>ERZ808028.469-NODE-469-length-34062-cov-5.462704_pt1 | contig 34062 bp, 31 predicted proteins | sample MGYA00380184_ERZ808028 | MGnify/ENA primary metagenome ERZ808028 (study PRJEB31490, sample SAMN06133397) | mouse gut metagenome | isolation source: J8_1 | host: mice | place: China: Chengdu | collected 2015-05 ...
ACAGTTTTGAGTTGCTGAAAGGGAAACTGTTGCGGCTTGAATTAAAACGCAAAATCAACTAACTTCGGAAAGATTCATTTTTTTCTTGACAATAAATGTATAATTGTATACAATTATACACGTTAATAGATTAGGACAAATGAAAAGATATGACATGAAGGAGAGGACATCGGATGGAAAACAGAAAAGTATACCTAGACAAGTACAGCAATCTCTTGCAGTTGGAGGAGCATATGTATCCTCTGGTGGATGTGGAGAAGCCGAACGTATTTCGCAACCTGTTCCGTTATGACGAGATTCCTAAGATTGCGTTCAATGACCGAATCGTGCCCCACAGTATGCCAGATGAGATTTGGATTACGGATACTACGTTTCGGGACGGTCAGCAGTCCAGGGCGCCTTACAGTACAGAGCAGATCGTGAAGATCTATGAGTATTTTCACAGGCTTGGAGGGCCGAAAGGGAAGATACGCCAGTGCGAGTTCTTCTTATACAGCAAGAAGGATCGGGACGCCGTATATCAGTGTATGGAGAAGGGGTATGAGTTTCCGGAGATTACCAGTTGGATTCGGGCCAGCAAGAAGGATTTTGAGCTGGTGAAGGAGATTGGGATGAAGGAGACAGGGATTCTGGTTAGTTGTTCTGATTACCATATCTTTTATAAGTTAAAGATGACAAGGCGGGAATGTATGGAGCATTATCTATCGGTGGTTCGGGAGTGCCTGGAGACGGGAGTGAGCCCAAGATGCCATCTGGAGGATATTACCAGGTCAGATATCTATGGCTTTGTGATTCCGTTCTGTCTTGAATTGATGAAGCTTAAGGAGGAATACCAGATTCCGGTTAAAGTTCGTGTCTGTGATACCATGGGATATGGGGTGAATTATCCGGGGGCTGTGATACCAAGGTCCATTCCAGGAATCATCTATGGCATACGCGTTCATGCAGGAGTGCCCAGTGAACTGATTGAATTTCATGGTCACAATGATTTCTATAAAGCGGTCAGCAACTCGTCTACGGCGTGGCTCTATGGGGCAAGCGGGGTAAACTGTTCTCTGTTTGGAATCGGTGAGCGCACAGGCAATACGCCGCTGGAGGCAATGGTGTTTGAATATGCCCAGCTTCGGGGAACGCTGGATAACATGGATACTGCTGTGATTACAGAGCTGGCGGAGTATTACGAGAAGGAGATTGGATACACAGTGCCGTCAAGAACACCCTTTGTGGGAAGGAATTTTAATGTTACACGGGCGGGAATCCATGCGGACGGGCTCCTTAAGAATGAAGAAATATACAATGTATTTGATACGGATAAATTCCTGAACCGACCGCCCCTTGTGGCTGTGTCCAATACATCTGGACTTGCAGGGATTGCCCACTGGATTAATACATATTTCCATCTGCCGGAAGGAAAGCAGGTAGATAAGAATACAGAAATGGTTGCAATGGTGAAGGCTTGGGTGGATAAGGAATATGAGGAAGGCCGCATGACGGTTTTGACGGATGAAGAATTGCTTGAAGTGATTGAAGCTGCAAGGAAGCGGTTAGGATGTGAGCTGATGTAAGGATAGAATAGGAGAAAAGGAATGGAAGAGTATCAAGACCGTTCATTGCGGGGCAGGGTCTTTCAGCGGCTTCGGGAGGATATTCTGTCAGGGGTCTATAAGGAACGGGATGAACTGCGGGAAATTACGCTTGGAGAGGAGCTTGGAGTCAGCAGGACTCCGGTAAGGGAGGCCCTTAGACAGTTGGAGCTAGAGGGATTGGTTACGATTATTCCCAACAAGGGCGCATATGTAACGGGTATTTCCCGCAAGGATGTTGCAGACATTTATAAGATTCGTTCGATGTTGGAAGGAATGTGCGCCAGATGGGCGACGGAGCATATTACAGAGAAACAGATTGAAGAACTGGAGGAGGTATTGCTTTTGTCGGAGTTTCATCTGCGTAAAAAAAGCGAGGGTCAGGCGGAGCAGGTGACAGAGCTTGACGGGAAGTTCCACAAGATTTTGTACGAGGCCTCCAACAGCAGGATTTTGGAGCATGTGCTGTCGGATTTCCATAAATATGTGCAGATGGCCAGGGCGATGTCAGTGGGAGAGAAGAATCGGGCAGAGAAGTCCATACAAGAGCATCGTGAGATTCTGGAGGCCATAAAAAAGCAGGATGGAAAGCTGGCGGAAAAGCTGGCTAACCGGCATATTTTAAATGTGATGGAGAATCTGCATCTGACAAAATAGACGGGCTAAATGGGTCCCGAAAGATAATAAATGACAAAAATCAGGAGGTAATATATCATGACAAAGATTAAGATGACAACACCAATCGTAGAGATGGACGGCGACGAGATGACGCGCATCCTGTGGAAGATGATCAAAGACAATCTGCTAGAGCCCTTTATTGAGCTGAATACAGAGTACTATGACCTGGGGCTTGAGCATAGGAATGAGACGGATGACCAGGTGACCGTCGACTCTGCAAATGCTACGAAGAAGTACAAGGTTGCTGTGAAATGTGCGACAATCACGCCCAATGGGGCACGTATGAAGGAATATCATTTGAAAGAAATGTGGAAGAGTCCCAACGGAACCATACGAGCGATTCTGGACGGAACCGTTTTCCGTACGCCTATTGTAGTTAAGGGAATTGAGCCTTGCGTAAGCAACTGGAAGAAGCCGATTACGATTGCAAGACATGCTTACGGAGATGTGTACAAGGGCTCAGAGCTTAAGATTCCAAATGCCGGTAAGGTGGAGCTGGTGTATACGGCTAAGGACGGGTCGGAGACAAGAGAATTGGTGCATGAGTTTGAGGGCTCAGGGATTGTTCAGGGGATGCATAATGTAGACCAGTCCATCGAGAGTTTTGCCAGAAGCTGTTTTAATTATGCGCTGGATCTTAAGCAGGACCTCTGGTTTGCCACCAAGGATACGATTTCTAAGAAATATGACCATACCTTTAAAGATATTTTTCAGGATATCTTTGATGCAGAGTATCAGGAGAAATTTAAAGAAGCGGGAATTACGTATTTCTACACGCTGATTGATGACGCCGTGGCCCGTGTGATGAAGTCTGAGGGCGGCTATATCTGGGCATGTAAGAATTATGACGGGGATGTGATGAGCGACATGGTTTCTTCTGCCTTTGGTTCCCTTGCCATGATGACCTCCGTTCTGGTATCTCCAGACGGGTATTACGAGTATGAGGCGGCCCATGGAACAGTGCAGAGACATTATTATAAGCATCTTAACAAAGAGGAGACATCTACAAACTCTGTGGCGACCATATTTGCATGGACAGGGGCGCTTAAGAAACGGGGAGAGCTGGATGGAAATCAGGAATTAATGGATTTCGCAGACAAGCTTGAGAAGGCTACTATTGATACCATTGAAGATGGGGAAATGACGAAAGATCTTGCCTTGATTACAACCATTGAGAACCCTACTGTGTTAAACAGTGAGGAGTTTATCAAGGCGATTGCAAAGAGATTATAACAGAGATTATAATTTTTGGGGGCTGTCAAAAGGACGGCCCCTTTTTTGACATCAGCTATCTACAATTCTTTGGAAAATTTTCTATAATAATACCCGTAGGAGACGCCTAATATGATTAATGCTGCGAAGGAGCAGAGGATTCCAGTCAAATCTGTCTTTGTCTCAATTAGAAGGAAGGGCAGAATAATCAGCACATAGGTTATAATGTCAAATGTACGGGCTTTCGCCAGATTATGGATGGTTCTGGTGCGCTCGTCATTCTGGTCAATGACGGTCTGTCGGCTTTCTTCGGGGTATTTCTCGTACTGGTAGGTGGTTCCAAAGTAATGAATTCCGTTCAAAGACAGAAGGGTGCCTGTGTACTGGATGAGAGTCAGACAGATGGTGATTGGCAGGCTGTCGAAGATGTGGAGGGATTTCACCATAAAGGCTATGACATACATGGGAAATCCGACGAAGATAAAGATTTGTTTTTTCTTTTTGGTTGTCATGACTGTTCCCTCCTTAAACAATAGAATATAAAATGTAAAGTATATTTTCCATATGATTATTATAAACAAGAATCACAGTAATGTCAAGTTTGCTTTCCATTAATTTGGGCAGGAAAGGGTGAGTACTGGCAGTATGAAGATATCGTTAAATTTATCTGTGAAAACCATACCATTTTTATATGGAAAATGGTATAATAAAACCAAATATCATCAAATTCTGTGGGTCTGGATATGTTCCATAGCGTCTGCCCACATTACATAGATATGTAAAAGAGAAGGGAGAACAAGGACAAGATGAAGATACTGATGATTAATGGCACCATGAGACACGGCTCAAGCTACCATATCGGAAAGATGGTGATTGAGAAGATTGCGAGGGAAGAGGATCAGGTCATTGAGTTATTTCTTCCAAAGGACATGCCGGAATATTGTCGTGGGTGTGCTACCTGTATAATGGAGAGTGAGAAGAAGTGTCCAGATTATCTGATGTATATGAAGCGGGTGACACGGATGATCGACGAGGCGGACCTGTTGGTATTTACGTCGCCGGTTCATGTACTCCATGTGACAGGGGCTTTGAAGGTTTTGCTGGATCATTACGGATATCGTTTTATGGTGCACAGACCAGAGGAGAGTATGTTTAGCAAGCAGGCCGTGTGTGTGACCACCGGTGCAGGAGGCGGCATGAGATCCACGCTTAAGGATATTAAGAGCAGCTTGTTCTTCTGGGGTGTGGCAAGGATTTATACATACGGGATTGCTGTGTCTGCCATACGGTGGGAGGATGTGGAGATGCCCATAAAGGAGAAGATTGTCAATGATGTGGACCAGCTTGCTCTTAAGCTTACCAGAGATACGGCTTCTGTGACTCCGGCGTTGAAGACGAAGATTTTATTCTATATCATGAGACATATACAGCAGAACGGGAAACACCTTCCGGATGTCACTTACTGGAAGGAAAAGGGATGGCTTGGGAAGGCACGCCCATGGAAGAAGGCGGCGCAGAAGACAGGACAGGAAAATTAATGAAAAGAGACGGGGGCGTAGTAATATATTTTACTACGTCCCTAATTCTTCCCAGCGCTCATACAATTCCTCTAATTTTGCTGCAATGGCGGCCTTCTCGTTGGCCAACTCCTGGCACCGGAGAGAGTTGGTAAAAACCTCCTCCTGCATCATAAGCCCGTCAATCTCTGCGTCCCGTTCCTCCAGACCCGTAATACATTCCTCAGTCTTTTTCAGTTCATTTAAGCGTTTGCGCTCCCGTGCCTGGGCCTCCTTCTGCTCCTGCCAGCTTAATTTTGCCTCAGATACGACTTCCACAGAGGAAGAAATGGTTTCCTCTCTGCCAGCATAAGCGGCGGTCAGCTCGTCTCTCTTTTCCAGATAATAGTCGTAGTTTCCAATGTAGTTGACGAAGGTATGGTTGACCAAATCCAGAATCCGTGTGGCTGTCTGGTTGATAAAATACCTGTCATGGGAAACATAGAGCAGAGTTCCCGTATAGTCGTTTAACGCCTTCTCCAGAATCTCCTTGGAGGAGATGTCTAGGTGGTTGGTAGGCTCGTCCAGAATCAGGAAATTCGCCCGTGAAAGCATCAGCTTCGCCAGAGAGACACGTCCCCTCTCACCGCCGCTTAAGTCCCCAATCCGTTTGAACACATCATCCCCTGTAAAAAGGAACGCTGCCAGCATATTACGAATCTTGGTGTTGGTAAGCTCAGGATAGTCGTCAGATATCTCGTCGAAAATGGTCTTGTCCATATGGAGTACATGGTGCTCCTGGTCATAGTAGCCAATCTCTACGTTGGCCCCAAGGGTAAAAGCTCCTGTATCGGCAAAAAGCACCTGGTTAAGTATCTTAAGGAGGGTAGTCTTTCCTGTTCCATTGTCCCCGATTATCGCAATATGCTCTCCCCGTTTGATTTCAAAGCTTACGTTCTGGAACAATACCTGGTTTGGGAAGGATTTGCCTAGAGCTTCAACGGTAAGCACGTCGTTGCCGCTTTGACGGGAGGGCTCTAGGTTTAAGTGAATCTCTGTATTCATCTCCACCGGTTTTTCCACCGGCTTGATTTTTTCCAACATCTTTTCACGGCTCTCCGCCCGCTTGATGGATTTTTCACGGTTAAATGAGCGCAGCTTTTCAATGACTGCCTCATGGTGTTTGATTTCCTGCTGCTGATTTAAGTACTCTTTAAGCTTGGCCTCCCGAAGCCTGCGTTTTTTCTCAGCATAGGCGCTGTAGTTGCCCATGTAGGTCATAAGGCTTCCAAGCTCAATTTCCAATATCTTTGTTACGACACGGTCAAGGAAATAGCGGTCGTGAGAGACGATCAGTACAGCGCCGGAATAGTTAAGTAGATAGGTCTCAAGCCAGGCGATGGAGTTTAAGTCTAAGTGGTTGGTGGGCTCGTCAAGGAGCAGGATATCCGGCTTTGTGAGCAAAAGCTTTCCCAGGGAAACCCGTGTCTTCTGGCCTCCTGAGAGGGTGGATACAGGCTTGGAGAAATCCTCCTCCCGAAAGCCCAGTCCCTTTAAGACGCCCGTAATCTCACTTTCGTAGGCGTATCCGTTTTCCCGCTCAAAAGCTGCCGTCAGGCGGTGGTAAGTCTCCAGGCGGGCGGTTAAGGCGTCCCCCTTTAGATGCTTAAGCTCACATTCAATGGAGCGAAGCTGCGCCTCCATGGCGATAATATCTGCTTTGGCTAGCTTCACCTCTTCATAAATGGTGCTGCCGCTTACCATGTCCTGATGCTGAGCAAGATAGCCTAAAGTCTTACCTTTGGTGAGAATAATCTCTCCGGCGTCGGAGGAAAGTTCTCCTACAATCATTTTAAACAGCGTGGTCTTACCTGCGCCGTTTGGCCCTACAAGGGCTGCTTTTTCGTGGTCTTCTATATGAAAAGAGCCTTCGGTGACAATAACATTTTCCCCGAAGGACTTGCTGATTCCGTGACATGCCAGTATCATGATGCTCCTCCTTGTTCAGTGGTTTCTTTCATTATAACGAAAAATATACAAAATACAACTAAAAGTTTGACTTTAAACTTACAATTCTATATAATTGAGTATTAGAAAGGAAATGGAAGGTGAGTTTAAATTGGAAGAAAGAGAGATTTCCCAGGCAGTCATACGAAGGTTGCCCAGGTATTACAGATATCTTGGTGAGTTATTGGAGCACGGGGTAGAGAGGATCTCCTCCAATGACCTGAGCAGGCGGATGAAGGTGACTGCATCTCAGATTCGTCAGGATCTTAACAATTTTGGCGGATTTGGGCAGCAGGGATATGGATATAATGTCAAGTATCTGTATACGGAGATCGGCAAGATTCTGGGGCTGGAGGAGGATCACCGTATGATTATCATCGGTGCAGGTAATCTGGGACAGGCATTGGCGAATTATGCAGCATTTGAAAAACGGGGATTCATACTGAAAGGAATTTTTGACGTAAACCCCAGGCTCGCAGGCATGACGATACGGGGAGTTCCTGTGCGGATGATTGAGGAGCTTGGCGAGTTTGTGAAGGATAATGAGGTGGAGATTGCGGCTCTTACCATCCCCAAGGATAAGGCGATTGAGGTGGCGGAGCTTTTGGTTGTCAACGGTGTAAGGGCAATCTGGAATTTTGCCCACACGGACTTGAATCTGCCAGAGCACGTTATCGTTGAGAATGTGCATCTGTCGGAGAGTCTGATGCAGTTGTCCTATAAGATTAACCGGTTCAATAAGGAGCACAAAAAGTAATTATTTAAGGACTGTATGGAAATAACTTTTACGAAAAAGTATTTTTCATACAGTTTGTTGATTTTATCCAAAGGATATCTTTAAAAAGGTATGGGAGGAGATAAGATATGCAATATCTGGTGGACGGCCTTCAGATGAAGAAGGCGGATCAGTATACGATAGAGAAGGTGGGAATTCCTTCTCTTGAGTTGATGGAGAGGGCGGCTGCCTCCTGTGTGAGAGTGATGGAGGAGGAAGGTCTTGACTTGTCTAAGCCCTGTATCGTCTGCGGTTCTGGAAATAACGGAGGCGACGGTTTTGCAATCGCAAGGCTTTTGTGGCAGAAGGAGTTGCGTCCCGTGGTCTGTTTCCCAGGCAATATGGCTCATTGTACTGAGGAGACGAGACAGCAGATGGAGTGGTTCACTAAAATCGGCGGAGAGATATGCAACGAATTTAAGGCTGGTGAATATAGTATCATCATAGACGCTGTGTTCGGCGTGGGGCTTAGCCGTAAGATTGAAGGGAAGTATTTAACCCTGCTTACCCAGATGAACGAGGCAAAAGGAGTGAAGTTTGCCGTTGACATGCCCTCCGGTATTTCTGCGGACACAGGCAGGGTGCTAGGTACTGCATTTCGTGCGGATGTGACTGTAACATTTCAGTTGGAAAAACTGGGACTTGTGCTGTATCCGGGGAAGGAGTACGCAGGAAAGGTGCGCATAGAGGATATTGGAATTCATACAGAGGCGTTTTTGAAGGATTCAAGTCTTGCATATTGCTGTGATGAGACGGACTTAAGGAGGCTGCTTCCTGTGCGCAAGGCGGATTCTCATAAGGGGACTTACGGGAAACTATTGGTAATCGCCGGCAGTAAGGGGATGTCCGGCGCGGCTTTTTTCAACGCAAAGGCGGCGTACCTGTCCGGCGCAGGGCTGGTACGAATCTATACGCCAAAGGAGAACAGAGAAATCTTACAGCAGCTTCTTCCAGAGGCGATTATTAATGATTACACAGAGTATGAGGAGGAAGATCTGCTTAATCTTCTTTCCTGGGCGGACGGGGTCTGTATCGGCTCAGGGCTTGGGACTGGTAAGACGGCTTGTAAGCTGTTAAAGACAACGTTAGAGAGGGGAAAGGGTCCTTGTCTGATTGATGCAGACGGGCTGAATCTGCTGGCAGAGCATGAAGAATATTTGGATTTATCTCAAGCTGCAAAAGAACGGCAGATCGTGCTAACCCCTCATATGAAGGAAATGTCCCGTCTGGTTAATCAAAAGGTAGACGAATTGAAAACAAACCGTATTAATCTTCTAAGGAGTTATACCAAGAGCAGAGGATGTACCTGCGTCCTTAAGGATTCCCGCACTGTAGTCGCCACCCCAGGAGAGGGATTTTATGTCAATCAATCTGGAAACCCGTCGATGGCGAAGGCTGGCTCTGGCGACGTCCTTTCAGGAATCATAGCCGGACTTCTGGTACAAGGGCTTGGCTGTCACAAGGCGGCTGTGCTTGGAGTGTATCTCCATGGTCGGGCGGGGGATTATGCTAAGGCGGCGAAAGGAAGTTATAGCGTAATGGCTCAGGATCTGCTATTATATTTGAGTGAGGCATTTAAGAGACTGGAGGCAGAAAATGAAGAATTATAGCAGAGTTTGTGCAAGGATTGACCTTGATGCAATAGAATATAACATGGAGATGATGAGGAAAAACCTTGACGAAGGCGTGAAGATATTGTCTGTAATCAAATCCGACGGTTATGGGCATGGCGCCTTACAGGTAGCAAGATTCCTGGCCAAGAAGGAGTATATCTGGGGCTATGCAGTCGCAGCCCTTGACGAAGGAATGATTCTGCGAAAAGGTGGGATTGAGAAGCCAATCCTGGTGATGGGCTGTATTTTTCCGGAACAGTGGGAGGAAATGCTGCTCCATGAGATACACATGACCATTTATGACGTTAAGACGGCAAGGCGGGTGTCCGAATTTGCCGTAAAAATGGGAAAAAAGGCGTACATTCATGTGAAAATTGATACGGGAATGTCCCGTCTGGGATTTTTGGCTCAGGAGGATAGTATTGGCAGGATAGAGGAAATCAGCCGTATGCCGAACCTGGTTATTGAGGGCATGTACACCCATTTCGCCAGGGCTGATGAGACTGACAAGACGGATGCCAAAAGCCAGCTTGCCAAATTTATGTGGATGAAGGGCAGACTTGCCAAGCTTGGGGTTACGGCTTCCTATTATCATTGCTCCAACAGTGCGGGGATCATTGATTTAAGGGAGGCGTCTCTTAGTATGGTGCGGGCGGGAATCGCCACCTATGGTCTGTACCCTTCTGACGAGGTCAAAAAGGACCTGGTTCCCTTGCGTCCGGCAATGGAGTTGATTAGCCATGTGGTTCATGTAAAATGGGTGGAGGCGCAAACGCCTGTAAGCTACGGAGGAACCTTTGTCACCTCAAGGCCCACCAGGATTGCAACCATCCCTGTGGGCTATGGGGACGGGTATCCAAGAAGCCTCTCCAACAAGGGTTATGTCCTGATACATGGGAAAAAGGCGCCAATCTTAGGCCGTGTATGTATGGACCAGTTTATGGTGGATGTGACGGACATTGACGATGTGGAATTTGGAGATTTGGTGACACTGGTAGGGCGAAACGGCGATGCATGGGTCACGGTGGAAATGCTAAGCAGCCTGGCAAAGAAGTTGCGGTACGAGTTTATCTGCAATTTTGGCAAGCGGGTTCCAAGGGAGTTTCTGCGGCACGGAAAAGTTGTGGAGCAGATGGATTATTTTGCATAAAAGATAGAATACATCCGATAAAAGATGGAAATACTCATCTTATCTTTAAGAAATCGGAGTGTGAAAAAGTGTGCAGGTAAGACGTGGAGATATCTATTATGCAGATTTAAGCCCTGTGGTGGGTTCAGAGCAGGGAGGCGTAAGGCCAGTGCTGATTATACAGAACGACGTGGGCAACAGACACAGCCCGACTGTGATCTGTGCCGCCATCACGTCAAGGATGAATAAGGCGAAGCTGCCGACTCATGTAGAGATTGATGCGAGGCGGTATCAGATCGTCAAGAACTCTGTGGTGTTGTTAGAGCAGGTACGGACGATAGATAAACAGCGGCTTCGGGATCTGGTGTGCCATCTGGACAAGGAGATTATGAACAGAGTAGATGAAGCGTTGAAGGTTAGTTTTGAGCTTCATACATAGGGCGCTCAAAAATAGTAAAGGAGTAAGAGACATCAGTTATGGAAGAAGGCAGTTTGTTCCAACGGATGAAATATCTGTTAAAGGGTGAGGATGAGCTTGCAGAGGATGCGCAGAAGGAAGCGGCGGGACTAATCCACAATATTATCCGCTATTTGGATAAGGATGCAAAGGATATTATGACTCACCGGAAGCATATTGTAACGATTGACAGCGGGGAGCTGCTTGAGGATGCGCTTAAGTTTATGCTTAAGGAGAATTTTTCCAGATTTCCCATCTATAAGGGAGACATTGACGAGATTATTGGAATTATCCATCTGAGGGAGGCCATGTCATGTTATCTGGATGAAAAGCTAAGGAAGGTTCCCCTCAAGGACCTGACGGGCTACATAAGGTCTGCGGCGTTTATACCGGAGACAAAGAGTATTGACACGTTATTTAAGGAAATGCAGGCGGACCAGAACCATATCCGCATTGTGCTGGACGAGTATGGACAGACCTCAGGGCTTGTGACCATGGAGGATATTTTGGAGGAAATCGTAGGAAATATTCTTGACGAGCATGACGAGGAGGACGAGCGCATCAGAAGGCTTCAGAACGGAAATCTTCTGGTCAATGGGATGGTGGATTTGGAGGATTTGGAGGACATTCTACCCATCGTGTTTGAGAAGGATGAGTTTGAGACGCTAAACGGCTTCTTAATCCAGCAGCTGGACCGGATTCCAGGGGAGGACGAGCAGTGCATCGTTGACTATGGGGGATATCGCTTTACAGTTCTTCTGGTGGATAATAACACAATCCAAAGGGTTAGGATTGAAAAACGGTGGGAAGAATGATAAAATAATTTAGATTAGAATAAGAGAGAGGTAGGAAATATGTCAGGACATTCAAAATTTGCCAATATCAAGCATAAAAAAGAGAAAAACGACGCAGCGAAAGGGAAGATTTTCACGAAGATTGGGAAGGAGCTTGCAGTTGCGGTAAAAGAAGGAGGAAGCGCAGATCCGGCCAATAACAGCCGCCTTCGGGATGTGATTGCCAAGGCCAAGGCGAATAATATGCCTAACGATACCATTGACCGCAATATTAAGCGGGCGGACAGCGACGCCAACGCCGCCAATTATGAGCATATTACATATGAAGGGTATGGGCCTAACGGTACGGCGATTATTGTGGAGACGCTGACGGATAACAAGAACCGTACTGCCTCCAACGTAAAGAACGCATTTACCAAGGGAAACGGGAATGTGGGGACGCCGGGATGTGTTTCCTTTATGTTTGACAAGAAGGGGCAGATTGTGGTGGACAAGGAAGAATATGAGGGAGATTCAGATGAACTGATGATGATGGCCTTAGATGCAGGGGCGGAGGACTTCGTAGAGGAGGAGGACAGCTTCGAGATTCTGACGGCTCCTGATGATTTCAGCGCCGTTCGGGTGGCACTTGAGGAAGCAGGAATCAAGATGGCTGCCGCTGAGGTGACGATGATTCCTCAGACTTATGTGGAGCTTACAGACGAGAAGGATATTGCAAGTATTCAAAAGACGTTGGATATGCTGGATGACGATGATGATGTGCAGGATGTGTATCATAACTGGGACGAATGATGGACAGTACAGGTGAAAAGTGAGGGACGTTCTGCGGAAGGGAGATTAATGGAGGAGACCAGGAAGAAGCTTGAGGATTTTTTTGACGAGATGGTTAAGTCTATGAAATATTTTAAGAAGAAGTCCTATGAGCAGTATTTTAAAGATCCTATGAAAAGTACAGAGATTTGTTCATGTCGCTTCCGGCTCTGTGCGAGGGGGAGGAGGAGACAGCTTCGGCAGCGATTGAGGAGCTGGCTTCTGTGATTCCCATGTATGCCAGAAGAAAATTTCTTGATGTGCCAAAGCAAAAGAAAGAGCCTGTGGGGATTGATTATAATATGGCAATGGCGGTATATGTGGTGCCGATGCTGGTTTATCAGCATGAGCCTGTCAATGAACAGATTGCCCAGCAGATGGTTGAGATTTGGAATGAAAGCCAGGTAACGGGACTTCGGCTTCAGAAGTCGGATTATGAGAAGATTGCCGGAGGCTTTCGGAAGGGCTTGTGCTATATTACAACGGCTGTGTGTGAGTGTCAGGGAAAATCAGATGACTGCAGGGAGCTTACCATCCTTCGCAGATACAGAGATGATTATTTGATGCAGTCAAAGGAGGGGCGCGCCATGGTGGAGGAATACTATGAGATTGCGCCGGTGCTAGTGCTTTCCATAGGGATGCATAAGGAGCCATGGAAGATATATCAGGAGATATATGAGGATTACTTATGCCCTTGTGTAGAATATGCCAAGAATGAAGAAAATGTAAAATGCAGAGAATTGTATGGGGATATGGTGGGCAGTCTGAGACAGAGCTTCGCGCCGTCCCACTATTTAAACTAGGGTAATTACATATCCTTAAGAAAAAAGGAGAGATAAGGCATTATGAGTAATTATAAGACAGAAACCAAATGTATCCAGTCTGGATATACGCCGGACAACGGGGAACCAAGGGTGGTGCCCATCTACCAGAGCACCACATTCAAATATAGCTCCAGCGAGCAGATGGGACGTCTGTTTGATTTGGAGGAATCAGGGTATTTTTACACACGCCTCCAGAATCCCACCAATGATGCCGTGGCGGCTAAGATCTGCGACTTGGAGGGCGGCGTGGCAGCTATGCTGACATCTTCCGGACAGGCGGCGAATTTTTATGCGGTGATGAATATTGCACAGGCGGGCGACCATGTGGTGTGCGCTTCTGCAATCTACGGGGGAACCTACAACCTCTTTGCTCACACAATCCGAAAGATGGGTGTGGAGGCCACATTTGTGGAGCCGGACTGTACAGAGGAGGAGCTTAATGGGGCTTTTCAGGAGAATACCAAGGCTGTATTTGGAGAGAGTATTGCAAATCCGGCGCTGGTGGTTCTGGATTTTGAGAAGTTTGCCAAGGCTGCCCATGCCCATGGGGTTCCGTTTATTGTAGATAACACCTTTGCAACGCCTGTAAACTGCAGGCCCTTTGAGTGGGGGGCGGATATTGTGACCCATTCCACCACCAAATACATGGACGGCCATGCGTCCTGTGTGGGAGGCGCCATTGTGGACAGCGGGAATTTTGATTGGGAGGCTCATAAGGAGAAGTTTGGAGGGCTTACCACGCCGGATGAGACCTATCATGGAATCGTCTACACAGAGAGATTCGGCAAGGGCGCGTATATTACCAAGGCGACGGCTCAGCTTATGCGGGATTTGGGCTCCATTCAGTCTCCCCAGAATGCATTTTTGTTAAATATGGGGCTTGAGACGCTGCATCTGCGCATGGAGAGACACTGTGAAAATGGAAAGAGGGCCGCAGAGTTTTTACGCAAGCATGATAAAGTTGCGTGGGTAAACTGTCCGTCTCTGCCGGGTGATCGGTACTATGAGCTTGCCAAGAAGTATATGCCTAAGGGAACCTGCGGGGTAATTACCTTTGGGCTAAAAGGCGGCAGGGAGGCGGCAGTTCGGATGATGGACAGCCTAAAGATGATTGCCATTGTGACCCATGTGGCGGATGCGAGAAGCTGTGTGCTTCATCCAGCAAGCCATACCCACCGTCAGATGAATGATCAGGAGCTTATGGAGGCGGGCGTACAGCCAGATTTAATCCGGTTCAGCGTAGGGATTGAGCATATTGACGATATTATTGCAGATCTTTCACAGGCATTAGAACAGGTATAAAGGTATAAGATTTGTAAAACACTTCCATACTAATGAAGGATAGGAAAATATGTATGGAGGTGTTTTTTTATGTCAGATGGAGTACGTGAAGAACAAAAGCGGGAACAGATTAAGGAAATGGGAAGTGTGGATTTGGAAGGGAGCAAGAATCGGCACAAGATTAAGCTGCTGACCGTGATTGGGGAGATTGAGGGGCATGAGGCGGTTTCAGGCAATGCCAAGGCCACCAAGTACGAGCATCTTCTCCCCCTGCTTGCCGAGGTGGAGGACAGTGACGAGATTGAAGGGCTTTTAATCCTTCTGAATACCCTGGGGGGAGACGTGGAGGCAGGGCTTTCCATCGCGGAGATGATTGCTTCCTTAAGTAAGCCTACGGTTTCTCTGGTGCTTGGCGGAAGCCATTCGATCGGAGGGCCCTTGGCTGTTTCAGCCAAATACTCCTTCATTGTTCCAAGCGGAACCATGATCATCCATCCTGTGCGCTCTAACGGAATGTTTATCGGCATAACCCAGAGCCTGCGCAATATGATTAAGACTCAGGACCGGATTACAAGGTTTCTTGCTGACCATTCTCATATGACCCAGAAGCGTATCGAGGAGCTGATGCTGAACCAAAGGGAGCTGGTCAAGGATGTGGGAACGCTTTTGGAGGGAAAGGACGCTGTGAGGGAAGGTTTAATCGACGAGGTGGGCGGTATGAGCGACGCGTTGAATAAATTGCACGAAATGATTGACGAGTGCCGAAGGAAAAAGAGTGAAAATATGTAATGACAGCCCTTTTCAAAAATGATATACTATTATTGCATTATTTTGCCAGAATAAGGGGGAGAGTATGATGGCAGCTAAAGCAAAAAAACAGGGGAGCAAAAAATCGACGAAAAAGAAGAACGTGGAGACGAGCTTTGTAGGGACGGAGATCGTCATATGGATGACGCTTGCCGTAAGTATCCTTCTGATGATCAGTAACTTTGGCGTCGGCGGCTTCGTAGGGAAGCTGCTGGCCGGTATGATGGAGGATGTCTTTGGGTGGGCGGCATTTGTGATTCCTTTTGTCCTGTTCGGCTCCGTAACATTTATCATATCCAATCGGGGGAACCCCAACGCTTATGTGAAGGTGGGGGCAGTCTTATGTCTTATGGTTCTTGCCTGTACATTTCTTCAACTGGTTGACAAAAAGGGCGGGCTTTTGGGTGAACTGCTGGCGGGTATTCTGACGCCGGCAATCGGAGTCGCCGGAGCCTATGTGGTGGATATTATCCTGATGATTATCTGTCTGGTGATTATCACAGGTAAGTCTGCCCTTAAAGGCGTTAAGAATCACGGTGGGAAGGTGTATGACAGGGCGAAGCAGGATGCGCTTCGCAGGCGTGAGACGGCAGAGGAACGGCGGAAGATGAGGGAAACTTCTCTGATGGAAATGAAGAAGGAGGCGGCAAAAAAGTCCCGCAAAAGAAGCGACCGCCATGTGGAGGGAGTTTCTTTTAATACGGAGATTGGAAAGAAGCCGGTACAACAATCGGTGGTCGAGCCGGAGGATTGGCAGACAGAGGGAATGCAGACGAAGAATGAGCCCCATAAGGGAATGGAATTTGTCATCAACCGCGGCGGCGACGAACCTATAGAGGAAGTTATGGAAAATGACATGACGTTATCGAAAGAAGCGGAGGTTTCCTTAGATGTGGGTGCGCATAAGCCGGAGGAGGAAGCAGAAGGACTAGAAGCGGCTGTGGCTAAAAGCCAAAGGAAGAACTCAAAGGCAAAAGAGGATGCCGCGGACGAAACGGCGGCTGTGGCGTCTGCCATTGCTTCTGAGAAGCAGAAGCCGAAGAAGGCATATCGTATGCCCCCTGTTTCCCTGCTTAAAAAGGGAGTCAAACAGAAAGGGGAATCGGATGCCAGTCTTCGGGAGACTGCCATGAAGCTTCAGCAGATTCTACAGAATTTTGGGGTAAAGGTTACTGTGACCAATGTAAGCTGCGGCCCTTCTGTTACCCGTTATGAGCTGCAGCCGGAGATGGGGGTAAAGGTTAGCAAGATTGTAGGTCTTTCAGATGATATAAAGCTTAATCTGGCTGCGGCTGATATCCGAATCGAAGCACCGATTCCAGGCAAGGCTGCGGTAGGCATCGAAGTGCCCAACAAGGAGAATTCTCCGGTCATGTTTCGGGAGCTTCTGGAGTCTATGGAATTCAAAAACAGCAGCTCTAAGATTTCATTTGCTGTGGGAAAAGATATTGGGGGCAAGACTGTGGTGTCAGATATCGGGAAGATGCCCCATGTGCTGATTGCCGGTCAGACTGGCTCTGGTAAGTCGGTGTGTATTAATACGCTGATTATGAGTATTCTGTATAAGGCGCTGCCAGATGAGGTCAAGCTGATTATGATTGACCCCAAGGTGGTGGAGTTAAGTGTTTATAACGGGATTCCCCATCTGTTGATTCCGGTGGTGACAGACCCGAAGAAGGCGGCAGGCGCCCTTAATTGGGCGGTTGCAGAGATGGACAGGCGTTATCGGGAATTTGCAGAGTATGGTGTGCGGGACATGAAGGGGTACAATGAGAAGGTGATGTCTGCGCCACCGGAAAACGGCACACAAAAGGAGCCTTTGCCTCAGATTATTGTAATCGTGGATGAGCTGGCGGACTTGATGATGACCGCGCCAGGCGAGGTGGAAGGAGCCATCTGCCGTTTGGCACAGCTTGCCAGAGCAGCGGGAATTCATCTGGTTATTGCGACCCAGAGGCCGTCGGTCAATGTTATTACAGGACTGATTAAGGCAAACATGCCTTCCCGAATTGCGTTTTCCGTGTCGCAGGGCGTAGATTCCCGTACCATTATCGACATGAACGGAGCTGAACGACTTTTGGGAAAGGGCGATATGCTGTTCTACCCTGCGGGTTATCTGAAGCCTGCCAGGGTGCAGGGGGCCTTCGTCTCGGATAAAGAGGTTCAGGATGTGGTGGATTTCCTGAAGGAAAACAGTGAAGCGGTTACATACGACGAAGAAGTGGTGAACCATGTGAATACCAACCAAGGCGGCAGTATACCGGCCGCGGGCACTCCTGTGGAGGAGGATGCCCACGACGCCTATTTCGTAGAGGCGGGACGGCTCATCATAGATAAAGATAAGGCGTCTATCGGGATGCTGCAGCGGGCATTTAAGATTGGCTTTAATCGGGCGGCAAGGATTATGGACCAGCTTGCCGAGGCAGGGGTCGTAGGACCGGAAGAAGGGACGAAACCGAGAAAGGTGCTGATGGCGCCAGAGGAGTTCGACCAGTTTGTATCAGGTAACGAAGCTTAATATACATAACAAAACAAAAGAAAGGATGGGGAATGCGATGAAAACAGATATCCAGATTGCACAGGAGGCACAGATGGCCCATATTAAGGATGTGGCTAAAGTCGTAGGAATCAATGAGGAGGAGCTTGAGTTTTACGGGAAGTATAAAGCAAAGCTCTCTGACGAGGTATGGGAGAGGATTAAAGACAGGCCGAATGGAAAGCTGGTGCTTGTGACGGCAATCAACCCCACCCCTGCAGGGGAAGGAAAGACTACCACCACGGTTGGTTTAGGGCAGGCTTTGGCAAAACTTAATAAAAAGGCAATCATTGCCCTTCGGGAGCCTTCTCTTGGACCCTGTTTTGGAATCAAGGGAGGCGCGGCTGGAGGCGGATATGCTCAGGTAGTGCCAATGGAGGATTTGAATCTTCATTTTACGGGAGATTTCCATGCCATTACGTCGGCAAATAACCTGCTGGCAGCCATGCTTGACAACCATATCCAGCAGGGCAACGCGCTTCAGATTGATCCAAGACAGGTAGTCTGGAAACGCTGTCTGGATATGAATGACCGGAATCTGCGCAATATCGTGGTGGGTCTTGGAAATAAGATGGACGGCATGGTGAGGGAAGACCATTTTGTCATCACAGTGGCGTCGGAGATTATGGCGATTCTCTGTTTGGCAGAGGATATACAGGATCTGAAAAAACGTCTTGGAAGGATTATTGTGGCATATAATTTTAACGGTGATCCTGTAACGGCAGATGAGCTTGAGGCAACAGGCGCCATGACGGCTCTTTTAAAGGATGCCATCAAGCCCAATCTGATTCAGACCTTAGAGCATACGCCCGCACTGGTTCACGGAGGACCTTTTGCTAATATTGCCCATGGCTGTAACAGTGTCAGAGCCACCAGAATGGCGCTGAAGCTTTGCGATATTACCGTCACTGAGGCTGGCTTCGGGGCAGACCTGGGGGCGGAAAAGTTTTTGGATATCAAGTGCCGCAAGGCAGGCTTTCGACCGGATGCCGTGGTTCTGGTTGCGACGGTGCGCGCTTTGAAATATAATGGCGGAGTTTTGAAGGAGGATCTTGGGAAGGAAAACCTTGAGGCCCTTAAAAGAGGGATTGTGAATCTTGAGAAGCATATTGAGAATATCAAGAAATATGATGTTCCGGTTGTGGTAACCTTGAATTCCTTCGTGACGGATACGGATAAGGAGAATGAATATATCCGTAAGTTCTGCGAGGAGAAGGGCTGTGAGTTTGCTCTCTCTGAAGTGTGGGAGAAGGGAGGCGAGGGAGGAATCGCCCTGGCGCAAAAGGTTCTTGATACCCTGGAGCATAAGGAGAGCCATTTCCATACCCTGTATCCGGATGAGTTGTCTTTGGAGGAGAAGATTGAGACAATCGCGAAGGAAATCTATGGTGCAAGAGGGGTTGTCTATGAGCCGGCTGCAAAGAAGCAGCTTGGGAAGATTACCTCCATGGGCTTTGGAAGCCTTCCTGTCTGTATGGCGAAGAATCAGTACTCCTTGTCTGACGACGCCAAGAAGCTGGGACGTCCTACGGATTTTGACATTCATATCAGAGAAGTGTATGTCAGCGCCGGAGCAGGATTTGTAGTTGCGCTTACAGGCGCCATTATGACCATGCCGGGCTTGCCGAAGATTCCGGCAGCCAATGGGATTGATGTATCAGACGATGGGAAGATCACCGGATTGTTTTAAGAAAAACCTGCCGGAATCTGTTAGGGTAACGGCAGTAAGTAGGGGGGTCTCTTAAGATGAAATGCGAGTATTGCGGATATGAGATACCGGAGGGGATGTTGTACTGTGAATCATGTGGCAGGGAAGTACGCATTGTTCCAGATTACAATCCCTTGGATGACATGCTTACTGAGCAGATAAGGGGTGCCATTAACGGCGAGGATGATTATATTGACTATGGCTCTATAAGGGATACGAAATCCACAAGGAGCAGTACAGGCAGGAATACCGGACGGGGGACGAACCGAGACATGGGCGGAGTGGGACGAAGCACCAGTCGGGATATGGGCGGCGGAGTGAGTCGAAGCACTAGTCGGGACATGAGAAATGGAGTGAGCCGAAGCACCAGTCGGGACATGGGCGGCGGAGTAAGCCGGAATACAGGTCCCCGTCGGGGTAATGTAACCGAAAATATGTCTGAGCGCGACCGGAAGCGCAGGCAGGCAGAGCGCAAAAAAGCAAAGCGGCGCAAAAGGACGGGATGTCTGTTGGTCTTGTTCTTAATCATTGCGGCGATTGCCGGAGGTATGGTCTATCTGTATATGAATTCCTATCAGGGAATTGTAAGCAGGGGAAACAAGGCGTTAAAGGCAGGAGAATTGAATCAGGCAATCGCATATTTTGAGCGGGGCATCCGAAAAGACGAGGCGAAAAAGGATGCCTATGTGGGATTGTCCAAGGTCTATATTGCAAAGAAGGACTTAGACTGGGCAGAATCCATTTTCTCAGAGGCGATAAAAAAACAGCCGAAAAATGCGAATATATATCAGGCATATGTGGAATTCTATATGGATACGGAGCAGAAGGAGAAGATTCCGCTGCTTCTTGAAGATGTGGACGGAGATGTGGCTGAGCGGCTGGCAGGCTACATTGTTGCCAGTCCCCAATTCAGCCTGGACGACGATGAGGTCTACGAGGATGTCCAGGAGTTGTCCCTTACCACAGAGGAGGGTTACAGGATTTATTATACAGATGACGGAACCGAGGCGACAATCCGCAGCAAGGAATATACTGAACCAATTCAGCTTGGTGAAGGAGTAAACGAGATCTCTGCCCTTGCCGTTGACGATAAAGGAGTTCCAGGACTGCCGGTAAAGAAGACTTATACAGTAGAGCTTCCTATTGTGGATGCTCCGGCCGTGTCCCCGTCTACCGGTCAGTACAGTTCGGCAGTCCAGATTGAGATTAAGGTACCGGAAGGGTATACGGCTTATTATACCACGTCCGGAGAGGAGCCTTCTACGGCGTCCAGTAAGTATATAGGACCTATAGACATGCCGGAGGGCGAGACTTTGTTCAAGGCAATCCTTGTAAATGGAAAAGGAAGGTCCAGCGGAGTTACCACCAGGAATTATGTGCTTGAGACGCAGTAGACATGGATTTTTCAGGAAACGAACGCTCTTTAACGGAGTGTTTATAGATAAGAAAGGAGAAAAAGCTTATGAAGTATGTATGTGATGTATGTGGATGGGAGTATGATGAAGAAGTGGGTTATCCGGAGGGAAATATCGAGCCGGGAACTAAGTGGGAGGATGTGCCTGAGGATTTCCTGTGTCCGCTGTGTATGGTTGGAAAGGATCAATTTTCTGAGGTATAATATGGCACAGGGATCAGAGTAAGATAAGGCTGTTGTAGCACTGTAGATGTGAACAATCATCAGAAAAAGCAGGGGATAGGAGGTTTCGCTTTTGTCCCTTGCTTTTTGCTGTTATTTAAGGTTGATTTCATGATCATCAGGCGAATGGATTGTCATATTTCTTATAGATTCTTATTACAATGATAGTAATAGAGCAAATTATGAGGAGTCAGTGTATGAAATCTATTGTGGCAATGCTGCTTGCCGTCTTGGTGTTTGTACAGCCAGTGTATGGTATGGAGGCGAAGGAGACGATTCTGTATACGGATGTACAAAGAGATGAGACGAAGGAGAGCGAAGACACAAAGGAGAAGATGGAGAGTCAGGAAGCTACTGAAGCCCAGAAGGAAGCAGAAGAAGCGGTTCAGAATGAAGATGAAGCTGCCCAGGAAGCAGGGGATTCGGGCAGCGCAGCGGCGGGGCAGGTGGAGGTTTCTGCGCCCTCCGCGATTCTGATGGAATCCTCCACAGGGCAGGTAATTTATGAGAAAGACGCGGATACACAGCGCCCTCCAGCCAGTGTGACAAAGGTTATGACACTTCTTCTGATTTTTGATGCGCTGGCGGATGGGAAGATTAAGCTGGAGGATTCGGTTACGACTTCTGAGTATGCGGCGTCTATGGGCGGTTCCCAGGTGTTTTTAGAGCCGGGGGAGGTGCAGACGGTGGATACATTGATTAAGTGTATCTCTGTGGCAAGTGCGAACGACGCATGTGTGGCAATGGCAGAACACATCTGCGGCAGTGAAGAGGAATTCGTGGCACAGATGAACAAAAGAGCCGAGGGTCTTGGAATGACGAATACCCATTTTATCAACTGCAACGGCCTTGATGCTGACGGACATCTGACAACGGCTAAAGATATTGCCCTGATGTCAAGAGAGCTGATTACAATGTACCCTCAGATTCATGATTACTGTACCATCTGGATGGAGAATATTACCCACACGACGAAAAAAGGGACGTCTGAATTCGGGCTGTCCAACACGAATAAACTGATTCGTCAGTATGAATATGCCACCGGTCTGAAAACAGGCTCTACCAGCAAAGCAAAGTTCTGTGTGTCAGCCACGGCAAAAAAGGATGATACGGAGTTGATTGCAGTTATCATGGCCGCGGACGACAGCAAGGCGCGTGTGAGAGACGCCATTGCCCTTTGCAATTATGGATTTGGGAAATGCAACAAATACCAAGAGAAGGGGACAAAATCTGTAAAACCTGTGAAGCTTGCAAGAGGAGTAAAGGAGACGGTCAAGGCGACACAGGAAGAACCGTTTACATACATAGACACAACGGGGGCGGATTTGAAAGGAATGGAGCGGAAGGTAAAAGTCAGTAAGAAATTACAGGCTCCAATCAAAAAAGGCGATAAGGTAGGCGTTGTGAAATATTATCTGAATGGCCAGGAGGTAGGCAGCAGGGAGCTGATCGCCTCTGAGAATGTGGATGCAATCAGTTACCAGAGTGCGCTTGTAGATACGATTGAGGAATGGCTGCTGTGATTTACAATTAGAAATGATGAAAAAGGGACGCCTGAAAAATGTTATAAAACAGCATTTTTTCAGACGCCCCCTTTTTTGTCATAGAATACGAAATATATTGACGGTATAGTCAGTTACTCCTGGGCTTCCTTCAAATAGCTATATTCCGGTTCCTCATGCTCGATATCAATGATTCGGACGTCTTTTGCAGAGGCGATTAATTCCTGGGAATGTGTGGCAGCGATAAACTGAACATTGGGAAATACTCCGCGAAGTGCGTCGATCACTTTTCCCTGCCACTGGGAATCTAAATGCATATCCAGCTCATCAATCAATACAATTCCTTTTGTCTTGGAAATCTCCTCCTGTTTATGGGGATTTAGCATAGCCATCCGGCAGGCAATATCAAAAACCATCCAGATTAGGGACTGGAAGCCTGCGCTTTGATGTCCCACCGGCAGGATGCGCTGTCCATCCTGATACATGAAATCGTCTAACTTTTTATCGTAAAAGAATTTACATGATTCTTTGCCGTTCATCCGGTTTGCGAAATCAGCCGCTGTATTCATGACTGCTTCATATTCTTTGGTATTTTCCATCTTAGAGCACCAGTTAAACAGAAACCTTTGATTGGTTTTTTCCGATAAAGCATCCATATATCCCACTGTTCTTGCATATTTTTTACGAAATATATTTTCCGTCTTTTCTAATCTCAATGAGCAGGCCCTTCCCACTCCCTGAAAACTTAATAAAGGCAGGTCTAACTCCGCTTTCTTAGAAAGCCGCCGCAGGATGGCCGCAGTATCTTTGGGCTGAATCGAGCTTTTGGAGGCATGGATGCTGGTTCGGCTCATAATCCAGCGGACGGGTATATTAATTCCTTCGACACTCGCAACCAGAGTGACTTCAACCGGAACGGAGTAACTGCACTCTAATGTGCCCTCGGCAGATGTGCTGTATACTTTGCTGATCTCGTCTCTGGTAAAATGTGTGACGGAAAAGCCTTCGATTCCCGAAAGGATTGCAGTAAGGCCAGAGGACAGGGCATTGAGGATAGAGGTCTTCCCTTTTCCGTTCGTTCCTTTTATTAAATGAAAGCCTGGCTTAAATTCCAGACGCAACTGTTCAATTCCTCTAAAATTCGTTATCTGCGCATTGATGAAATGCATGGTACACCTCCTGAAATGTTGCTGATTTAGTATTTTTGTACTAGACATAAGTATAATCTTTTTTTGGGGGTTTAGCAATGGATAAATCGGGAATTGGGGATTTTTAGGTAACAGTGAAGCCGGAAGGCTGAACTGTTACATTTTTAGGTTATTTTGGGGACAAATCACAGAAGGTTTAAAAGCAAATTTCGCAGAGTATCATCCTCTGCGAAATTTATTTTAAAAAGAACATTATTTATTGTAACTATCTAAGGCAAATAAGTCAATACCTAAAATATTTTTGTAATAATTTGGAGAAATTTTGTATGTAAAACATAGGATAAGTTCCAATTATTCTATAAATTTATTGAGTAATTTAAGAAATTTATAGATTGAATCAGATAATTTTCCGGCCGAATAAACACAAAATTTTCGCAGAGGATGATACTCTGCGAAGTTGGAGGGATTCATATCTGGTATTTATTTCCCTGCCGTAAGCAGGAAGAACAAAAGACTCTGAATTTGTGCAGAAGATGTTTTTCACAAGAAGCGTTACAGGACACATTTCTTCTAACCTATGACTGTATGCGCCGCTATCAAGGAACGTGGCATTTGGAGAAGAAGCTGATCTTTCCGGCAAATGTGGTTCTGGAGAGCAAAAATGAGAAACTTCTGGAATATGAGATTAGACAGGGTTGTGATGAGATTGGAAAAAGCAGAGAAATCCTCAAAATCAGTCCGGATGAAGAAAATTTTCTTAGATTTCTGTGCGGAGACAAAAAGCATGTGGGAATGTCCAGAGGCGTGATTTTTGAAGGAGTTACGAAAGTGACAGAGGGACCACTTAAAGGGTTAGAAGCGCAGATTTGTAAGATTGACCGACATAAGCGGCTGGCAAGGCTTGAAACGCCGCAAGGTGAGAATGTCAGATACGTATTGGCTGGATTAGAGATTATGGAGAAGGTTGTATGACAGAGCGTATTAGCTGGTATGTAATGCGTACAGTTTTGGGGAAAGAGCAGGAAGCTTGCGCACTTGTGGAAAAGAAGATTGACCAAAGCTTGTGGGAATGCTGTAGAATCCTTAAGAAGCAGCAGTTGTTCCGAACACAGGGAAGATATCTGCTTTGCAGAAAAGAGATGTTCCCAGGCTATATTTTTGTAGAGACAAGATTTCCTGGGGAGCTGGCAGAAGAATTGCAGAAAGCAAGGCAATTTCCACAGCTAATTGGAAGCGGTAGAGCAGAGCTTGTATCCATAGAGCCGGAGGATTTGAGGTTTCTTATAAATGTATGCGGCAGGAAGCTTGCGCAGGATATGAAGCTGTCTACCGTGGAAGTAGATGAAAAAGGACAGGTGAAAAGCGCTGCCGGAGTGTTAGCGCCATATCTGAATCAGATTACCAGACAGAGACTTAGGCACCGGTATGTGATGGCGAGAGTGCAGCTATTTAATCGGCAGGAGGAGGTGCTGTTTGGGATCCGGATGGAGGGAGATCCGGCGTAGTGGCAAAGCAGAATCAGAAAATCAGGAATATCTCTTGAAGCATTGGCACTTGATGATATGAATGACGGACATAAAGGATCATGACTGTGGCTGTGCAGATCTGCACAGGTATGGATGGCGAAGCCTGCCTTATAGGATGGCGAAGTTTGGCAAGCTGTTTAAACATGTGTTGGGAGGATATATGTGGTATGTAATGCAGGTAATTTCTGGCAAGGAAAGAAAAACTGTTATGATGATGAAACAAATTCTTTCCTGCGATGTTTTAGAAAATTGTTTTATTCCGATACGCAGACTTAAGAAAAAATATAAAGGGAAATGGCAGGAAATAACCGAAAAGCTGTTTCCAGGTTATGTTTTTTTAATCTCTGGACAGCCACAGTTATTGTACGATGAATTGGAGAAAATTCCGACGTTGACAAAGCTGTTGGGAAGCTGCGAGGAGTATTTTACCCCATTGTCAAAATCGGATATACACTTTTTACAGAACACATTAGAAGAAAAGAATATTAATCTCAAAGAGTATCAAGAACAATCAGAGACACCTACAGTTGAATTATCGAAAGTGGTTGTGAAAGATAACAGGCAAATACAGATTCTCTCTGGACCGCTTACGAATCTGGAGGGACAGATTAAAAAGGTAAACCTGCATAAGAGAATAGCAATAGTAGAAACAGAATTTATGGGAAGCCGGTCGATGATACATCTGGGGATTGAGATTGTAAATGAGGAAATAGTATTTCAGGAGAATAGATGATGGAAAAAAAGGATGAATTTATTTCTGGTCAAAGATTTGCAGGTATAAAGCCATTCCCCGAAAAAGTTTGGCTGTCGTCACCCACCATGCATGGAGACGAGCAGAGATGGGTAGATGAGGCAATCCTTTCCAACTGGGTGACGACACTTGGAGAGAATGTAGACGCTGTGGAGAGGATGACTGCTAAGAAGGTTGGAAGGCAGTACGCAGTTGCGCTCAGCGCCGGTACAGCTGCGCTTCATATGGCTGTTCGTCTTGCGGGTGAGAGGCTGTATGGACCGAAGCCTGCGAATGTGGGGGTACTTAAGGGAAAGAAGGTATTCTGCTCTGACTGTACCTTTGATGCCACAGTGAATCCGGTGGCATATGAGGGAGGCGAAGCAGTTTTCATTGATATGGAGATGGATAGCTGGAATATGAGTCCGAAGGCGCTTGAAAAAGCTTTTCAGATTTATCCGGATGTAAAGCTGATTGTGATGGCACATCTGTATGGAACTCCAGGGAAAGTAGAAGAAATTCGGACGATAGCCGATAGATACGGTGCGTTGATTGTGGAAGATGCGGCTGAATCGTTAGGTGCGTCTGTTCTGATTCATCCTTCCTCAGCTTTTTATGGAGCATCCGATTGTGCAGATGGTAAAAAGAAATGGGTCCAGACAGGATGCTTTGGAGATTATTCGATTTTCAGTTTCAACGGCAACAAGATTGTGACAGGAAGTTCTGGCGGAATGTTGATGACAGACGACGAAGAAGATGCCCATAAGGTGCGGAAATGGTCTACCCAGGCAAGAGAAGCCGCTGCCTGGTATCAGCATGAAGAACTTGGATACAACTATAGAATGTCAAATATTGTTGCCGGTATTGTCAGGGGACAGCTCCCATATTTAGAGAAACATATTGAAGCCAAAAAGAAAATCTATTTCCGTTACAAAGAAGGGCTTTCAGACTTACCTGTGAGTATGAATCCCGTTCCGGAAAATGTGAATCCCAACTACTGGTTATCCTGCCTTTTGATAGATGAAGATAGAATGTGTGCCCAAGTAAGGTCAGAAAAACATGCGCTTTTTCATACAGAATCCGGTAAGTCATGTCCAACAGAAATTCATACCGCCATTACCTCGTTTAACGCAGAAAGTCGTTATATATGGAAGCCGATGCATATGCAGCCAATTTACAGGAATAATGTGTTTGTGACTGTGGACGGGGTGGTCAGAGGAAGGAGCAACGCCTACATTGAGAAGGAAATAGCAGTTGCTCATGGCAAGGACGTCTTTAACAGAGGATTGTGTCTGCCCAGTGATAATAAAATGTCTGCCAGGGAACAGGATATGATTATAGATATTATCCATAGATGTTTCAGATAAGGAGGATTGTCAGAAGTGAAAAAGCTAACAATCATTGGCGCTTCTGGTCATGGAAAGGTCGTAGCGGATATTGCAAGTCTAAACGGATATGAGGAGATTGAATTTCTTGATGACGATAGGTCAATCTCATTGTGCGGCTTATATCCTGTTGTTGGCACGTGTATGAAGGCATCAGAGATTGAAAACGATATTTTTATTGCCATAGGTAACGCCAACCATAGGAAGAAGCTGTTTAGAATGAATAGAGATAAATATCTCCCAATCCTTGTTCATCCTGACGCAGTAGTGGCAAAAGATGCAAAGATAGGTGCAGGTACGGTTATTATGGCCGGAGCAGTGCTGAATCCGGGAATTAAGACGGGCGAGGGATGTATTATCAATACATGTGCCTCCGTCGATCATGATTCTTCGATAGGGAATTATGTACACGTAGCAGTGGGGGCTCATCTGTGCGGAACCGTTACGGTAGGCGATGAGACATGGATTGGCGCTGGTAGTATTGTTTCTAACAATGTCAGTATTTGCGGCGGATGTACAATAGGTGCCGGTGCCGTAGTGGTTAAAGATATAAAGGAGAAGGGGACTCATATAGGAGTGCCGGCAAGGATGATGAATGAACTACAAAAATTGAGGGGGGGGGGGATCCTGCTGGATAGCTTTATATACAAGGTCCTCACTCTATACAGACAATTCCATACAGCGGCATAGGAGGACAGCATGAAGAAAATCTTATTCACAGGAGTAGGAAGAAGGATTGAACTTCTTCAGGCTTTTAGGAACGCTGCTCTCGTTTTAAATAAGGATTTAAAAATCTATGGCGCAGATATGACAGGGACAGCGCCGGCATTGGCATATTGTGATTACACAAGAAAAGTTACAGCTATGACGGAGCCTGGATACATAGACAATCTCTTAAGAATATGTAAAGAAGACAGGATAGCTCTCCTAATCCCAACGATTGACACAGACCTTTTGATTCTATCTGAGAACAAGGACTTGTTTGAAGAAGCAGGTACTCAGGTGATGATTTCATCTGCTGATAAAATTCGGATATGTAGAGATAAGACCCAAACATCACAATTTTTTTCGGACTGCGGGCTTAAAGCTCCAATGCCTGTGAATGAGTGGAAAAAGTATCAGGCAGGATATCCCGCTTTTATCAAAGAGAGAGATGGAAGCAGCTCAATCAATGCATTTAAGGTTATGAATGTAAGAGAGCTTGAAATTTTTGCCGCACAGATTAAGGATTATATTGTCCAGCCATTTGTCGAAGGCAGAGAATATACAATCGATATTTTCTGTGATTGGAAGGGAGAGCCTATTAGCATCGTTCCCCGTGAACGGATTCAGGTCAGAGCAGGAGAAGTCCTAAAGACTCAGATATGCATGGATGAAAAGATGATTGCAGAGGCGAATATGATATGTAAGGCGTTTCGGCCATGCGGCGCCATAACGGTACAGTTGATTCGTGACAACCACACAGGGGAAGATTATTTTATCGAGATTAATCCTCGGTTTGGCGGAGGCGCACCCCTATCCATGAAGGCTGGTGCAAGAAGCCCAGAAGCTGTGCTTAAGATGCTGGACGGAGAAAAGACTGAGTATTATAAAAAAATAGAGGACAAAGCTATCTACAGCAGATTTGACCAATCTGTATGCATTACAGAGGAGCAAAGCAAGGTGAAGGGCGTTATCTTTGATTTGGATGATACGTTGTATTCAGAAAAGGAATATGTGAAGTCAGGATACAGGGCAGTGGCGGAATATTTAGGAAACCTGTCTTACGCAGAGTGTTTATGGGAGTATTATGAGAGTGGATTACCTCCTATTGATGAGCTGCTAAAAACACTTAAAAGAGAAGATGAAAAAGAGTCTGTATTGAATGTATATCGTACACATAAGCCGGATATTCACCTCTATGAAGGGGTTGTAGAATTGCTTACAAAGCTGAATCAAAAAGGTATAAAGACAGGGATTATCACTGATGGCAGGCCAGAGGGGCAGAAGATGAAAATTGCAGGCCTCGGCCTTGGGAAGCTTGTTAATGATATCATCATAACAGACGAATTAGGCGGGATACAGTTCCGCAAGCCCTGTGATATCGCATTCCGTATCATGCAGACACGCTGGAGGCTGCCTGCGGAACAAATGGTATATGTAGGAGACAATTTCGCAAAAGATTTTCAGGCGCCCAGGCAGTTAGGTATGAAAAGTATTTACTTCAAAAATAGTGACGGATTGTATCCACGTCATCAGTCAGCTCAATGGACTATAAACAATATCAATGAACTAAAGTTTTTATAAGGAGTAACCTATGAATGTTCTTGTGATAGCACCTCATCCGGATGATGAAATTCTGGGGACCGGAGGGACAATCGCTAAGAGAGCAGCCCAGGGGCATGATGTATACGTATGCATTGTTACTAAGGGCTGCGAGCCATTATTTCATGAGAAATATGTAGAAAAGGGTCGTTCGGAATGTAGGAAGGCAGATGAATATCTTGGTGTGAAAGAGACAATATTCCTGGATTTTCCAGCGGTGATGCTTGAAGAAGTTCCAAGATATGAATTGAATGATGGAATCCTTGGTGTTATACAGAGGATAAAGCCGGAGGAAGTATATGTGCCTCACCGCGGGGATATGCAGATTGACCATAAGATTGTGGTTGACGCGGCCATGGTCGCACTCAGACCTAAATATAGTCATAAGGTAAAGCGTATCTATGCATATGAGACGTTGTCAGAGACAGGATGGGATATTCCGAATGTAATGAATGAGTTCATTCCCACAGTATATGAGGATATCAGTGATACCATCAATAAGAAGATAGAAGCAATGAATATCTTCCAGTCTCAACTGGCTTCGTTCCCTAATGCCAGGTCTATTGGCGCCATTGAGGCATTGGCCAGATTCAGAGGAAGTACAGTCACTTTGGAAGCCGCAGAAGCATTTGGAATTGTGAGAGAGATTAAATAGGAGATGGCATGTACGCAAAATACATAAAACGGATCATAGATTTTATTCTGTCTTTTATTGCTGTCATCGTTTTTTCACCGCTGCTTCTCGTAATCGCCGTTTTGGTGAAAATCAATCTTGGGGCGCCAGTAATATTCAAACAAGAACGTATAGGGCTTAATGAAAAGATTTTCACGATGTATAAGTTTCGGACTATGAATGACAAAAGAGATAAAAATGGAGAACTGCTGCCTGACATTTACAGACAGACAAGGTTAGGCGATTTTCTCAGATCAACAAGCCTTGACGAGCTGCCTGAATTGATAAATATCCTTAAGGGTGACATTGCGATTGTAGGTCCGCGGCCTCTGTTAGTATCTTATCTTCCCTACTATACGGAAGAAGAAAGGCTTAGACATTCTGTTAGAGGCGGACTTACGGTGCCGGAGGTGGTATATGGAGATGTGGCGCCTACATGGGAGGAGCAGTTTTCTTATGAGGTAGATTATACAAAAAACATCAGCTTCTTGCTGGACATAAAAATTATCTGGAATACTGTGAAAATCATCTTCAAAAGGGTAGAAAATGACTATGGCTCGCAAGTTCGTAATCCCTTGAATGTAGAACGCAGCGATTGGGTAAGGAAGTGAAAAAATGATTGGATTATCAGCACAGCAAATCGAAGAAATAGAATCAAAGTTTGGAGTTCCGGTATACATCTTCCACAGTGATGAGTTCGTGGAAAACTACAAGGAATTAGAAAACACATTTCAAAAGATTTATCCTCAATATCAGATTTGTTACTCTTATAAGACAAACTATACGCCAACTATTTGCCGTATGGTTAAGCAGCTAGGCGGGTATGCTGAGGTTGTTTCTGATATGGAATATGAACTTGCAAAAAAATTAGGATATTCTGCAAAGAAGATTGTTTATAACGGTCCCTGCAAAGGAAAATATCTTGAAGCGCATCTGCTTGAGAATGGCATAAACAATGTTGACCGTGTGGAAGAAGCAGAGAGAATCTGTAGGTTTGCAGATGAGAATCCTGACAAAAATATAAAAACAGGAATACGAGTCAATTTTGACCTTGATGCAGGTTATACATCGAGATTTGGTATTGATCTTAATCTTCTGGGAGAATTGCTGCTCCTGTTTCAGACACATCATGTCACGGTAAATGGACTTCATTGTCATATGAGCAGAGCAAGAGGAATAGAGCCTTGGAGGCTTCGGGCAAAGACAATGTTAGGATTAGTGGAAAGATACCATTTATATGAATTAGAATACATTAGTCTTGGCAGCGGTATGTTTGGCAAAATGGATTGTGAATTGCAGGTTCAGTTTCCTTGTGATATTCCTGATTATACAGAGTATGGAAATGGAGTGGTTGGGCAGTTTGCTGAGTTCTACAAGGATAAGGAGATTAAGCCAACACTTTTTACCGAGCCGGGAACAACGTTAATATCAAAATACGTAGATTTTCTGGCAAAGGTGGAAGGAATCAAGACAGTGCGGGGCAGAGAGTTTGTCTTACTGAATTGTAGTTTTCATAATCTTGGCGAAACATGCCAGATGAAGAATTTACCAATTAGGGTGTTCCACCAGGGAGGGGGTCTGACGTCCCTTACAAATGCCAGATTGGTTGGTTACACATGCTTAGAGCAGGATGTTCTCTACAGAGATTTTTGTGGAGAGCTATCCGTAGGCGACTACATTGAATTTGGAAATGTTGGAGGATATTCCCTGGTTGACAAGCCTCCTTTCATTCAGCCTGATTGTCCGATGATTGCCATAAAGGAAGGAAAACAAGAGTTAATCAAACGGGCAGAGACGTTTGAGGATATTTTTAAGACTTTTAGGTGGGAGATATGATGCGAAAAGATTTGACAATATTATTATCTGCTTCCGGCTCTCCTTCCATGCCTGGACAACTAGAGTGTTTCCGCAGGAATGGTGAACGGAATATCAGGATTGTGGGTATGGATATGAGTGACGAGCCAAGCGCCAGATATTTGGTAGATACGTTTTATCAAGTGCCTGCGGCATCAGAGAAATGTTACTGTGACATTGTGCTTGATATATGTAAAAAAGAAGGAATTGATATCTATTTTCCCAACATTTCGGCTGAGGTGAGCGCAGTTGCTGAGAGGCTTGGCGAATTTGAAGCGATAGGGACGATTGTTTCCATTGCAGATCAAAAAGCTGTGGAAATTACAAATAATAAATTGTCCGCTTATCGTTTTTTGAAAACAAGAGGCATAGGGGTTCCTGATTTTTATCCGGTATATAGTGCAAAGGATTTTGTGAAAGGATGCCGAAAATTAGGCTATCCAAATCGACCCGTATGTTTGAAGATTACAGAAGAAAGCGGGAGCAGGGGCGTAAGGATTATAGATGCCGCAAGGAACCGATATCAAATCTTTGCACATGAAAAGCCCAATAGTTTTTTTACCTCTTATGATGATATGCTAAGCATCCTAAGCAGTACGGAGGCTCTCGATGAAATGATGCTTGTTGAGTATATGTCAGGAAATGAATATACGGTTGACCTTCTTGCCGACCATGGAAATATTTTGTATATGGCAGGTAGGGAAAATGTAGTCAGTATGATGAGTATAGCCCAGGAAAGCGTTGTGTCCAAGATAGATTCTGCTTATGAAATGTGCCGAAAAATCGTCAAAGCCTTAGAACTTGATGGTAACATTGGTTTTGACTTCATGAAGGATGCAAATGGCAATCCGGTACTTATGGATATTAATCCGAGAATTACGGCAACAGTTTCTGTAATCGCGGCAGCAGGGGTGAATCTGCCATACCTGAGAGTAAAGCAGTTGTTAGGGGAGACATTACCAGAGTGTCAGATTGATTATGGGACGAGACTGAAAAGACGATACGGAGAAATCTATACCAATTCCAAAGGGGAGCTAATTAACATCTGATTTTGGGAGAACTGAAAATGAACGTTCTTTTTTTGACAATCGACCATGTTACATCATTTTCCGACAGGTCTATTTATATAGATTTGGTTAATCAGTTTATAGAAAAAGGATGCTATGTAACCGTTTTATCTGCCTGCGAGCAGAGGGAACAAAGACGAAACTCATCTGTTTATTTTGAAGTAGACGGGGGCGAGGTAATCAAAGTCCTGGTTCCTAATGTGACGAAAGTAGAAAATTATATTCAAAAGGGTATTTCTCTTGTCAGATTCAATTATTTGTTTCAGAAAGCAGCCGTAAAAGCAATGAAAAAACGGAAGTATGACCTGGTTCTCTATGGCTCTCCTCCGGTTACGGTTTATGGTGCTGTTGAGTTGGTGAAAAAAAGGCAGGGGGCGTACAGTTATCTTCTTCTCAAAGATATATGGCCCTATGATTGTGTTTTTGGGAATGTTCTTACCACACACGGATGGAAGGGAATTGCATTTTATATTTTAAAATTAATGGCAAGAAGACTATATAGGGCTTCAGATTATATTGGGTGTATG
>ERZ808028.470-NODE-470-length-34060-cov-18.293912_pt1 | contig 34060 bp, 26 predicted proteins | sample MGYA00380184_ERZ808028 | MGnify/ENA primary metagenome ERZ808028 (study PRJEB31490, sample SAMN06133397) | mouse gut metagenome | isolation source: J8_1 | host: mice | place: China: Chengdu | collected 2015-05 ...
GCTACCTCCTTTAGTCCTCAACAAACTAAGGGTAGCTGATTTTTACGGTGCTGACAATGGCTCTCTTTTTATCCTTGACCTGCTGCTAACTTTTTTGAGCCCTTTTGCACACTTTTCATTTTACCGAAAACACGCATAAACAGCCACAGACAGACGTGGAGCACATGGAAACACTGGCTTCAGAGAGTACCGGAGAGCAAATGAAAAGGAGCAGAAACGCCTATAAACCATTAGAATTTGTATAAAAAATCTTTGTAGACCTCTTTGGAGACGTTGGCGCAATTCATAGACTGATTACCCCTTTACTGACAACCGCCCATAAAGCCCCCGACACGAGAATTTGTTCTCTGCACTACACCGAAGCCTCAGTTCCTCACCTTTGCGGAAAATCTGGGAATTTCTTGGCTGATCCACTGTTGACCCCGCCGAATTCGTTGCCGCCGTAGGCGTCACGGCAAACAAGATGTCAAAGCGGGAGCTGGCCCTTGTATTTGACGTCACATGACCGTTTGCACAGAACTTCCGAAAAGATGATGATATCCCGCTAAAAGCCCCCGTATATCCGTTCCCCGGCCCGCACTACGGGACGGTGTGGACCTGCGGGACGCCCACAAGGCGGCACGCATTTATCCTGCTATTCCCCACCTCCGGCCAGATCTTGTGGGAGGGGGGAGGATATCCACGTTCTGGACGAGGACTACCGGGGGCTGCTAGGCTATCTACCCCAGGACTTCGGCTACTATCCCGGCTACACGCCCCGGCAGTTTCTGCACTATGTCGCCGCACTCCAGTGTATCCCCCGGAAGGAGGCCAATGGGAAAATCAGCGAACTGCTGGAGCCGGTGGGGCTGTCCGATGTGGAACACAAGAAAATGCGGCAGCTCTCCGGCGGGATGCGCCAGCGGGTGGGCATTGCTCAGGCCATGCTCAACGACCCCAAGATGCTGATTCTGGACGAGCCCACCGCAGGACTGGACCCTCGGGAACGGGTACGGTTCCGCAATTTGATTCACTCCTTGGCTGCGGACCGAATCGTTATTCTCTCCACCCACATTGTCTCCGACATTGAGACCATCGCCGGACAGATCGTCATGTTCCGGGACCACAAGCTGTTCTGCTGTGATAGTCCGGCGGGGATCTGCGGCGAAATGAAGGGCCGGGTATTTGAGGCCCCGGCGTAAACCGCTCTGGAGGAAAACCAGTTTCTCCTCAGTGAGCGGCAGGGGGAACAGGGAACGGTCCTGCGTATCTTCTGCGGCCCTCCGCCCCAGGGGGCGTCCCGATGACGCCCGGTCTGAAGGCTACGTTCCTTGCTATCTACCGTGAGGGGCAGGTATGAGGCTGCTGAAATATGAGTGGAGCAAGCTGGCCCGCCTGCCCGCCCTTTGGGGGGCTGGTCCTGTGTTTGGCCTTCAACTGCCTACTCATCGGCAGCGGCGACCGCTGGCGGCGGGAGTGGAACGAAGCCGCCTCCATAATCAGCTGGCGGTCAAACACATCACAGGGAGGCTGGGTAATCTGCCCCGTATTTGGGCTCCGATTGAATCTTTGGATTTTAGGCAAAACCGCCGCCCCGGCGATGGGTCTATAGCTGACTTTATCAAAAACAAGGATCTAAAAACGGCGGGTGACCTGTCCGGTCACCCGCCGCATGGGGTCGTTTATTCGCTGTAGGGCTTGCTGGTCTCGATGTACATGCCCCGGTCTGCGCTCCAGCCCACGTAAAAGTTCAGGGCCTTGCCCAGGTCACGGAGCTTGAAGTAGTTGCTACCGTTGATTTTGTAGACCTCAGCGGTGATTTTTTCGCCGTTTACATAAATAGAGTCGTTGCTGGGGTCGGCGCTCTGGCTGCCACCGGCGGGAGCCCCTGCCAGGTCGCCGGACTGCTTGTCATATCCCTGCCCAGTGGTGGCGGTGACGGCGTTCTTCGACCCGTCGTAGCCCACGGCGAACTGCTTTTCCGTGCCGTTCAGCAGAGCGGCCACGTCGCGGATTTTAAAGTAGTTGCTGTCGCCGATTTTATACACCGTAGGATTGGCCGCCGCGCCGTTGACCTCCAGTTTGTCGTTGGTGGGAGAGGCGGTGGTCCCGGCGGGCTGCTGGGGCGTGGTGGGCTGCTCCGGCTTATAGTCCGCGCTCTTGAAGAAATCCACCTGATAGGACAGGCTGGCCGGCTGGCCGTTGGCAGTGCGCAGGCCGTCAATCTGAACCGTGTACAAACCCACGTAGCTGCCGATCCCGTCGGGGCGGAAGATGATGCAGTTGTTGATCCCCCGGTTGCTGAGCTCCACGTTGAAATACAGCCCGGAATCGGCAGCCGTATACTGGTTCCGCCCGGAGAAGCTCCAGACCTTGTCGTCGGACGCCCTGGTCAGGGTAACGGTGAGCTCTGCGGCGTTGGGCACCTGATAGCGGCTGGGGTTCACCGAGACGCTCCAGGCGGTGTCCTTGCCGAAGGCGGTGAGATCGCTGGGGAAGTTTCCGGAGGCCGGCCAGGAGATATAGCTGTAATCGGTGGTATTGGCGCTGGAATCAAAGACTTTTTCCGCTGTGTAGCGGCGGTAGCCGGTGCTCACCTCCGCGTAGCCAAAGCCCACCTTGCCCATTTGGGGATTGAGCTGCCAGCGGCGGTGCCCCATCCGGGACACATTGCTGGTGTCGCTGTCGTCCATAAAGCTGTCCAGCGTGCTCAAGAAGGGCAGACCGGCGTAAATGTTGCTGGAGCTGGTGGCCGCCGCCCCTTTGGAATAGAAGCTGCTGTCCATATCGCTGGGCTGCCTGGGGTTATGAGCAAACTCCGAGGCCGCCAGCAGCACCGCGCCGTACTGGGCTTGCTCGCACAGCGTCGGATCCGCCGTCACGCCGGGCAGGCCAGCGAGCCGCCGCAGAACGCTCAGACGCTTTGCTGCTGCGTCCAGCACGTCCTGCCGCACCTGGCCAGCGGAATAGGGGGCGGCGCAGGAAGGCGCCGTCACAAAGACGCTGTCCGGTGTCTGGGTGGACGCGGAGACCAGCAGATCGGCCATCTCCTGCTTGGAGAGCTTGGCCAGGGAGGCGCTGCCGCTGTCCGCGAACTGGTTTACCGGCTCCTGCGGTTGATGCACCCCGGTCAGCTTCGCCTTTATGTTGGGGACCTGGGTGACCTTCTTAAACTCAACGCGGCTGGTGGAGGCGGGCATCGCACCGTCCCCCATGGGCACGTTCCCCCATTGAATGATGGTGCCGTCCGTCTTAATCAGTGCGCTACAGCCTATGGCGGCCACGCCGCCGTCCAGCAGCTGCAGCGGAACAATCTCGCTGCAGCTGTTGGGATAGGTGGGCTTCACGCCCAGATCCGGGATGGTGTGGCCCCACATCCAGAAGGAGCCGTCCTTTTTGATAAAGGCGTTCTGGCCCAGCACGGCCACATCCTCCGCGATCTGAACCGGGGCGTTGGTGGTTCCGCGCTCGCCATTCCCCACCAGGTTGGGGTTGCCGCCCCAGGACCAGAGGGTTCCATCCGATTTCAGCGCAGAGGTCACCGCGCCATCGGTGGTCACCTGGGTCACGTTATCCAGCACCTTGACGGGGACGGTCTGGGCCCAGTACAGGTTGTGGACGTGTACGTCACCGCCGCCGCCGTTCCCGATGGCGCCGTAGCTGTTGCCGCCAAACATCCACAGGGAGCCATCCTTCTTGATCACGGCGGTCACGGCGTTGTTCAGGGAACCGGCGCAGCTCACCGCCGCCACGTCGTCCATCACCTTAATGGGCACGCTCTGGTAAACGTGGCGGTCATTCCACGCGAAGTCGTTGAAAATGTAGTCGTACTGCCTGTTATTGCCCAGGGCACCGGGGGTGTTGTCCCCCCACATCCACAGGGAGCCATCGGTTTTGATGGCCGCGGTGTGCGACCCGCCGCAGCTCACCGCCGCCACATCGTCCATCACCTTGATGGGCACCGTCTGATAGATCTTCAGCTGTTCCCGGGAATTCTTGCCCTCCTTCTTCGCATTCCCCGCGCCGCCGTTGCCCAGCTGGTAATACCCGTTCTCCCCCCACATCCACAGAGAACCGTCGGTTTTCAGCGCGGCGGTTGTAAACCCGCCGCAGCTGACGGAGGCCACGTCCTCCATCACCTTGACGGGCACCGTCTGGTAGGGGCCGTCGTAACGGCTGTTGTTCCCAGCGCCCCCATTGCCCAGCTGTCCCGATCCGTTGCTGCCCCACATCCACAGGGTGTTGTTGCTGTCAATGACGCCGATGTGCCCACCGGAGCTGCTGTAGGTGACGCCCTGCCCCGGCTTGCCCATCTCCGCATGAGCCCGCCCCGGGCCAACCCCCAGCATCAGCGCCAGGCAGCAGACTAGCACCAGACTTCGTTTTACTCGCTTCCATATCTCCATGAAAGCACACTCCCTTTCCAAAATCACCAGAAAAATCTGGAGTCGATGGGTTCAGTATACATTAGTACGGGTAAAATTGCAAGCTCCAACGTCACAGGGGCAGGCCGTCTCCTGTAGGAGTATAATACATATTGGACAGTAGGGGAAGAAAAAAGGTAGAAGGATGGGGCCGCATCGGTTAAAGTTGAGTTACCACACTTAACACAACCGGAAGGAGGCCACATCCTTCATGAGCAAGAGTATAACACAGGACATGGCATACAGGCAATCCCTAATGAAGTATGCAGAGAAATACGGCGTGTACGATCATTAATGATATTGTAAAGTAAAACCAAGGTATCTTTGGAACCACCCAGATTGTCAAAATCTCATTGCTGATGAGGTTTTGACAAACTAGAGTGAGGGCCACCCGTATAACGAATGACCCTCATACCTAGAAACTTAAATGTCAGTATCTCTCCAACAACGTTTTGTCAAACATATCGTAATGGAACTCCTGTCTATTGGCAAGTGTAGCGGATGATGAGCTCAAACGGGATTCGAAGCAACGCGCTGGATGATGTTTTGAGGTATACAGCGATTTCACTGGATATGTTCAATGACCGGGAACTTCTGAATATATACGGGCGAGTCGTTGATTTGATGGAGCATGCCGCAGCAATCGGCGTTTTAGGCTTCAGAAGCTCCTATCTTTTGGCGCAATACTTTGAAAACCGTCTGCTTCCTACTCCAATCAATGTTGTAAATTTGACAGACAACGAGTCATTTGTCTTTGATCGGCTCTTGAAACTGCCAAAGGGCTCTATTATTTTTGCCTTGGCCAGATGGCCCTATGTGGCGCGGACGATCCGGGTAGCTGAGCATGAGAAAAGTTTGGGACATGATGTAATCCTGCTTACAAATCACAAGGATTGCGAGGCAAAAAAATTTGCAAAAGAAGTTATTATTACTCCCCGAGTGGAGAAATGCTACTCTATCGTGCCTTTTGTTGTCATCATGGAAGCAATCATAAATGAACTCTATATGAGGACATCCGACTACACATTGACGCAGCTTAATGTAATAAATCGCACTTTGGAAGAACAGAATTCAATGATCTGGTGAAAAACTTTTGTCCGGTTCCTGGCAGTGTTTTATCGTCTATCGTAGATTTAGGATTTCAATCTTTTCTATCTCCCTTGTTTACAGCGCATCAAATTTTGATTGGTCTGTAACTCCTATTTTGTCCCTGACCCACACACTGAAATGTCCGGAGAGAGGCAGAGAGCCCAACAGGAAGTTTTGCTTTCCTGTCTGGCATTTTTGTTGCTTTTTCTGTTCTACATGACCTGCGCCATAAAGTTGCCCATCGTCTCCGCCGCCCATCTCTGCTGTTGCCGAGTAGCGTGGGTGTAGGTACGGAGGGTGTGCATCGTAGTGGCCCAGCATACTGCTGACCGTTTTCACATCCACTCCGTTCTGGAGAGCCAGGGTTGCAAATGTGTGCCCTTATGGCATAATAAGGACAAATCGGAAAACCCTTTCGGTGCAACGGGTTGACTGGTTTGTCCTAATTCTTTTTCCGCCAATTTCCCCGCAAAAAGTAGGCATAACGAGGGTTGCCAAAAAGTGAGGTGTACCGTTAGGGACAAAGAGAATGCATACTATCCGGCCGGGGCATTAGCGCCCCGGCCGGGTGCTTTTTACCAGCAGGGAACAGGACGATGGGCTGTATCCTTCGGGTCTATCTCAAAACCCACCCAGGCATACCGGCGCGGGTCAGCCCTGGCACCTCATGAGCCAGTCCAGGTTGGTGGCCCCCTTTCGGAGCATCAGCGAGAAGGGCGCACTTCTATACCCTCCTGCCGGAGTGTATTCGTGCGCCCTGCGGGGCTGCTGCCCGGATCGCTGATGGCTCACCGTCCCAGGCAGCGTGCGTCGCTCCACTCCGTCCAAGGGGCACGCCCCTTGCGCCGCTCTGCGGCTATCCCCCCAGACGCTGTTATATCGTTTTCTCCCTGCCAGTCATGCGAAGCATGGAGCCACGCCGTCAGGCGTGTTCGACTGGACGCAAAGCGGCCAGTCCAGGGCTTGGGGAATCCCAACAAGCGCATGGGAATATCGAAAACGATATTCCCGTGCCCTGCTTGCAGCAGTTATCGGAAATTTCTGATAACTCGTGTAATCAGAAATTTATTTTTATCAGAAACAGAGTTGAGAAGTATTGAAAACACAGGGAAAGGAGCGAAATAATTTCTGATAAAAAAGTGGGCTTGGGCAATTATCTGTCCAAGCCCATGCTTTATACAAGCAGAAAATTTCTGATAAAAATATTTCTTCTTGCAAACTAATCAATTCTTCTACAATATTCCGGTTAACACAGTATACTGCGTAAAGCTTAGCTTAAAATAAATATATCTCCCTCTTTAGCACCAAGAGTGTTTTTTTATCCACACATATCGCCATACTTGAAAAATGACTCTTTAAATGATAAGATTTATAAAAATTTTTTAGTTAAAGTTGCTATTCAAATAATGATAAGGGGGATAAAAATGCTCAAAATGTTTAGAGAATCAATGCGGGGAAAAAATGCAAACCGATTCAATAAAAATCTAAAGGAAACCTTAAAACATAGTAGTGGTTTGATATTTAAGCTAACACAGGCAGCAGCTTATATTGCGATATGTTTTATCGCTGTAGAGATGAGAAATAAAAAGAATCACTTAAATAAATCTCAAAGAATTTTTGAAATTACCTGTTATAGTAGTAATGAAGAAGCTGACGAGAATCTTATGGATATTTTCAAGCGTGTAGCACTTAGGATAATAAAGGCAGTAGCTTCAATGACAGCAGTAGCAGCTTCTATTGCGACATGTATTACCGTTGTAGAGATGAGGGAAGAAAGAAATCAGTTGTATAAGCCTCAAATGATTTTCGAAAGCAGTCACTATAGTGATGATTATGAATACGATATATGTGGATTGCATAGTGTAAATAGTTTAATCTGTATTCTATATGACGAGGATAATCTTCCCCCCTTGGAAACAACTATCTATAATATTGGGTCTGGTGCAGCATTAGAAATAGAAATCGAGTTTTTGTTAGAAAATTATAACGAATATGTAGAAGAAATTGGTTATTATTTTAGAGATGGAACAGTGGTTGCAAACGATTCTGGCTTTGCAATACATTACGACGGGAAAACTCTCAACCACTACGCAAATAGAGAGGGCTGCATTGTAGGAAAGCCTTTCTTGCGTCCAGGAGAATCAATGGACATAGCATTTCCTAAAGAATTTTCTAAATTATTGTACTATTTAATTCGTTGCACATGGGGAGATTACGGTGCATATCCAACTGTACATTTACAAATAAGTTTCTCTGATTTGCAGGGGACAAAATACTGTATAGATTACAAACTTGGTGTTAAAATGGTAACAGACGCCTCTGAGAAAGGAGACAAATACTTTCATGTAGATTATAATATTGAGCAGATATATCTTACTGATGAAAAAAACGAAGATCCCGGAGCATACAAAGAATACTATTCATAGCAAAAAAACAGAAAATATATGGTGAGGGCTGCAGTTAACGGATATCTTTGTCAGATTCTCTAATCAGGGCAAACTTACGATAATAATTGGTAAAATACAGTTCATCCTGTATGCTATAGGGAGCAGGGGACATCCCTGACTACTTATAGCGGGAGGAAATAACTGTGCCATCAAAAAGGAAGATACCAATTGAGCAGTTGCTGGAAAGCTACGAAACTGCCCTGGTTCAAACAGGGTACAGCATCACAACAAAGCTACTGTTGGTAAAACGGGCAGAACTTATGATCCGGCGGCATCTGAATGCGGGTTTGGCATATTTTGACCAGACCGTCATCAATTGCTACATGGGCGAAATTGATGACAAATATTTCAAGGGCAATATGCAAAAGAAACACTACGAGCGAACCAGGCGCGAGATTGACCGCTTTGTCAGCTATGTCTGTCTCGGGGAAATTGATGCTTTGCCAAGTACGCTTCGTGGAGCGAGACAAAAGTTGACACCAAAGTTTGAGCAGATCGCAGAAGAATTCATAGCAGGAGATTTTCATCCGAACACCCGTTGTGATATGCGTTGGGCAACATACAAGTATTTTGCATGGCTGGAGGAACAAAGGGTTACCAGAGTATCCGATGCAGGGGCTGTGCATATTCAAAAATTTCTTTTGTCTTGTTCGGAACGTTACGCGCCCAGCACCATCCATAATATCCGACTTTACCTAAAGAAATTATATTCCTTCTTATATGAAACTGGGCAAACCGAGAGCAGTTATTCTGAGTTGTTCTCCTTTGTGATCAACCGCGAGAAAAAGGTGTACCCAGTCCTTCCAAAATCAGACATCGCAAAGCTGCTGGACACAATTGACCGCAGCAGTATAAAAGGCAAACGCAACTATGCAATTATGCTGCTTGGCACAGTGCTTGGTCTGCGAGCCTGCGATATAGTTGCACTGAAGCTGACAGATATAGATTGGCTTCGTGGTGAAATCCATATCCTACAGTCCAAGACGTCCAATCCGGTAATTTTGCCGCTGACGCAGGATGTTGGCGAGGCCCTGCGGGACTATATTCTTAACGCTCGGCCCGATACAACAGACAGGGAGATCTTCCTTCGGATTAAGGCTCCGCACACGAAACTCTCCGCCGCAGTGACCATGGGGGAAATTTATAGAGATTGCTGCATTGCCGCTGGACTTCCGGCAAACAAACGGTTCCACAATCTGCGCCGCGCACTTGGGACATCCATGGTAGAGAACGGAGTTTCCGTCTATGATGTAGCTCAGGTATTTGGAGACAAGAATGTCAATTCTACAAAGCCGTACCTTGCCGTAGATATGGAGCATCTCAAAATGTGCGCTTTATCCTTCGAGGGGATTGCACCGGCAGGAGGTGATCCTCAATGACGGAGTTTTCAAGCGCGTTTGGAGAACGGCTCTCCAATTATCTGGACTACCGCACCGCTCGTAATTTCAAAAAGGAAACCTATCTCCGGCACTTTATAAAATTTGACAGCTGGTGCATAGAGAAGCACCCAGATCATGCACAGCTTTCTCGTGAACTTGTCCTTGATTGGATCAATGACGCCGCAAGTTCCAGCTATAACACCGCACAGCGGGTAGCATCGATGCGGCAATTTGCGCGATACCTTTGCGCTATTGGAGAAGAAGCATATATTTTGCCCGAAAAGTATGCTCCGCTCAAGAGCAGGGCGGCGGCATACATGTTTACTGACTTTGAACTGACAGCCCTTTTCACATCTATTGACCAGTTGCCGCCCACAAAGAAAGAGCCTTTCCTGAATGAGATTGCACCACCGCTGTTTCGTCTGATTTACACCTGTGGTTTGCGCCCGAATGAAGGCCGTGAGCTGTTGACGGAAAACATCAATTTGAAAACCGGCGAAATTCTTATCACGCACACCAAACGCAATAAAGATCGCTTTGTTGTGATGTCTGATGATATGCTTGCCTTTGCTCGCAGATATGAACTGCGGCGGAAGATTTTTAGTTGTGGGAATCCATACTTCTTTCCGTCCGCAAACGGCGGAGCACTGACAACAGAAACGGTGTATTCTGCGTTCAATCGAGCGTGGTCCCATGCGGACTTGGCGGGAAAGTATCCGGGAAAGGTTCGCGTTTATGATCTACGGCACCGCTTCGCCTCTGCTTGCTTGAACCGCTGGCTTGATAACGGAGAAAATCTTCTGGCCATGCTTCCGTTTCTCCGTGAGTATATGGGACACAGAAACTTATCTGAAACGGCATATTATATCCACATTCTGCCGGAAAATATCATAAAGTCCTCCGCGATTGATTGGGACAAGTTCAATGCCATGTTCCCGGAGGTGACAGATTGATGAAAGCTGGAGATACTGCATTGTTTCCGCTGATTCATGATTATCTGAAAATCTATCTTCCCAACCAGCGCAACGTAAGTCCGAACACCCTCCGCTCCTATCGAAAAGCTCTGGAAGAACTTCTGGATTATGTGAAGGAACGAGAGCAAATCCCCCTTGGCAATGTGACATTTGAACACTTGACGGCAAATACGATCCTGATGTTTCTTGAATATCTTGAAGTGGAGCAAGAATGCTCTATTTCTACACGAAATACCCGCTTTGCCGCAATCCGCGCTTTTATGGATTATGCTGCCGACCACGATGTAGCGCTGGTTGCCAATCTCAATAAACTGAGAAAGGTTCCGTTCAAGAAGCCTGACTGTGCTGCTGGCGTGAACTATATGAGTATGGCGGCAATTACGGCAATCATTGAACAGCCTGACGCAAGTACCCTTAAAGGGCTGCGCGATAGATTTTTCATGATACTGCTGTATGATACTGGGGCGCGAGTTCAGGAAATCCTTAATATAAAGCTGTGCGATTTGCAGTTGGGCCGGTTGCCTAAAGTTACCCTGTTTGGCCTGCGGGCAGGGCTCCTTTCGCTTGTCTATGGTTTTCCAGCCGGGGCTGCTACTTCTGCCTTAACGCCAAGCGGATGCGGGATTTCCACCGGAACCCAGCAAAGCGGTTCCAGTGGGGAGAGGGGGAGCAAGGGAACGAGCATAGTTTTCGCCGCAAAGCGAAAACGGAGGTGAGCGGACTTTGCGCCGACGAGCGCACCTCTACGACCCCCACCCGGATCTATGGGGCCGAAAGCTACTACGGTTGTGGGCACGACCATCAAAAAATATCAAGGAAGATAATAAAGACGTGGTATCCTAGTTGTGCGGAGCAGGTAAGAAGCATTGACTTTTAAGAGGAGGCCACGTAAGTGAAAAACTATCAGCTGACAGCAAGCGGCATTACTGCGTTTGGGCAGCATTTGCGCCAAGAGGAGCGTGCGGCGGCGACCATCGAAAAATACCAGAGGGATATGCGGGAGTTTGCCATCTGGCTGAATGGAAGGGCGGTGACAAAGGAGGCTGCCCTGGAGTGGAAGGAGTGCCTTCTACGTGGAGGGGCGTCTCCAGCGACGGTAAACGGCAAGCTCTCTGCCCTGAACAGTCTGTTCCGCTTTCTGGGGTGGAATGAGTGCCGCGTGAAGTCCCTCCATCTCCAAAGACGGGTTTTTCGGGAACAGGGCAGGGAGCTGAGCCGGGAGGAATACCTGCGCCTGCTGGAAACCGCCCGAGCTTCCGGCCAGGAGCGGCTGGAGCTTTTGATGGAAGCGATCTGCTCCACCGGCATCCGGGTATCGGAGGTTCGGTATCTCACAGTGGAGGCTGTGCGGGGCGGACAAGCCGTAATCAGCCTGAAAGGTAAGATCCGGACCATTCTGCTGCCGGGGAAGCTGTGCCGGAAACTGCTGCGCTACGCCCAGAAACAAAAAATCACCTCCGGCGAGATCTTCCTTACCAGAGGCGGGAAAAGCCTGTCCAGAAAGCAGATTTGGCGGGAAATGAAGCGCCTCTGCCGGAGGGCGGAGGTGGAGCCCGGCAAGGTCTTTCCACATAATCTCAGGCACCTGTTCGCTGTGTGCTTTTACCGGGTCTGCCGGGATATCGTAAAGCTATCGGACGTGCTGGGCCACAGCTCCATTGAAACGACCCGCATCTATCTCCTGACCACCGGTGCGGAACACGCGCGGTATCTGGACAAGCTCCAGCTGATCTGTTAGGGGACAGAATCTGCGTTCTGTCCCCCATCATTGCTATATTACATTATATTTAAGGATCAAAAAATAATAACCTACGCAGGCAAACGCCCTGCAGGGGGGAAAACCATATATCTCGCTAAACTTACACATAGGATAGCACGGTTGAATAGATTTTTCAAGCCCTTTTTTCAATATATGGCATGACAAGCAAGACCGAAAAGCCCAAAAATTTCCGGTCTCCGCTGCAATGTCATGAGCTTAAGTTCAAACAAATCCTAATGCAAAAATTCCCGTCTGTGCAAACAGGCGGGAATTTTTTCGTAAAGTTATAGAATAGCTCTTGCAATTCTGCGCGGTATCGGGTAAAATCGACAATGGAAACATAAATAGCGGCGGGGCATGGCGGGTTGCCGCCCACCATACCCCGATGAAGAGTGTCGCAGCACTCAACACCACAGTCATAGACTGTACCGTACTGTCCATTATACCGTCCATTCCTCTTTTTTTCAAGGGGGAAACAGGTAGAAATGGCTTCGGTGTTTCGCTTTGGTTGAAAAAATCAGGCGGTGTTGAGTTATACGCTCAACACCGCTTTTGTGTTTCCGGCAAGGCCCGGCGCGGGGGACGTCCCCCGCCGTCGGGAGCCTTGTTGGAAATTTTGTGAAGGAGAAGGGAATATGAAAAAAAGATTGTTTTCTTTGGCGTTGGCCTTGGCACTGTGCATGGGTCTGGCCGTCCCCGTTCTGGCGGCGGAGGGCAGGCCACAAAATTTAAGCGATTCCTACGAGGTATTCGATCAGACTGTTCCCGGGGACTGGTCTATGGCTGCGATGATCCCGCGCAATTACGGTCTGAAAGATAAGGCTGGAAATATCGTGATCCCCGCCAAGTATACCGAAATGTTTTTGTTTAAGAATTTGATATTTGTGGGCATGGGAGACCATAGCATGGTAGGGCCAGCTAATGTAAAATGGGGTGTCATTGACATAAAGCAAAATGCCATTGTGCCTCTTGAGTACGATAGCATCGGGCCGCTGGGGGCTACCTATAATAGAGACACCCATGTATATGATCCAAATGGCTTTATCGGCCGCTACTCGATCAGAAAAAATGGCCTTGTGGGTGTGGCGTCAGAAGATTTCTCTGTTTTGATCAAGCCTGCCTATCGCTATATCGAATATGATAAGCTGGGATACTTTAAGTTTTCCAACACCGACAAACCCTATGATGATAACTTGACTACACTGTATGATACCTCCGGAAGGCAGCTTCTTCCAATGGAGTATCAGGCGATCAAATGCCTTGGCGATAATCTGTTTGCTGTAAAGAAAAACAATTTATGGGGTGTTGTCAACCATCAGAATCAGGCTGTTGTTCCATTGGTATATCAAGATTTTATCGGCCGTTATAAAAGCAGCTTTATTATGATGGATTACCGGGAGAAGTATAAAAATATCTCCCATGAGGGCGAACCTCCATTGTGGCAAAATGGAGAACATTGGCAGTACGCTGGAATCGTAGGTGTTGGTGGAAAGGTACTTCTTGATTTTGAGGATTATGAGAAAATTTCAGTGGACAATGCGGGTTGCTTTACCTGTTCCAGGTGGACAGGGGGATATGAAGTGAAGTTCTATATGAACGATGTGCCACAGTATGGCAATGAGTACACCTATGAATACATCAACTACACGGACTTGGACATCACCACTGACGTGTCGGATCTTACCAGCCCGTTTGCGGATGTAGGGTTTACAGACTACTTCGCCGAGCCGGTGAAATGGGCGGTTTCCAAGGGAATCACCACGGGCACCAGCGGCACCAAATTCTCTCCCGAGGAGAAGTGCACCCATATCCAGATTCTGACGTTCCTATACCGCGCTGTCGAGCAGATTAAGGCGCCCAGCGTGGCGGACATGGAAAGGGCCGTGGCCTGGGTCCAGGAAAAGGGTATGCTTGCCCCGGACTTCAATCGCAGCAAATCCTGCACCCGGTCGGAGGCTGTCTACTACATCTGGCAAGCCATGGGTAGGCAGGACGCCCCGGCCAGTAGTTTCACCGATGTGCCAGCCGGGGCCAGCTACTCCAAGGCGGTGGCCTGGGCGGTGGCTAACGGTGTAACCAACGGCACCGGGGGCGGCAGGTTCAGCCCCAATGACACCTGCACCCGTGGGCAAATCGTCACTTTCCTGTACCGGGCCATGGGCTGATTACAAACAATCTCAACTTGTCCACGGTATGCCCTAAAAAATCGGGAAAAAGCGTGAAATAAGGGAAAGGGGAAAAATTTTAACCTGTCCCCGTAAAGCCCTAAAAATCAGGAGGGCAGAGCAAAACATCAAAAAGCGGCAAATTTCAACTTGTCCACGGAGAGTAGAAGAAATCCGCGAAAACCTCTATTTTCTGTGAAACTGCTTGAAATCGGGCAAGGAATCACTTGAAGCTGAGAATAATAATTTGGTTATCCTATTTCCTATATGGTTATCCGCCGAATGCAAAACCGCCACACCATCTTTTTAGGAAAATATTCCATTTTCCACCGGGCCGAAACAAATTTGAATCAGTCTGTAGGCTTGTTGGTAATTCGGCGGGAACGTTACTTTAGGCCGATTTTCCAACCGGGGCAAAACTTTGATACAGTCCAATGACTTGTTGAAAAAACTTGCATACGCTTGCTCTCAAACCGGGTTTCAGCCCTGTGATAAGAGGGGCCACAAATATTTTTTGAAAATCGGGCAGTTCAAAGCCGATTTTCCGGCAAAAATTTTTTAACAAATGGGGCAGGGGCCGAATGAAAGACGCGGCCCCCGCCCTTTTTGCGTCAAGATGGGATTCTGTAAGGAAATCCGGGGAAGGTCTTGGCTTTCAAGTTCCGTTCGTCGGCGCGGCTCGGGCGGACAGGCTGGACGTACCGCTTGATGTCCCGTACCAGCTTTTCGCCGCTGAAATCAGGATCGCGGAAAAACTTCTTACATAGGTAAATAGCCATCGTCATGTCGATTTTGTACTGATACTTGTTCTCCAATTTTTGCGGAATCTCAATTTCCCGGCAAATCCGGGTGCAGAAATTATACATAGTCAAATGGGCGTATATCTCCTGCATGATAAGCTCATCCGTCCGGCTGTGGAGGTTCAACAGGCCTACACAATATTTTAAAAAGCGGATATTTGTCTCGATTTTCCACCTCATGTGGTATATTTCGGCTAAATCCGAGATAGAAAATTCATCACGGGGAAGATTCGTCAGGAGCGTTTCATATTGCCCGGAATCCAGCAGAAAGCGAACGGCGCGGCACGTCATGGGGTATACGTCTGGGAACACCGGGCCTTTGAAATCCCAGCGCGTGATTCTGGTGCCTGGGCTGTTCGTTTTGCCCTTTTTACTCCCCGTTTGGAGAAAAATCCATCCCTTTTCCTTCGCTTCATTTGTCTGCCGGGTGGTAATCGTCCATTCAAGATCGCGGTCAAGCTCCTCCATGGGCAGCTCACGGACAGGCCGCAGGGCCGCTTTATCTTGCTTGACGCGGAGGACGAAATACAGATTCGGGTTATTTTGAAGATGGGCTATCGTGTTATAGGATTCGTACCCTCTGTCAAGGACTACAATGGTGGGTTCACGGTATTTCCGCCTGTAAATCAGAGCGCACAGAGCGCCCTGTTCATCGTGGGCGATTCGGCTACTGATTTCGTCCTTCCCCATGTAGCAATCCACGAAGGTCTGGTTCAAAATATCGAAAACCAGGTTTGCGTGGGTGTTGTTCCACCCTTTGGGGTTGGTTTCGGACTTGAAATGATTGCTTGAATCAGGGTTGCGCGGGCAGGGGATGGTGCTGCCGTCAATGGCCCAAAGGCGGTAGCCCTTCAGCGTGGCTGGGTCTTCGCAAAGGTCATTGAAATGCTTCATCAGGTTCCAAAAGCAGGAATTGTCAACCCTCTTTCGGCGGTCAACGAACGAGGATGCGGCCATTTCTATGCCAGCGTCATATAGCTCGCGGTTCAGCGTGCCGCCCGTCATGGTCAGCAGGAAGCGGATCAGAACGTCTAACGGGAGCTTTCTGTCTCTGGAAAAGTGCCGGATATCGTCGATATAGCTGCCGCGCAGGAGGACGGCCCTGTCTATGGCCTGATTCAATTTGCAACGCAAATCGTCGGCGTGATTGGTGGGCATGGTATTGATTCCTTTCCATTTGTTCTGAATCAATCTAACGCAACCAAAAAGCAAAGCGAGTACATTGCCCGTAAAATACGGACAGTGCACTCGCTTTGTTTGTTCCTTGCTGTGACGATGAATCCGACAATATCAGGTATGGGATTCGGCTTTGAAAATCCTCGTGCGCCAATAGATTGTAAACCTATTGTAGCGGGCAGGTTCTCGGTTGTCAATGGAAAAGCGGTAAACTAATTGTAAACAACGAAAAAACGATGGTGTAATGCGGGGTTGGGGTTAAAACTCATGACATTGGTCTCCGCTGCCATGCTTTTTTTTTGCCTTTTTCAGTGGGCAGGGTGTTCCGTTTCCACGAAAAGTTTCGGTTCTGTCCCAGAACGCAGATTCTGTCACACTTGTGAGAGGAGTATGGCGTTGTGGCAGTGTTAGCAGCAAGCCAAAACGAGGCGCGGCGGGCAATCAGGCCCCGGATTGGCGTAGGTTTCCGAGTGGGAAGGCTCACGGTAGAGGAAGCAACGGAGCGGCGCAAAGGCGATTATATCGTCTGGCGGTGCCGCTGCGACTGCGGCAGGGAAATCGAACTGGATACGCGCTGCCTGCAGCGGGGAGCGATTACCGACTGTGGCTGTATCTCCAGGGTCAGGCCGGGGAAAAGAGACATTACCGGAATGCGTTTCGGGATGCTGGTGGCCTTGAAGCCCACCGGGGAGACGGTGGACGGATCCGCCGTGTGGCGGTGCCACTGCGACTGCGGAGGGGAGGTAGACACGCCCCTCCACCAGCTGCGGGCCGGATACCGGAAAAGCTGCGGCTGCCTCAGCCACCCGGCCAGAAAGGATTACGTTGGCAAACGCTTCGGGCAGCTGACCGTGATGGCCTACGCCGGAAAGTGGGGCGGTGCGCACCGCTGGCGCTGCCGCTGCGACTGCGGCAAGGAGACCGTGGTGAACCAGACGCTTTTGCAATCCGGGAAAACCAAAAGCTGCGGATGCCTCCAGGCGAAGACATACAGGGACAATCTCAAGCTAGTTGAGGGAACCTCGGTCACCTTGCTGGAGCGGAGGAAAAACCGGCTGCTCTCCAGCAACACCAGCGGATACACCGGTGTGTATTTCAACCAAAAGCGCGGGGTGTGGGCCGCGCAAATCACCTTCAAAGGGAAAACCTACTACCTTGGCAGCTATTCCAACAAACAGGAAGCGGTCAAGGCCCGCCAGCGCGGCGAGGAGATGCACGACAGCTTCCTGGAGTGGTATTACGAGAACCACCCAAAGCCCGCCCCGTCCCCCGCGGCAGAGTAGGCTGGAGCGCTCAAACGAATGGGAGATGAGGAAATGGAGACGAAGAAGACTCGAAACGGCGGCTTTACCCTGTTGGAAACACTGCTCACCGTGGCGATTCTGATCATCCTGATGGCCCTTTCTGCCGTGGGCGTGGCCCGATATAAAGACTATCTGGACGTCACCGAGCTGGACAACGCCGCCCGGGACATCTACATGGCTGCGGAAAACCGGGTTGTGCTGCTCCAGAACAGCGGCGCGGCTGCCGCTACGCTCTCCACCTCCGCCAGCTCCGGCAGCTCTCTGGCAACCGTCAACTATGGGGAAGGAAGCGAGCAAAAGACCGCCGTTGTGCTGTCCAGCACAGAATCCGCTACTACGCTGGACAAACTGCTGCCGGAGGGGGTCATCGACCCGGCCCTGCGGGACGGGCGCTTTTACATTCTCTATGATGAGGACACCCGCCATGTCGTGGAGGTCTTTTACGCCGAAGGGGCGTTTGGCCTCACCGATGAAAACCTGCCCACTTTGCGGGCCGATCGCTCCACTCGAGTGTCGGCCTTCCGCGATAAGTCAAATAGCATTGAACGCCTGGTGGGCTATTATGGCAGCGCGGCGGGGGACAAGATCGGCACCAAGCCCCTGCCTACCCCCGGCGTGGAGGTGTTCATCGATAACGGCGAGGAACTGACGCTCAAAGTTACATATACCCTGCCGGAGGGTTTGCCTACTGGAGTAACCGTGACCTGCACGCCCAGCGTGTCGCTGACATACGACGGGACGCAGAAGGTCGACGACCTGATCACCGGACGCCCCCCGGTCATCACCGGCGGAGACCTCGCGAACGCAGCCTCTGGCAGCCAGGTAACCTATGAATGGGTGCTGGATTCGCTGGAAAAGGATGCCGGCGGCAATTATATCAAGCAGTTCAAGGATCTCGGCCTGACCGGCCTGGGCGGCGACTTCACCGTCACCGCCAGCCTCGAGCTGAAGGCCGATGGCTACATAGAGAGCTCCTACTACGCCCGGGACACCGACAACAGCCTGTTCGCCAAGCAAACCAGGGACGAGGATACCGCCTACATCGCCAACCTGCGGCATTTGCAGAACCTGTGCGCCGACTTCTCCAACGTCCGCGACGGCATTACCGGGGCGAAGCAGCTCAACGACATCGACTGCGAGAAGTACTACAAAAATGACGGTACGACGGTGCTGGACGGCGCGTACAAATTCACCCCCATCACGAACGGAAATCTGACCGAATACGACGGCCAGAACAATCACATCACCAACCTGACGACCACAACCAGCGCCGCCGCCGGGCTGTTCGGCACGGTATCCAATGACCTGAAGGTCCTGAACACCCGCGTCTGCTGGACAAAGCCGGAGAACCTTGTGCAGCTGGCCGACAAACCGACGGACTACCTATATGCCGTCAGCGGAAACAGCACCGGGGGGATGATCGGCTCCATCACCGGCGGCGATGTCAGAATCGAAAACTCCTTCGCCGCCACGACGGTGAAAGGCACTGCCGCCGCCGGAGGGTTGGTGGGCTCCAAAACGGGCGGGACGCTGACAATTCAGAACTCCTACGCCGACTGCTATCTAAAGGCGGGGGCCGATGCCAATGCCAGTGCCGCCGGATTGGTGGGCAGCGGCACCGGCAACGCCAACGACACCAAATTGCAAAACTCCTACGCCGCCGGGTTCATCGTGGAGCCGGGGGAGAAGGTATCGACCGCAGGGCTGGTCAACGGCAGCGCCACCGCCACCAAGTGCTACTCCGTGGTGCGGGTGAAAAAGGACGCCGACGGCAAGGAGAATCTGGAGAAGCCCGCGACGCCGCTGTACACCGGCTGGGACGAAAAAAATCCCGGTTCCGCGTTCTATCTCTCCAAGCCGGCGGACGTGACGAATGCAGTCAAGACGGCTTGGGGCGGTGCCTTCGAGTACGAGACCGGCAAGCCCGAGACCCACGTCTACGACCTGCGCCACCGGCTGAATACGGCCAATCCCACCTTGAAGCTGACGCCCCCGTACCCCTTCCCGGGGCTGGCAGACGTGACCGAAACCGTCGACGGCACCACGGAAACTATCACCATCACCTTCCCCCACTACGGCGACTGGGCCGAGCTGGAGGACGACAAGCCCATTGTCTTGGAGCTGGTCTATGACGAGAGCTATGACGGGGAAACGGCAGGAACGTCGCAATATGGCGTCCGGTTCAGCAACCAGTTCACCGCGGAGAACACGACCGAAGCTGCGAAGGAAAATAATCCGCAGGCATATGCTCTGCTGAACGATCCAAAATTTGCGCTAACAAATGGAAACAAAATCGTACGGACCGACGGCTATGCCCTGGCCCTCAAGACCACGGAGCTCGACAGTCTCAAGGCCCAGCAAACGAGGATCGTCTGGAGCTGTGTTGATGCGTACACATTGTCCTGGGTTCTGAAATGGAACCAGGAAAATAGCAAGTGGCAATGGAGCGATCGGCTGCAGAGCGAAACCACTCAGCCAGCTGAAACTGGTTGGAAGGACGCCGGCAAGGTCATTGAGGTTGGCAGCGACAGCGACTATACCCTGATCCCCCTGCCGGTGGAAATGGTCTATGGGGACGCGCTCCCGGTTTCGAATAGCAGCGACTTGAAGCTCAACCAAAAGCTGGCCGTTAAGACGGGCACGAGCGAGGAGAGGGTTTTTTACTTCAATCCCCACTTTTTCGTTGCCATTCAGGGCCCCGGAACGGATGGGAGCGCGGCCGTCAAACCCAAGGACGAGAGTACCGAGGTTATGATCCGCACACCCAGGCATTTCTATGATCTAAGCCGGACCTATCAAGCGTCTTCCGGCTCCGCCCTCTACTACCCACAGACCTCCAGCGAAAAGACCTTCGTCCAGGCGCTTGATTTGGATTACGCCGAATACACCGGCCAGCTTGACGCGGACGGGACAAAGGTAAACACCGAGAAGCTGCCCTTCAAACAGGATTCTATTACGGATAGCGGCAGCTCGAGCGGCTCCGCTAACAGATTCAGTTACGACGGCCAGTATCACCGCATTCGAAATGTCTTTGTAAATAATACGAAGGAGAATACCGGTTTGTTCCGGCAGCTTAACCAAGATTCAGAACTGAAAAACATCGTGTTTGAGATGGACCCCGAGGAGCCGCAGCCTATGGGCGGTTTAGGCGCCCAAGCAGGAAATGCTGGAGCGCTGCTGGGATATAGCGACGGCGGAAAGTTGACAAACTGCGCCGTATATGGCGTCAACATCACGGCGAACGCAAGATATATTGGCGGACTGGTGGGGTATTGGAGTAAGGGCGACACCTTCCAGGGATGCTCCGCCGAGATAGCCCGTCTGGACGGCAGCGGGAACATCGGCGGGCTGGTGGGAGTGCTCTATTTCGGCTCAGCTAAGCTGACCGAATCCTATGCCGTGGGGTATATCAGCAAGACGAGCGGCAGTGAGGACATCGGCGGGCTGGTAGGTTCAATGCCATACCGAAACACTGTTATCAGCAACTGCTACGCCGCGGTGCGGCTTGAGGGCGGAAGCTCCAGATACGGCCTGTGCTCCTACGGCACTGTCACCAACAGCTATTGGCTCACGGGCACCTTCCGGTACCGGGGCAAGACGTACACGGTGGCGCAAACAACCTACGAACAGGACAAGAATGGGGGGTCCAAACCCATCACCCCCGCCGAGCTGGCGATTCTGTCCCCGGCGGAAAGCACCGTGAAGAACATCCCGGAGGGCGCGGACTACGCGGCGGACTATGCGGGGAAGTTCCCCTACCCCACCAGCGTGAAGGGCCTCCGGGCCCGGGAGCCGGACGGGAGCCTTACAGACTACGAAAACCCCGCCACCGGGCCCATCCACTACGGCCTGTGGCCGGTGGAGATCCCCCCCGAGGTCACCCTGTTCTACTATGAGCAGTACCAGGACAACACCTACGGCTTCTACCGGGCCATCCGGGAAACGGGGAAGCCCGCTGTTGAGATCAACACGCTGAAGAATGACCAAACCATCCTCAGGGACGGCTACGCCCTGGCGGTGAAGAAGAAGGACCTGGCCTGGTTCGTTTCCACGTCCACGTCCAAATCCAAGGTTTCGGTCCAATACGGCGCTACGGGCAACCCCAAAACGGTTGTTCATACGTTTTCAAAGGTAAAGGTCAACGGCAGCGACAGCTTTACATGGGATGGCTTGGATGAGAACGAGCGCCCAGGAACCGAGCCTATCCCCCTGCAAACGGTTCAGGTTGGAGCTACGGCTGCGGAGACAGAAGAATACGTCATGCTGCCCCTGTGGTATAGCGTGCATACGGGCGATCGACCTGATAACAGGTATTTACAGTCTCTGACCGTCAAAATGCTGTGGCCGGACGGCAAGACAGAGGTGTCAAGCGGAACGCGCAGCTTCTATTTCAATCCCCACTTTGCCAAAGCGATGTCCTGCCCGGCGGAGGGGTCTACAGCCACGCCCGCCTATTGGTACCCGACCATGGGGCAGGCTGAGATCAGGGGCGAGAATCCCGTTCCCGTCTATGTCCGCACAGCCCGGCACTTCTATGCCCTCAGCCGGTTCGAGCCGGAGTATGTCAGAAGGTACTACTACCTGCAGGAATGTGACGTGGATTACGGAAGCTATACGGGCTATGGGCTGTTCCCGGCGAATGGCAAGGTATACGCACAGCCTGTCATCGGGAACCGTAACGGCCCCAATTCCAACGCAGCCTTCACCGGCACCTATGACGGAGGCGGCCACCGGCTGAAGAATGTCGTGTTTGGCGGCAGCGGACTTGACAAACGGGGGCTGGGGCTGTTCGGCGTGATCGGTAATGTGAACGATGATGGCGGCTGCCTGAAAAACATGATTTATGAGCCGGGCGGCACGGCCACCGTCAACTGCAACATTAGTCAGATTGAGGGTTTGCCGACTTCACTTTACGTCGGCGGACTGGCGGGAAGCAACTACAAGGGCACGATCGAGAACTGCGCCGTGCTGGGCTTTAACGCTAATATTGTCTTTGAAAATGGTGTTGTCGAAGAGCCCAAGAAGACTCAGATTGAATATTTCTATGTGGGCAGCCTGGTGGCGATAAACCAAGGCGGCATCATCAGAAGCTGTTTCGCAGAGGTCCGGAATCTCACCGTACCGTCGGCAGCAGATGCAAACGTCGCACCGGTAACGGAAGGGAACGTTACATCTTTCGCTGTCGGGGCGCTGGTAGGCTGCAGCTATGGTTCTGATACCTTAGGACACGCACTTGTGGAGAACTGCTATGCGGTAGGCGTGATCAAGGGCGGGAGCGGGGCAAAAATCTCCGGTCTCGTGGGACAAAGCGGTCACAGAAGTAATGGTTTGTGCACGATCAAAAACTCCTATTCCGCGGTAGCCGTTAAGGGCGATGCCGATAAGTACAATATCTGCCACCCCCACTGGAAAACCCCGGGCACCGTCGAAAAGTGCTATTACCTGAGCGGCACCTGGAGCTACGGCGACGAGTCCTATACGACGGAGGCCCTGCTGGACGCGGGAGTCCCAGGCTACGGCATTACCGCTCAGACGTATGATCAGCTGGCGGGGCTGACAATTGAGAACATGGGCAAAGTTACGGGCACCAACGTCTATCCTTTCCCCGTGAGCACAAAGGGCAAGGACGACGAGTGGTACTACTCCGGCAAAGACTGGCCAAAAAAATAGGACCATGACCGAAGGGAGGGGCGCCCCGTGGAGCGTCTGAGCAGAAAACTGAGAAGCGAGCGCGGGGCGTCCATCCTGCTGGCGCTGCTGATGTTCCTGGTCTGCGCCATGGTGGGGGCCACCGTCCTGGCGGCGGTGGCCTCCAACGCGGGCAAGGCGAGGAGCAACCGGACGGAGCAGCAGAAATTTCTGAACCTGTCCTCGGCCATCCAACTGGTGGCGGACGAGATCCAGCGGGCGGACTACACCGGGAAGTACCTGGTCCATGAGTGGGACGTGACCACCACGACAACGACAACCGTGCCCGACGGCCCGACCACCACAACCAGCAAAACGGAGCGCTACTTCTGCTGCGAGCAGGTGGAAGGGGAGTACAGCTGCGGCGATCTGACTGACCAGCTCCCTTTCAGGGAAAAGCTGGATCAAATCTTTGGAACGCAGTTTAAAGGTGGGGGATACCAAGCCCTGGCCGTCACAGGTACTGACCAGTACGATCTGCTGGTGGAGCTGGTGGGCGATTTCCCGTCGGACAGCGCCCCGAAGGGCTATGAGGTCCCCAAAAAGGTGACCGTGCGGGTCAAGCTGGACGAGAACACCCACCACATCCTGCTGACCGCCTGGGAGGGAGCAGGGGAATTTCCGAAAGATCCTACCGATCCAACAAAGCCGGATCTGAGCGAGACCATGCAGGCGGAGCTGGTGGCCAAGATTACGGAGACGGTGAAGCAGCCGGACGGCACGGAGGTCAAAAAGCTGGTGCCGGGGGTGCTGACGGTGGGCTACGACCCCGAGGGGCGTCAGGCGGGAAGTCTGCCGATGCCACCAGCCGGCACCACTACCACTACAGTGGGTGACGTGACAACGACGGTAACTGTGACCAGTAGTACAAGAAATCAAACTGCCGCCGGAGCGCCCATGAAGTGGGAGCTGCACTGGATCAGGAAGGGGGCTGTGTCACCATGAGGAAGAAGCTGAACGATGTCCGGGGCGAGACCCTGGTAGAGGTGCTGGTTTCTGTCCTGATCGGCGCTTTGTCGGTGACCATGCTGTTCAGCATGGTCATGGTGTCCGTCAATCTGAACCGGGGCGCAAAGGCGGCGGATGAGAGCCTTGCCACAGACCTCCGCGATGCGGAGGTGCGGGGGACAGAAGTGGACACATCCATGATCACCCCTGCTCCCCATGTGACGGTGAAAAATAAGGATACCGATTCCGTCGCGATGCCGTCCGTCAAGTTTTACGGCGGCGATAATACGATTTCCTATGCCCTACCCACACCCGCACTCACACCAGGAGGCACGCCATGAGGAAGAAACTAAAGAGCACCTCCGGCCTGACCTTTGTGGAGATGCTGTGCGCCACGGCCATCCTGCTCCTTCTGGTCCTGATGATGAGCACCGGGATGCAGATGGCCCTGGCCAGCTACCGGACGCACACAGGAGACGCGGAAACCCAGCTGCTGCTGAACAGCCTGACCGACGCCCTGGCCGACAAGCTGCGCTACTGCGTGGTGACGGTGGATACCGGCGACACATATAAGAGCTGCTCCGTCGGCAAAGTGGACGTGAATGCGGCCGGGCATGTCACCGTGGGCGGCAAGGAGCTCCTGTCTGCGGGGGCCTATGGAGAGAAAGGCACTGATGGAAGCAGAAGATATCAGGTGGAGAAGCTGACGCCGCTGAAGGATGCTTGTCATATCAGCAAACCCACACCTGTATTTAAAATCGAGTTGAAGGTCAAGGACACCCAGACCGGAATTTCCAAGGAGACAACGCTGACCGTCCGCTGTCTGAATCCGGTGAAGAAAGAGGGAACACCGCCATGAAATATGTCAAGCTCGGCGACCTGCTGGTCAAAAGCGGGAACATTACCCAGGCCCAGCTGGAGGAGGCGCTGAAGATCCAGGAGGACAGCGGGGAGCGCCTGGGCGACATCCTGCAAAAGTACAACTTCATCTCGGAGCATCAGCTCATCGACGCGCTGATGAACCAGCTGGGTGTGGAGTTCGTTGACTTGAACACCTACGCCATTCCGCCGGAGATGGCCCAGCTCCTGCCCAAGAGCGTAGCGAAGAAGCACATTGTGGTACCCATCAAGGCCACCCGGACAGATGTACACCTGGCTATGGCGGATCCCTTGAACTTCGTGGCCATTGAGGAGGTTCGGGCCATCACCCGCCGGCGGGTGATCCCGCTGATCGCCACCTCTGCCGCTGTGGAGCGGGCGGTGCAGAACCTCTACAGTAACCAGGGGGCCATGCAGGCCATCGAGGAAATGCAGCGGGATCTGCTGGGCAGCCAGTATGGAAGCGGAGGGGTGGCCCTGCCCCCCGCCATGGTGGTGGACGAGGAGGAATCCGACGCGGCCCCAGCCATCCGGCTGGTGAACTCCATTATCGACCGGGCCTGCACCGAAGGGGCCAGCGACCTCCATCTGGAGCCCGGCGAGGACAGCATGACCATCCGAATGCGTATCGACGGGGCCCTCCGGACCATCATCCCAGTACCCCGGGAACTCCAAAACTCCGTTATCTCACGGCTTAAGATCATGGCCCGCATGGACATTGCCCAGAAGCAAGTGCCCCAGGACGGCCGGGCCAACGTCACAGTGCGGCAGGAGTCCATGGACCTCCGCATTTCCACTCTGCCCACGATACACGGCGAGAAGGTCGTCATCCGGCTGCTCCGCAAGACCCCGGAGCTGGCCACCCTGGAGGGGATCGGGCTGAAAGGCGAGAACCGGGAACGCTTCTGCAAACTGGTGGACAACTCCAGCGAGGGTGCGATTCTTGTGGTGGGTCCCACGGGGTCCGGTAAAACCTCAACGCTGTACGCCACAATAGACCGCCTCAAGAGCGAGGAGATCAACCTGGTTTCTCTGGAGGACCCGGTGGAATACCACATCGGCGGCATCTGCCAGGTGCAGATCAACGACAAGACGGGCTTGACCTTCGCCAACGTCCTCCGGGCCGTCCTCCGGCAGGACCCGGACATCATCGCCGTGGGCGAGATCCGGGACGGGGAGACGGCGGAGATCGCCATGCGGGCGGCCCTGACGGGGCATCTGGTGCTGTCCACGATCCATACCAACAACGCCGCCAGCTCCATCGACCGGCTGCTGGATATCGGCGTGGAGCCCTACCTCATCGCGGGGGCCGTGAAGGGCATCGTCTCCCAGCGTCTCCTCCGCAAGGTGTGCCCCCACTGCCGGAAGCCCTACACCCCATCGCCGGAGGAGCAGACCGCCCTGGGCATGGAGCCGGGGGATTACACCTTCTACAAGGGCGCGGGCTGCAGCAAGTGCTTCGGCACCGGCTACCGGGGAAGGACGGGCGTGTTTGAAATCCTGCCTGTCAACCCCGCGATTCGAAGGGCAATCCATTCCAGATCCCTGAAGGATTTGGAGGCCGCCATGGAACAGGCGGACTTCCACCCCATCATGGAAAACTGCCGCAGGCTGCTGTTGGACGGCGTCACCTCCAGCGAGGAGGTACATCGGGTCTTGGGCGGCGGATAAGGGGGGGCCTATGACAGTCCAGGAATATGTGGAGAGAGCCCGGAAGGACGGGGCGTCCGACGTACATCTGGTGCGCGGGCTGAAGCCCCGGTACCGGGTGGATGGATCGATCCGGGAGATGGGCGATGAGCTTCTGACAGCGGAGGACTGCGCCCGGGCCGCCGGAGAGCTGGCGGGCGATCAGCTGCGCCAGGCGGAAACGGTGGGCGAGCTGGATCTGGCCCGGACGATCGCTGGCATACGGTGCCGCGTGAACCTGTTCCGGCAGCAGGAGGCGTGGTCCGCCGCCATCCGGCTCCTGAACGATCACATCCCGGAGCTCTCGGAGCTGGGGCTGCCCAAGGTAGTGGGCGAATTCCCCGGCTACAGCCAGGGGATCGTGCTCATCACCGGGGTGACCGGGTCAGGCAAGTCCACCACGCTGGCGGCCATGCTCAATCAGATCAACAACCGCGAGGCAAAGCACATCCTGACCCTGGAGGATCCCATCGAATACGTGTACACGCCAAACAGGTGCGTCATCAACCAGCGGGAGATCGGGCGGGACACCCGGAGCTTCGCCTCCGGCCTGCGCGCCGCGCTGCGGGAGGATCCCGACGTGATCCTGGTGGGCGAGATGCGGGATCTGGAGACCATCGAGACGGCGCTCACCGCCGCTGAGACGGGCCACCTGGTCTTTGGAACGGTACATACCAACTCCGCCGCGGACTCGGTGGACAGAATCGTGGACGTGTTCCCGGCGGAGCGGCAGCAGCAGATCCGGTTGCAGCTGTCCATGACGTTGAAGGCGGTGCTCAGCCAGCAGCTCCTGCCCAGGGTGGGCGGGGGCCGGGTGCTGGCCTGCGAGGTCATGAAGACGGACGGGGCCATCCGGAACCTGATCCGAGAGGGGAAAACGCCCCAGATCGCCAACTCCATCCAGACGACCGGGGCCGTGGGGAACATTTTGATGGACAAGGCCCTGAACGCCCTCTACGCCGCCGGAACCATCAGCCGGGAGACCTTCGAGGGGGCCCTGCGGGATCAGAGCCAGGTGCAGGGCGGAGGGCAATCCTCACCCGGCCTGCGGCCGGGAGCCCCTTTGAAAAAGGGGCCTTTCGTGAGGATCTGAAAAGCCCCCTTTCCCAAAGAGGGTGGCACGGCGTCAGCCGTGACGGGGGATTGAAAGGAGTTCTGCACCTATGCCAACCTACAAATATGAGGGCGCGTACGCCAGCGGGGAAAAGGTCTCCGGCGTGGTGGAGGCCGTGAGCCGGGCCGACGCCGTGCAGCAAATCCGCCAGAGCTGCGAGATGGTCCTCTCCATCAAGGAAATCCCGAAATCCATGGCCCGGACCCCCCTGTCCAAAATCCGAAAAATCAACGCCAAGAGCCTCTCCCTGACCTGCCGGCAGTTCGCCATCATCCTCAAGGCGGGCCTGCCCCTGGTACAGGCGGTGGACCTGGCGGCGGACCAGTGCGCGGACAAACAGCTCACCGCCCTGCTGCGGCAGGTGTCCGAGGACGTGTCCAACGGCTGGTCGCTGAGCTACAGCTTTGAGCAGCGCGGGGCCGCCGCCCTGCCCATCACCTTCCGGGAGACGGTGCGGGCGGGGGAGGAATCCGGCGACCTGCAAACCGCCTTCGCCCGCATGGCCAGCTACTTTGAGCGGATGAACAAGACCCGGGAGAGCCTGGTGTCCGCCCTGACCTACCCGGCCTTCGTCATCTTCGTGGCGGTGATCGTGGTGGGGATCATCATGACCTACGCGGTGCCGGCCTTTACCGGCATGTTCGCCGATCTGGGCGGCGAGCTGCCCTGGGTGACCCTGGCCCTCATCGCCGTCAGCGAGTTCTTCCAGCGGTGGGGCCTGGTCCTGCTGGCCCTGCTCCTCCTGCTGATCTTCGCCATCCGGCTGTTCGGCATGACGGAAAAGGGCGGGCTGGCCCTGGCCCGGCTCCAGCTGGGGGTGCCCGTCATCGGGGACGTGGTGCGCATGTCCAACGCCAGCCAGTTTGCCCACACCCTATCCACCCTGCTGTCCGCGGGCATGCCCATCCTCCAGGCCATCGAGGCCTCCGGCAGAACCATGACCAACCTGCTCATGTCCCGGGAGGTGCTGGACACCCTCCCCGGCGTGGAGGGGGGCAAGACCTTCGGCGAGTGCCTGCGATACGCCAAGGAGATCCCCGCCATGCTGACCCGGATGACCGCCGTGGGCGAGTCCACCGGCTCCATGGAGGACACCTTGAGCGTGCTGGCGGAGTATTACGACAACGAGACGGACGTGAAAACCAAGCGGGCCCTGTCCCTGCTGGAGCCCGCCATCATCGTGGTGCTGGCCGTCTTTGTGGTGTTCATCCTGATGGCGGTGTATCTGCCCATGTTCTCCATGTACGAGAATTTCAGCTTTACCTGACAAACCTGGTATTCCGGGCCGCGCCAACCCGGGCCCTGAATATATACATCAAAACAATTCTGGAAAGAGAGGTACACAAGCTTATGAACAATTTGAAGTCCAAGCTGAAGAAGCAGGGCGGCTTCACCTTGATCGAGATGCTGATCGTGGTGGCCATCATCGCCATCCTCATCGCCATCGCCATCCCCATGGTCAACAGGGCCCTGGAAAGCGCCCGTGAGGCCACCGACGAGGCCAATATGCGCGCGGCCATTGGCATTGCCACGGCGGACTACATGATGGGTGACGAAGATAATGCTCAGACTGGTACTGGTGGTGCATTCGCGCCCGGCGACGGTGTCCTTACGTCTGATGTTACCAATGACCAAGTAGTATGGTACGTCATTGCTTCCGATTCTGGCAGCAAAAACGGTTATCTCACTAAAACCGCACCTGCAGCGGGTAAGGGGTACGGGAAAGGCACTACACTTGGTGCAGATCCTGTTGCTCACACTAATCAGTACGTTAAGATAACGGTTGCGAAGAGTACCGGCGTAATCACTGGGGAGTGGGCAGCTGGCACCGGCACCTGACACAACAACTCAATTCCCCGTCCCTCCGGGTTGGCTCAGGGCGGGGGAACAGGACGTCCGCACAAGCGGGCGCCCTCCAGAGCCCCCGGTACGCCGGGGGTTGTGGAGGGCGAGACACAAAAACAGCAGGGTCGGCGCCCGCGCCGCCCCTGTAACCACGAGGAGACCTTATGAACGAACAGCAGATCTTGACGGCCTGCCTCTGCCTCTGGCTGGCCGTGCTGGGCGCGGTGTTCGGGAGCTTCCTGGACTGCGCCGCCTCCCGCTGGGCCGCGGGAGACCCCCACCCCTTCGCCGGGCGGTCCCGGTGCGCCTCCTGCGCTCACACCCTGGGGGCCATGGATTTAATCCCGGTCTTCAGCTACTTATTCCGCCGGGGGCAGTGCCGGTACTGCGGGGAGAGAATCCCCGCCGAATGCCTGGCGGCCGAGCTGGCGGGGGCTGCGGGGCTTTTATGCCTGGGCCTGCGCTTTGGCTGGACATTGGAGCTGGGCCAGTGGGTGGTGTGGGCCCTGCTGCTCCTGGCCCTGAGCCTGACGGACTGGGAAAAGCGGGTCATCCCGGACAGGCTGCTGATCCTGCTGGCGGCGAACCGGGCGGTCTGGTTTTTTTTCCTGGGGCACGGGGTTGCGGAGCTTTTGGAGGCCGCGGCGGCCCTGGCCGTCCCGGCGGCGCTGCTGGCCCTGGTGCTGGCAATGGAAAAGCTTTTGGGGCGGGAGGCCATGGGCGGCGGGGACATCAAGCTGCTCGCCGCCCTGGCGCTGTACCTCAACTGGGCGGAGCTTTTGCTGACGCTGCTGGCGGCGTGCGCGCTGGGCCTTGTGTGGGCGGCGGGCGTCCGGCGCGAAAAGGGCGGGGCGCTGCCCTTCGGGCCCTTCCTGGCGGCGGGGGCGCTGCTGATCGTTTGCTATAGCGGGCCGGTGCTGGACTGGTACTTCGGCCTTTTTTGAGAGGGGAGAAACATGATGGGAAAAACACGGCTGGGATTTGACGTCGGCAGCAACAGCCTGAAGGTCGCGGTGCTTCGTGGGGACAGGACCCGCGTGGAGGAGGTGCGTCTGCCGGAGAACATGGTGGATGAAACCGGGCAGATCATCCTGCCCCACGCCTTCGCCCAATTCTTGAAGCAGACCAGGAAGGAGCTGTCCCTGCCCCGGGGCCCGGCGGCCCTGGCGCTGCCGCCCAGCCAGGTCACCTGCCGTCTGGTGACGATGCCCCGGATGTCCACGGAGCAGCTCCTGCTCAACCTGCCCTATGAGTTTTCGGACTTCATCCAGGGCGCGCCGGACCAGTATCACTGCGATTACGCCGTCTGCGCCTCCGGCGGGGAGGACGAGCAGGAGCAGGGCATCCCCATGATGGCCGCGGTAGCCGCCAAGGAGACCCTGGCGGGCTACACGCAGATGTTTCGTCAGGCGGGCTTCCGGCTCAAGACGGTGCTGCCCCAGGAGATGGCGCTGATCCAGCTCTGCAAGGCCCGGGGAACCGGGGCGGAGGAGTTCTGCTTTGTGGATCTGGGGCATCAGTTCACCCGCATCACGGTGGTTCAGCGGGATCGGATCCAGGCCACCCGGCAGATCGCCCTGGGCGGGCGCAACCTGGATCTGATCGTCTCCGGGGAGCTGGGGGTGGATCCCTTCCTGTCCAACACGTACAAGGCCTCCAACTTCCAGAATGTGCTGACCCTTCCCGTCGCGGAGGAGGTCTGTGAGCGGATTGCCGTGGAGATTTTGAAGGTCATCAACTTCTACCAGTTTACATACCGCTCCACCACCCTGGAGGGCATATACCTTGTGGGCGGCGGCGCGTCCATGGAGCTGCTGCGCCGGAGCATTGAAAACGCCGTCGGTCTGCCCCTGCTGGATCCGGCGGAGCTTCTGCCGGGGGTCGGGGATCGGGCTGCCGCAGGGATTTTCGCGGTCGGCACGGCCATGGGAGGGAAATGAGATGAAGAAGTCAGCCTATCCCGTCAAGGGATCCATGAACCTTTTTTACAAGCCGGACCGGACTACCAAGCCCGCCACCATCGCGCTGTATGTGATCTTTATCCTGGTGTGTCTGCTGGGGCTGAGCAAATTCCTGGTTTATGATCTCTGGGTGGAGACCACGCAGGCCCAGCTGGCGCTGGCCGCGGCGGAGGAGGAGCGGAACGGCGTTATGCTCCAGCTGACGGATTACAATGAGGTCAAGGAGAAGTACGACCGCTACTCCGCCACGGAGGAGGAGCAGGCGCTGATTGACCGCATGGAGGTTCTGGCCCTGCTGGATGAGAACGTGGGTTCCAAGGCCGCCATAAGTACGATCTCCATCAATGGCAGCACGGTTCAGCTCCAGTTTTCCGGCGTAACCCTGGCTGAGACAGCCCGGATTGTAAGCAGCCTGGAGGCGTCTCCTATTGTGGCCTATACCATCGTCAGCACGGCCTCCACGACGCAGGAGGGCGGCGCGCCCGCGGAGGACAGTGCGCCTGTCCGGGCAAATGTGCAGATACAGCTGCAAAAGGAGGCGGCGGAATGAAACGGCAATTGACGGTCCGTGAATGGTTGCTTCTGGGCGTATTGGGCGTGCTTCTTCTGGTCAGCGGTTATATGGCGCTGTTCTATATGCCCATGACGGCGGAGCGGGATCGCTGCCTCGGGGAGACAGAGACCTGCCAAATGGAGACGGAGGCGGCCCGGGTCCGGCTGGAAGACAAACACCGGATGGAGCGGGAACTGGAGGAGCTGTTCGCCGCCGAGACCCCGCCCTTGAGCATCGCCGATTACGACAATCTCCAGCCTGTTATGTTTGAGCTGAACAAAATTTTATCCGGTACGGAAAACTACACTCTGACTTTCAGCACCGTGGACACGTCTCAAACGATTGTCCGTCGGAGCATCTCCATGACCTTTGCGGCGGGCAGCTACGAGTCCGCCAAGGAGGTATTGCAGCAGCTGCACGACAGCGCTTTCCGCTGTATGCTGGACGATGTGAACATCAGCCTTGGCCAGGGTGGGGAGGGATCTGTGTCCGTCAGCGGAACGATTGTATTCTTTGAGTATCAGGCGGGCCCTGTTCAGGCGGCCCAGGAGTAAGAGACTTTCTGAGAACCTTTACAAAGGGCCCGCAATGAAGGAATGGTCGATCCTTTAAGACCCGGGACGGCAAGTATAAGGCCGTCTGCAAAAAACTGGATGATGAAAAAGGCAGCCTTCCGAAAGGAGGCTGCCTTTCTTTATATTTCGACAAATTTCGACAGGTTTTGCTATTTGCAGCAAAACCTTTGGCAGCCCTACACCGCAAAATATCCGTGACCCCCGACCTCAGAGTCCCACCCAGGGATCTGAGGTTGGCGTCCGTGTGCAGCATGGCCAACACAGCTCTCCAAGAGCCTGAGATGCCGTTGCCCGAGATCTTCAATCTCAGATCCTCCAAATTTCTGAGATTGAAGATCGAACGCATGAACTGTGATATGAAAGAATGCGATAACCGCATTCAGCAACTTTGCATTCAGCATGGGTACACGCAGGAAAGTTTCGCCAAAGAACTGAATATCAATAGAAGTTATTTGAGCCGAATTGGATCTGGCAAAAAAGGAAGCTCCGCAGATTTGCTTATACAGCCCTCAGAGCTGTTTCATGTATCGCTGGATTACATCAGCTTTCGGTATCTTTCGGCAAATATTTTCTGTAAAAAGCATGGGCAGTTGCCGTACAAAGGCACCTGTTTTTCCACTTATAGCATATACGCATATTCTGCCCGAGATCCCCCCCTTCAAAAATCTGAAGCGCATTCCTAAATTTCAGATTCTTGGAGGTAAGATAATGGTTAATATAGCGACTCTAAAAATTTTTCTCCACTTTTTTCAAAATCACCAATTGAGGCTTGGTGTATCCCTGTTAGGATTATTGATAGGGCACGAAGGAAGGGGGTGAGCACATGGGTGTATACGAACGCCGGCTGATGATATTGGAAATGTTATCCACTACAAAGAGGATTACATACCGTCGTTTGGCACAAGAACTCGACGTCTCTGTGGAAACCATCCGCATAGACGTTTTAGCACTCATGTGCATCTATCCCATTGAAGTCGTCCGTGGTCGTAGCGGCGGTGTAAAACTGGCAAAGGGTTACCCCTCACGCCGCAAGCCGTTGGACGAGAAAGAATCTGCGCTGCTGATGAATTTGAGGACACAGCTCACGGGCGAGAATCTTAAAACGCTGGATAACATTATTCTTCAGTTCGCTGCCCATTAAGCAAATTTCCCCGCACCTTGAAAAACAACGGGATAAGCTCCCGTTCATAGTCAATATGTAAGTGTGCGTCCCACAAAGGCCACCCAATCGCCAGGACTGCCTGCGGGCCAGGGCCGGAGGAAAGGAGGTGAATCCCTTCCGGTCCCTGCCTGTCAAAGCGATCACATCAAA
>ERZ808028.471-NODE-471-length-34009-cov-5.614435_pt1 | contig 34009 bp, 45 predicted proteins | sample MGYA00380184_ERZ808028 | MGnify/ENA primary metagenome ERZ808028 (study PRJEB31490, sample SAMN06133397) | mouse gut metagenome | isolation source: J8_1 | host: mice | place: China: Chengdu | collected 2015-05 ...
TACATCTGGCAAGATGATTATGTTAATGATATTCTTATCACTTATTTCTATTGGCCTCACCGTCTCTGTACAATTAGATTGGGACAGTATTTATAAAAATGTTCTAACCGATAATGAATCACCAACTGATGACATCCTTTCAGGAAACATTGATGAAGAGACTCATGCAGTTCCAGCACCTAACGATATAATTACAGAAACAAAATATGAAATTATCTGTGATACTTCTAATTATTCTGGAGATGTAGTACTCAGCGCAAACGTTGCGAGTTGCGGAGAAACAATTACTGTAACTGTTGACGCTCATCAATTTTATTCAATAAACATCTTGGATGCAGATGAGAATCCTATAGAAATATCCGCTCCGCCTATACTTGGAAACACTATTCCATTTATTTTTGACATGCCCGCTAGTGACGTTACTATCTTCATTGAAGGAGAATAAAGCTAATCTTTCATATTCATCTTTGCGCCGCAGTTGGGGCAGTAAGGGGAAAGCAGATCATCCCCATTGCAAAGTCTGTGCGCCGCATCGTGGCACACAGAGCATTCATATCTGTCTGGAGACGGGATGAAATTTCCTGCATCTTCCCAAGTTATCCACTGCCCATGCCGTACCGGAGTAGCGTTGGCGGTGGGGATTTTGTCAATTTCATCGGAAAATTCCTGCCATTTGTCATAGGCTTCACGGTCATAGGTGTGTCTTCGCCCCCATAGGCCAAGAGGACACAGCAACTTCTGCTTCTCCCCTATTACAGCCAATACCGCATCTCTTTCAATATAATCAGCCATCTTCTCACCACCAAATTATTCTTTCATACTCGCTTATAAGCAAGATACGCAGCTTCTCTGATTGCATCAACCAGCTTTTGTGAATCCTCTGGAAATTTCTCCATATCGAGCCACTTGAGCATTTCGTTGTCTACTGGGACTAATACATCAACAACAGGATGTTGGACTTCAACATATCCTTGCACTCTGCCAGTCCCATTGCAGGATTCACATTTTTTAATTCCTCGAATCCCTGGGCCGATACCAACATATCCCGTCCCGTTACAAATTCTACACTTCATAAAATTAGCCTCTCATGTCTATCTTTGTCCCACAATTTGGACAGTAGTTCAATGGCTCGCTGTATATCTCTTCATGTCCACATCTTAAACAGACCAGTTTTGAGGTTATTCCGATATGGTATTTGTTCCAAGAACCATGCACAACATTATCTTCTCTATCACGCGAGTTCCACGCTTTTGCGGCTTGACATTGGGCAACAAATTTATTGTCATGCCACGGCTGAACGAACGCATAGTGAGACGATGCACCGCACTCCTCGCATACGATTCTGTATCCATTTTTGAGTTTCCTCACCCTGCCCTTTCCACTACAGAATGGGCAGGGTTTCAATTTTAATTCCATGGTAAAATCAGCCTTTCAATGTGCTCCAGCAATCAGAGTAGTCCGCACATTCTTTTATATCTTCGTCGAAACCATCACAAGCGCCAGAAAGAAATAGGTCGCAATTGTAGCAGGTGCTTTCTCTTCGTTCGATTGTGGCTGGTTCCACTTCTTAAGTTTTGCTGTTTGCTGTGACATCTCCTGGTAGAACTTGTTAAGGTATTCATCACTGCAAAAATACCCTTCTGAGACGGTATCTACATACTTTGTTGGAGCACCACACGCCAAACAGCTTTTTTAGTTTCCGTTACCATTACATCATCCTTTGCAAATCGGAATCCGTGATCGTCCATTTTGACCGGATAGTCGTTAAACTTTATAAAGACCCACCTTTCATGTCTTCATTTGACAGCAGCTCTTCTATATTGTGAAGCGTCGTGCTTGAAAATGTGTTCCATTTGCTAAATGCAACGTCTTCATGTTCAAGATCAACATATTGCTGCCAAGCCTCTGGATACATATTTCTTATATCTCTATGCTCTGCCAATTTAGCATTTGGGCAAAACCAGCAACCGCCTCGTTTTGAGAGATTATATGTCGGACTTAATAGGCCAAAATCTTTGCATAGCTGCTTTGCGTCAGATTCGGTAAGGCCGTATTTTTCCAAGAGGGAAATATTCCTTGTCTTGTGAAGACTTGCAAGCCGCTTCGGTTCGTCTGTTGCGATCCCCACATATTGGATACACTCTTCTTTGATAGCTTTAAAATACGCATTGAGTGCTCTAATCTTGCAGTCTCTCTTCACTGCGCAAAGACCGTTCGGCGGGAAGCCGTACTTCAAACCCTTATGCTCAAGGTGTTTTCTTGGCCTTTCGACAACTCGATTAAAGACGGACAGGAAATCTCGATCAGAGTGAATGATATCGACTTTATAACCCCATGTTTCAAACAGAGGTTTTGCCTTGTTCTTTATAAATTCAATGTGTCTTGGGTTTTCTCCGCTGATATCATGAGCCAGATCAAACATCACTTCTACAAATACAATGCTGTCGATCTGTTCATTGTGCAGGTGTGCCAAAATGATACTTGCCGTGCTATCTTTTCCACCAGACCAACTAACAGAATAGTGCATGAGGAGTATGCTATTAACAACATACCCGACACCGCTTGACTACCATTAGATTGTAACAATCCGCAAAGGCTTTGGTGTAACTTGTTCGCCACTCGCCATCGCAAAACAGTTAGGTTGCTAAAAGCTCCCTTCTTTGCACTTTTGCTGTCTGGAGCATACGCCTCCAGAAGTTGATCTCTTCTTTGTCAGTCCGGTTAATAGCGCAGTTAAGCATTGCTCTGCACTCTTCAATACTCTGCTCAATATCGCTGAGTGCTGGTATTGGTTCAACTCCACAAGAATTTCCCATGAATGCAAAATATTCAGTCCGGGCTTCTTGCATTGTCATTGTCGTCACTCCTTTCTTCCATGTCAACTTTCACCACTTTGTATTTTGTCTGCAACGGCAAAAGCAACGTGGTATTCTGTGGTGCGTGGAGCTTCACACCGATAGAACCCAATCATGCAGAACTGCCCGTTCGATAACCGGTGCCGGGAGAAGTAACCCTCGCACTCTTTATTCCATGTGAATCCATTCATATCAGTACATCTCAGAGATATCGCCACATCGAATCATATAAAGCTGCCCTATCAGAGCTTTGAATCCCTCAATAGTCACAAATCTCACTCCTTGTCAATGCTCGTTGAAAATCACCTGTTCACCACGTTTTAACGTCCAGCACCCGCCCTCAGTGATAGCACACTCGGTGCAGTTACCGTTGCATTCAACGGCATCCAGTCGGGCTGTTGTCGTTCCGTCCCGGAATCTCACATGGGCCTCCGGCAGATTGTGAGGGTTGGGCATTTCCACCCCAGGCCATGCGCTGAAAATAATATGTAAGTTCTTCGGGATATCCATGCCGCAGACAAACAGCGAGTTTACAAACTCATATCGCTTGGTGAAGCACAGAATCTCACAGTGCTGGTTCCGTTTTGCCACCTCTACCATGCGGTAGAGGTATGTAGTGCTTGGGATGTCGCCAGAAACATGAAAGCGGAAGAATCGTGACAGCATAATAGCTGCCTCGACCTCCCGCCAATAGACATCTGGATTTTCAGTTAAGACCCGCAAGTTCGTTTTATACGCCACCTCAACGCTGGGTCGGCGGCGTTCAATCCTTCGAGCGTAGCATTTCTTGATGCAGCCACACGGTCTGCAAGTGGTGCCGGATGGGAGCGACACACTTTGAATGCTTCCAAGTTTCTCGTTCCCTTTGCTGATACTTACGTTCACAGAAATACCTCCTTCTCTGCATTCGGCTCTCTGCTTCAAACAGAAACTCGTTTTGAGCCTCTTGAATTCGGAGTGAGTTCAAATTTTTATTGACCTATGAAGTCATACAAGTCGGATTTCAAGTCCGATAGAATTACTGTATAATCAGCACAGCGGTGGTGGCGGGGGTGTGGCGTCTCACGATAGGTTATGACAGTGGCGCCCCGCCATGGTGACGAATCGAATTGTGCTATCATGCCTTACGCAGTAATGTAATGACGAACTTTGGTCTTGAGAAGCGCTTTGTGAACCAATTTGCGCAGCCCCTTGCGGGCCGCATTCTTCTTTTATGATAAACTTTCACAACGAACTAATCGTCATCATGAAACTCTATTGAAAAGATAGTCCAGCATCGCTGCTGAAACGGCAGATACATTCCGCCAGATTCCGAACACAACAGCCTCGCCACTCGTTTCTGTTTGAAGCAGAGAACCGAAGTTATCAGTTCTCTGCGCCGGGGTTAGACGCTCAGGAGCGTCTGGAAGTTGGCGATAACCTTGTCGTTCTTGTCGCGGGCCTCGGTCAGCCCAGCCTTGGTCTCCGCCAAATCTCGCTGGTAGTCGTCGATTTCCTGGATGGTGTCGTTGATGTTCCGATTGATGACGCCCAGGTTGTCGATGGTGTCGGTGATGAGGGAGACGGCCTTGTCGAACTGAGCAACGTAGGCGTTGAGCCGGTTCTTCTTCTGAGCCAGCACATCCGCATCAGCAACGGAAGATTTTCTGCTGAAAGCCATATGTAGTTCTCCTTTCGTCCAGATTCGCAGGGAATTATCCCGCAAGGAAAGCGGCCATTGCATCGTCGAAGGAATCGTTGACATTGAACGGAACCGCATACTCCACCTGAGTGTTAATCAGGGCCGCGTCGATGGCAGCAGAAACCTCGTCGGCTTTGGCGATGATGCTGTGGGCGGCGGCCTTGGCCTGCGCCCGGTCGAAGTTCTCCGATGTGACGACCTCAATGTCGTAGTAATACGGCGTCTGGTTGCCCTCAGCGTTGAACTTGTAGTCCGTGCCGCGCTCCGTCCGCTTGCCGACCTTGTATCGGAGCATCATATTGATGTTCCGAGCCACAGTCTGACGGAACTTATTGGTCTCAACAGCGGCGTCCAGGTCAAACCCAATGGATGCCTTGGCCCGTCCGATGGCGGTAGTGAGCTTCTCTCGCTCATCAATGAGATAGAGCATGAAGCGCAGCACATCATCATTCTTGTGGAACTCTCCGATGTCCACCTGTTCCGTGACATCCGCCGCATCTTCGTTTGCCTTATTGCGGAGGTGGGTTTTGGCGGTTGTCAGGCAGTGCTGCACGTCTGTGAGGCTGGAGGCCGCACTGGAGAGCAGGGAGCCGAGGAAGTTCTGGTAGCGAAACGATTCTTTTAAGTTCATGGTCGTCCTCCTTGTGTGATAGTAAATGGTGGGTGCTGGGTTACACATTTACGGTGGCCAATCGGCCTTGGTATTCCTTGTTTAGAGCCTCCATCAGAAACTCTGTGTCGATACCAGTCAGCACGCTACACCATGTAGAGCGGAAGAACCGCTGCAGACTGGACATCAGCAGCTCGTCATGCTGTCTCAGCGCCGTTCGATAGTCATCTGCGGCAACGCAGACAATGGCATTGGCGAGATTCTGGTATGGATCTTCGGCGTCGTTTCTCAGTCGGGCAAGACTGATGGATGGGGACCGCATTTCGTCCCGGCCCATGATGCCTTTCTTCATATTGGCTTCCTTAATCTCCGTTCCAGATACCATCTGGGCGTATCTTGGCCATAGCGAGCAACTGAAGTAGCGGCTTTTTGGCATTGCCTTCGGTCGCCTTCCAGTAGTCATAGTCGGTTTCATCTTCGAGCGCATAAATTGCTTTCTCCAAAACCGGAATACTTTCTGCCCCACTCATTCCGTAGATGGTGCGGATACCGTTCTTTCCAAACACATTGTCCTGACAGTAGAGCTTTCCGTAGTTATATGTGATGTTCAGCCAGAGTTCTCTTGTGCCGCCGACCTCATATGTACCACCTTGCATAAAGTGGGGTTCGTCAAGCTCTATCGTGCTTCTGGTCACGGGGTCGTTCAAGGTAATGTCATAGCTCATCACACAGCCTCCTTCTTAATGCCCACGGCAGCACCACCACAGCGGAAACTTCTATGATGGTGCTGCCATGTAGCATATCCCGACGGCCAAGCGACTCGGGGCAACAAATTTATGGCCGTTTGGGTGGTTTAGCCGAGGTTGGGAGTAAGCATCACGCCGGAGCTATCGCCGGTGATGAGCTGAGGCAGCTTGCCGTCCCATTTCTCCAGATACTGCTGAGCAATCCAAGTGCCGGGCATATTCTCCAGGGCGTCACGGGTGATGGCGAGAGCATCGGCCTCTCCCTGAGCACGAAGCACTGCAGCTTCTGCTTCTACACGAGCAACCTCACGCTCCTGCTCGGCACGAGTGATAGCTTCCTGTTTCTCATTCTCTGCACGAAGAGCATTCTGTTCGGCCTGCATCTTGGCTTCAACGGCCTGCTCAAAAGCATCAGAGAAGTCGATGTCCTTAACCACGACCTGTGTGAAGTTCACATGGAACAGAGCCTCCAGCTCCTTCACCTCGTCCTGAACCTGTGCGGACAGCGTAGAGCGGTTCTCCAGCAGAGGCATGGCGCTGTATCTGGCAAACACGATTTTTGCACGCTCCTCAACAGCCGCCACCAGCTTGGTCTCCATAATCTCGTAGGAGCCGTACTGCTTCACAATGTCCATAGCACGACTGGCATCGGGCTCGTACTGATACTCAATGGCAGCGGTCAAAGGCTGGGCGTCCTTGGTGTAGCTGGCAAAAGCCGCCTCACGAACATGAACACGCAAGTCCACAACCTCGATGGAGTCAGAAATGGGGTTCACAAAGTTCAGACCACCAGAGATGGCATGGTCAACCCTGCCGAACGTCTTAACAACGCCAACCTCGGTCTGGTCAATAATCTTGATACCTCCGACCAGCATAGCGATGGCGAAGATAGCCACACAGCCTCCGACCAGAACCCAACGAACGACACCCAGGGTGTTCCTGGCTCTGCGCTCGTACTTGTCCTCCGGGCTGAGCCCCTTGCGAATGGCGGTTGTGACAGCGAAGCCGACGATGGCGATAATTGCGAGAATTACGAGAAGAACAATCATTTCCATTTACTCCTTTATGTAGTAGGTTTTTCTTCTACATGTCCCAAAACTCTTGGGAAGTATACGCGAGTTTCCATGCGCTCTTCGACCTTTCGGGTCTTACCCAGCGCTTCGCGTACCAGGTTGTATAGATTTTTGCCCCTGTCGCTTTCGAGAAATTCTACGAGCGGCTTTAGTACCTCAACGGTGTCTTTACACTCCCGGCGGGCCTGTCTGCATTTCGCAATCTGCGTCGCTATCTTGGCTCGCTCTTTGTAAGCGATGTTATCAAGCTCCAGCTTATGGAGGTAGTCCTGCGTGAGTCTATCCATGCGGTTTACCTCCTCGTAGTTCCAAGCATAATCCTTGGACGCATCCTCCATCATCTTAACGAAGTCGCTGATAACAGAGGAAAACTTAGGTGCGCTGCACTTCTTTGCCATCTACAGGGCTACCTCCCTTCGCCTATCCTTCTTCCTCGACAACCTGATGGTCATCAGTGTCCGACCAACTGTAATCACTCATAGGAAGACTCTCGGCGATGTCGATTGCTTCGGACTCGCTGTCCGCCTCAACTTCGGTAAAGCCGTACCGAACACACATCATGTTGTACTTCATCTGCTGCTCTCTCCTTTACATCAATTTCCAAAAATAAATGAGAAAATCTCATTTTCGGATGCCACATCAAAATCAGGATAATTCGGCTCTTCCTCAGCAATGCACTCAACTGCTCCGTCGTACCAGAACCAATGGCCATCTTGCTCCTCCGGCCCATCTCCTGCGTCTTCTACTATCTTGATACAGTCATCGTCTACGGAGAGCACAGTCACGATTTGTCCGCACCATTTCCCCATCTTGAGGTCTTGGTCTATATACGGTACGTCCGCTGGATCGTCAACAATTTTGACTTTCATTCCTGGCCTCAGTTTCCGTGAATCAATCACCTACACCACCTCCTGCCCATAGGAGGGCGTCGGGAGCATCTTGTGCAGGTTGCGCCGGTGCATTGCTTCAATCTTGGCATCCACAAGCCAGTTCCCTGACGACCCCTCCTCGATGTACTCATCGAGCTGGGCGTAGGTGAAACCTAGGTTATCCTCGTCCGTTTTGCCGCACAGACCATCGGCGGGAGTCTTTTCCACCAGCTCTTTCGGAATGGGTAGCTCGTACCCAACCATCTTCACATCAGAAACCGTGAGGTTGGCCAGGGGTCTGAAGTCCCCGGCACTATCACCGAACTTGGTGGAGTACCCCACATAATCCTCGGACTTGTTGCAGGTGTTGGCCACCCGGCCACCATTCGGCAGAGATTGAGCGACTGCATACAGTGTCGCCATGCGGAGCCGAGGCGGGAGGTTAACCTTGGTTTGCTCAGAAACGCCGTCCTGAAGTCCAGCGCCGACAGCCGCCATCAGCTTGCTGTACGCCCCGCTGATGTTGACGATAATGTGCTGGATACCAAGCTCTTTGACCACCCTGACGGAATCGGAAATATCCTTCTGGATACCATTGGGCATCAGTACGCCGAAGACCCGGTCTTTGCCAAGAGCCTCTACACACAGGGCGGCGACAATTGTGCTGTCTTTGCCGCCGGAGATACCGACAACGGCGCTGCAATCGGGCCCATTCTTCTCAAAGTAGTCACGAATCCATTGGACGATTGTGTCCTTCATTTTTTTGGGGTCACGGGGAGTACGAATCATGGTTACTGCACCTCTTTCTCAACAATCTCCCAGCAGTAAATTACGGCGAGTTCACCAAAACTGCATGTATTTCTGCCGAGATGAATCTCACGCTCTTCCTCCCAGGTCATGTCTTCGTCCCAGAAGTCTGCGTCGTAACACGCTTTTATGTCGTCGGCATCAGCTCTCATATCAGAGATGGCGTCATCGACTTTCCTGTAAACTTCCATAATCTCGTTGCCCTCGTTATCGGGGGTGTCCCAATAACGGTGTAAAATATAGACCGTCATGTTAAAGCCTCCACAACTCGACTGTGTAGTCATGGCCGAGAACCTCGTCGATGAGATTGTAAACAGTTTCCCAGTTCCCTCCGCCAAGCCCGCACCCAATCTTATAGGTCATGGTAATCATTTATCCAGTGGAAATCATCTTTCTCAACTGAAGCAAGCACTTTTCAAAGGCTGCATAGTCTGTGAACTGCTTCCCGTTGTAGCCATATTGGTCCTGGGAGAACAGATTGCATACAGCCTGTGAGTCAATGTCGCTCTCCCCAACAGGGTGGTCTTCCTTGTAAACCATCTGGACTTGGCCAAGAAGTGGGGACTTGGAAACTCCAAGCCTCTCCTTCTCTTGCGCCCCTTCGGAGCACTTGACCTTGTACCGCTGATACACTGTTGGGTATTTCTCCCTCATCTGCCTCGCAACGCCGCTGCCCATTTTGCCCTGGCAGTTCACTTGGTGGCAGATATACTTGGCGTTTGTGGTAAACAGATCGCTGTCTACAACTTTGACCGCCATCAGAACTGCCCCCTGTGGAGGTTCCGGCGCACCTCGTTCAGCGTGTACTGCTTGATGAAGTCGCCGTTCTTAAACACCGTCACAAGTTCGTTGTCCTTCTGAGCCTCCGACCAGGTCAGGCCGTCCTCATAGTGGTAGTCACCGTTTGGGTAGTTTTTATACACCCGACAGCACCCACGCTGGGACTTCTTGAAATGTCCCGTGTCGGTCTTGGGGTTCTTAAAAATCATAATGGGGTTACCATCGGCATCCTCGGCATAGGTCGCCTTGACGGCAATACCGAAGGTGTCGCGGGTGTAGGGGGCATATTGCCTTTCTTCCCCGTCCAGAGTCTCCAGGCACTGCATAGAGAAGGAGCCGACGCCCAAGGAAACATTGTTGACGGCAAACCCGTTGGACTCCAGAATCTGATAGATTTGCTTGCAGCGCTGGGGTGTGATGCTATCGCCATACAGGGCTTTGACGTGCGGGTTCAGCACCTTGAACCCTTTACTGTTCACTGTTCCGCCGAAAATATCCCACAGCTTAAACGCCGTCTCGGTCACGACCTCGACGGGGTCGCCGCTGTCCCCACGGATAAGCAGACATCCATCGTGCGCCAGGATCTCATCCTTGAGCTGCGGAAGGACGTTGTTCACCAAATTCCAGTAGTCATAGCTGTCACTGACCATAGAAAAGTTCTTATTGGGGTAAATCTCTGTCAGCAGACGCCGGATATGGGTGATTTCGTCACCGTCCATGGCAAAGTTGGAACACATCACGCTGTGTTCTGTGGACAGGGCGCCGTAGGCAACTGGCTCCTGTGCGCAGTCGCAGTTGTAATTGTTCTCCAGCCAAATGATGGCGGGAACTGTGGCGGTGTTCAGAAAGCTAAGGCAGAACGCCGCAGAGCTCTTGGTGGCGCTCTCGACACTCTCTTGCCCGCGCATAGAAAAATCGCCAAGGAGCTTTGCGCGAACCACACTGTCATCACAGGTGCGCTCAGCAAACTCGTTGACGATTTGACGATAGCGATAGCCAACCTCGGCAGAAATTTGGGTGTGCCACATAGTGCAGGACAGCATGGTCTCGATGGAGTTTACCAGCCACACAAAGTCTGGATGAGTATTGGAAATCTCAATCTGGGGCACCTTGACGTTGGTGCGGACACCTTCTGGAACAGCACGAATCTCCAGCGGGAGATATCCCAGGTCATGCAATGCCTTCAAACGCTTCTCCCCAACACCATCTGTGTTGATGGTGGCGTTGAGTACACGCTTGTACTCATCGAGGACGTCCTTCCACTCCCTTTGGAAGAATTGGGAGTTGAACGACACAATAAGATACTCTTTGATGAATGCCTGCAGACCAAACATCGTGACCTTGTCAGTGTCTCTCAGCCGGGTCATACGGGGAGTATAGTAGGAAACCATCTTGATCAGGGTTTGTGGATACTGTTCTGCGTGAGCTGTTTTGTAAAAGTCCAAGCAGAGCATGGGATTATAGGTCGTGCTCATTTCTCATTATCCTCACTTTCAGCTTTCTTTTTCGCATAGTAGATTGCAAATACAAGAGGAGCTACAATGAACCATAGAGCCATAATCCATATGGGCAGATAGTACATATCTTCCAGGGCTGTGTAGCTGTCCTCTTTATGCATCAGATAGTAGTAGAAACCACCAAGCAAGGAACCTATGAGAATGTAGATGGTGAGAAGCAAAATGATTAGAAACGCCATATTATTACCTCAAAAGTGAATTTTTTGAACATATCCGCATTTTTTGCAACGGTATATTTCTGTGTACCCCATGGGCATATCTCGTGAAAACCAATTAGAATAATTGGTGATCCTTGCGATATGTTCCCACTCGTGTTTGCAGAAAAGTGAACGGATATAATTGATAAGCCACCTCAATCGCCATCACCTGCCTTGAAGTTGTAGATGGGCTTGATAACCGCATCCACGCTTACTGTTGGCTCGATATTCTTTACAATGTCCTCCATGCCCTTGTACGCCATAGGACACTCGTCCAGGGTGCTGCGGTCAACGGATGTGGTGTAGATGCCCTCCATCTCCTTCTTGAATTCAGAGACAGTAAAGGTTTCTTTGGCGGCGCTGCGGCTCATCAGACGGCCAGCACCATGCGGAGCGGAGAAATTCCAGTCCTCGTTGCCCTTGCCGGTACAGAGCAAGCTGCCATCCCTCATGTTGATGGGGATAAGCAAGCGCTCTCCGGCCTGAGCGGAGACAGAACCCTTCCGAAGAATCATGTTGTCGATGTCAATATAGTTATGGATGGTGGTAAACTGCTCCTTGACGTGGAAACCCATGCCTTTGATAATGGTGTCCATTATGGCCTGCCGGTTCAGTTCGGCAAACCGCTGGGCAATCCTCATGTCGTGGAGATACTGGTCAAAAAGCACACCCTCCACATACGCCAGATGCTTTGGAACTGGAGACCGCTTGGATTTCAACCGCTTCAAAGCGCCCTGAATCTCGTTTGCACGGCCAGAAGCCTTCAGCGTTTCAATCACACTGTCGATTTCTTCCTTGCTGTAAGAAATCAGGGCGTTATAAGCCGCTTCCTGGTAGTGGTTCGCAATCTCCAGCCCAAGATGGCGGCTGCCGGAGTGGACAACAATGTAAATGCTGCCTTCGTCATCCGTGTTGGCCTCGATAAAGTGGTTGCCGCCACCCAAAGTGCCGATGCTGTTGTATGCACGGTCTATGTTCACCTTTTTGGCACAGCAGAGCCCCGAAAGGTCAATGCTATTGGAGAACCTGTGAGCCTTGGTGCGGATGTTGAAACCGGAGGGGATACCTTCCCTGATAACCTTGTCCAGCCGTTCGGGCTCGATGTGGGACTCTTTGATGCGGATGGTCTCCATACCACAGCCAATGTCAACGCCGACGAGGTTCGGACAAATCTTGTCCCTGATGGTCATCGTTGTTCCAATGGTGCATCCTGCACCTGCGTGGATATCGGGCATCATCCGAATCCGCTCTCCTTCGGCATACGGCTGGTTCAGCAGGCTGATGACCTGCGAGATTGAGGATCCGTCAACCACGTCAGTGAACACCTTAGCAGTCGCATATTTCCCCTGTAGTTCAAGCATTTGCGTCACCTCTCAATTCATTGGAAAACCGCTTCTCTAACTCAAACACGCCGCGAGGCTCCCCTTTGTAGAATCCCTTATACGGCCTGTCGATTTTCATCTGCAGCGCTTTGAGCTTCTCCCAACACTGGGGCAGATAAAGGTAGATGTTGCGGAGTTCCTTTAGATTCTTGTTTGTGCAGCACCAGCACGAAACACGGTCAAGGATTTCGTACAGGTCGATTTGCCCACTGTCGGCCACCGGAGACTCCTCCATCCAGTGAATATTGCGGTCATAACAGTATCGCAGACAATCTGATTCTGTCATGCCCCAATCCACCAGCGGCAGTCGTCTGGCCTCCGACCATTCCTTGTCAAATCGCTGTGTCTCATCGGCTGCTATGCCAACATAGTCGATAGTTTCGACACCAAGAGACTGTTTGAATCTCTTGATTGCCCTTGTTTTCTCTGATGTGCCCCACCTGCACAATCCGCCGCACCATCCATACCCGAAGTGCTCGCCCTTATGTTTGCTGATAACTTTACGTTCAAGCATAGAGTGTAGGAACGGTTCTGCTGGATGCAATTCCACAAACTCTACCCCATTCTGAGCTAACAACGGCTTTACCTTGTCTCTGATATGGTAGACTGCGTCAAACTCCATGCCAGTATTGTAGAAAACTACGATGTCCAGCGGAAGTTTTTCCTCCAGGAGACGCAGCATCATCGCCAGGGAATCTTTGCCGAAACTAACGCTTGCTATGTATTTCATACCGACCACAACCATATCTGGCTGAGGTCAACCGCCTAATCCTCCCAAGCTACTCGCCGCTGGCTTTCACGCTGTAACAGGCAGCTTTACCGTATGCTTATCAATCTCACACGAACCTGGTTTACCAGGATTGGTATTACTCCCTCCCTTTGATTACGGTAATGTTCTCATGCTCACCACGGTAGATGCTGTCGGTGGTGAAAACGTGGCAAATCAGGCCATCGGTCAGCACCAGCCCATCGAAGATGGCGTTTTCGCAGTGGGACACATACAGGTAGATGTCCTTGGCTCCGGCCTCTTTTAAAGCCCTTGCTGTATGGGTAAACGTTCCGCCACGGGAGCAGATATCGTCCACGATGAGGACGTGACGCCCCTCCACCTTTTCTGTAGAGGTTAGCTCCAACCGCTCAATCTTGCCTGTGCGCCAGTCCCTGTGCTTAATGCCGAAGATGTACTCAGCTGGCATAAGCTCGGAGTACCTTTGGGCGGCACCTTCGTCCGGGTAACAAAGCAAGAGGTTTTCCACGCCAATGGCGGAGATTGCTCTGCCGATATACCAATCGGGCTTGATGACATATACATTGTTAATGAGAGCTGTTGCAACATTGGAATGCGGGTCAAGCACCGCAACATGACAGAAGTGGAGCGCATTGATGAAGTCAGCGAACCACTTCAATGTAAACACCTCGTCGCCATTTTTAACCCTGTCCATTCTGGCATTAGGAATATATGGCATCATAAGTTGCACGTGGGTATCCGGTCCCATAATAGAGCGGATGTGGTTCACAAGGTACCACACAACCATACACTCGCTATCATTGTCGTACTTCCAGGTGATAGTCGGAATGCTGTCACACTCCAGCCCCGCCAGATCGAAACGGAATGATGCGGTACCATCCGGGAACTGTGTGGTATTGATTCTTTTCCCATTAAAAAAAACCATATCTTATCCCTCCCAGTTCTCAATGTTCACTTGGCACATCTGCATGGCCCGCAGAGCATTCTCATGGCTCTCCGGCGTCACACCGGCGCAGCAGGCGGCATCCACCGTTACCTTGACCTCCGGCAGAAATGCCTTAACCAGCAGAGCGTTTGAGATGACACAAATGTCGGTACACAGACCGATCAGGACAATCTCCTCGATATCTGCATCGCGGCTCTTATCAACCAAGTACTCGCCCAGCTCTACAGAACCAAACGTAGGTTTCATCACAGAGCGAATTGAGGCGATGCCACGACCCTTGATAACAGCATACACTCTGTCGTCCAACTCCCAGCCTGGAGTGTTTTGGACGCAATGAGTGACTGGAAGAATACTACCTTCTTGTGTGTCCAAGTAGTTCGCCTGATGGGTGTCCTGAGTCACGATGATTGCGCCATCAAACTTCTGGATTTTCTCACATACTGTAGGCACAATATCCTGAGCCTCGGCAGTCCCAAGAGCGCCATCCACGAAGTCCTTCTGCATATCGGTAACAATCAGTAAGCGCATAGACTTTCCTCCTTCATATTGATATGTGCATGTGATATAAAAATTGTGGGGTGAGCAGTTGCGGAATTGCTCACCCCACTGAAGTTGGCTGTCATCTGTACGCCATTGCCCGAAGCATTAATAAAAGCGAGGGCAAGGCGTATGCACTGAGCGACGCTTTTTGCGTAAGTATTTATCCAAACAAGTTAAAAACCCCGTTTTTATCTTGTTTGGATAAATGGTTACGGTCAAAAAGCGAAGGGCCCAACCTCCTTCTTCTGCCTTTGGCGAGAAGATGCCACAATAAGGCACCGAACCGGTTATTATGTATATGTGACAGATATTCAAAACAGCCAACTATCAAAAGCGGCGTGGCCGCTGATGACCGAAAGTTAAAAAGGGATGGCAGGTAACATATCATCGTCAGATATACTTCTCTGCGTCATAACCCGACAAATAGTAACCAGTTCAGCGCTACACATACGCATCAGTTCAGATACAGAGAAATCTTCATCTATGACAGGAGGGTCAGACGGTTCATACTCGGACTCAGGGCCAGTAGAGAAGAAATCACCCTCACTTGTGTCGAAGTTGTCCTCATCCTCGTTTTCCTCCTCTGCATCCCATATGCCGTACTCGTCCATCCAGTCAAGGACTCTGTTCTTGTAGTCCTCGAAGTCGCTGTTGTCCAGGCCGACATAGTCGAACGTCCCGTCACTCCGATAGTAGTCGTAACCGGTGGGGATACCCGAAAGAAAGTCACGGATGCTTCGCCATCCGTAATCCGTATTGCAGATATCCGAACCGACATAGTCATCAAGCTCATCTTCGTTAATGATGTCCTCACAAATATAACAGTCGTATTCCCGGCAGAGCTCAATCAGCTCGCCCCATTCAGTGACATAGTCTAAAAAGTAGTTTCTTGTCAAGCTGAGCACTTCCTTTCGGTAAAATATATCGGAACTGCGGTTTTTCTTTGCTTAGTGTGCATCGCCCTGGCGGACTCGAACCACCCTCACCGCAAGCATCGGCTCACAAATGCTTAACACCATGCACAAGCAGACGACAGAAAGGAGTTTCTGTAAGGCGGCTCACACCTACCGCCTGGAGCTGGAACTCGGAATCGAGCCGAGACTAAAGCTGTACGAAAGCCTTGTTCTCCCATTAAACTATTCCAGCAGATGGAGCTGGTAACAGGACTCGAACCTGCAACCCTCGGAGTACAAAACCGATGCTCTACCAACTGAGCTATACCAGCAGAAAGCCGCCAAGCAATAAGCTGGGCGGCGGGGTCGGCCGCTTAGATTGTCACGCGCCGCATATCGGCCCCGATTGCGGAACTCTGGCGCAGTTTTCAGCAGCCGTGGCAGGAGTGAAAGGAGTCCAACCTTCGTCTGACGGTTTTGGAGACCGCTATGCTCGCCGCTACACCACACTCCTATACACAATCATATATTGTACATTTGCAATCCACATGGAGGAATCCTTCCTGAGATCCGGAGTTCCATGCTGCCCTGGGGCCGGGCTCACTTTGTTGGATGACCATTTTAGATTTTCCGCGAAGCCTAACGGTTGTGCCCCAATATAGAGCATCCGACCAAGCAGTCTGGGCTACCATAGGCGCCTGCAACAGTGCGTGCCTATGGCACTCCATTTTCTATCAATTTGGTACTTCTGCCTTTGGCGAGAAGTATACTCTTTACAGAGCATTATCCATTGCAAATGAAGTTGTTCCTGTAATCTTTATATGGAATACAGCTCATCTGGACACTCTGAGGGGGGTGCCAGAGAGAACTGAAGAGAGGTGCGAGTGGGTTCCTCTCTATTGTGTCCCAAAGGTTTTGAGGGTAGGCACTGCGGAGCCACCTTGGTGGCGCATCTCTACGCCGATTTGGATCCTGTTACGGCAGGTTATCTTGAGGCACCCCCCCGCTCCAGCCTTCTACCTTCGTGTCACTTCTGCCTTTGGCGAGAAGCACTGCATAGCAGTTAGTGCATTACAGGGATGGCCGTTTAACCTCCAGCGGCAAAGGGCTTTGTTATCTTAAATCTTCTTTTATTGTGCAGATGACATCGACGCCCAGCTTTTCATTTGCATGACGAACAATGGCATCGATGGCCCCGGGTTCGACCATTCGGTAGTAGCTATGCAGACCCTGCATAGCCATAATATCTTCTCTTGGCCACTCCACACCGTTCCGTTTGTCGTTGATGTAGTTGTACATCATGGACTGAAACTGACGCTTTTTCTTATAGCCGACCGTTATCTCGTTGTCCTTGTTCAGCATCACGCCAAGGTTCCAGTTGCGCCCAGCAGAAGAACCGTACCGGGTCTTGCTGGCGTTGATGGAGAATGGGGCATCAAAACTCTTGAGTGTATCCACGACCAGCATTTCAACCTTATGAACATCAAAGTCGTATTTGGACGAAATGATAAAGTCGTCGGCGTACCGTGTGTAGACAAATTGCTGTTTGTCGTAATCACGGAAGGCTTTCGAGAGCTTGAAGTCCACCGGAATCATCATCACGTTGGTGATGAGCGGGGAGATTGGGGTGCCCTGCGGAAGCCCGCCGTCGAGAAATGCCAACTCCAACGCTTTGTGCAGTTGCGCTTTGCCTTCTGGAATCTTGGCGACCTCGCTGAACGGGAAGACCATAGAGAACATGAACATTACAAAGTCCAGGGTTGTACTGCCGAAGAAATTGTGCAAGTCCAGCTTCGCAAACCACTTGCTCTGGTTGGATTGGTGCCGCTTGACCGCATCCACCGTGCAGCGATGCTTTATATATGCGAATGCAGATGTGTGATAGAGAGTGTGAAAGTCCTCCTCATACATGGTCTTCTGCCTGCGAAGTGCGTCCATCAGCTCAGGCTGAGGGGCGTTGATGTGACGGAGACCGCCGGATTTCTTCGGAATGCAGAAGGACTTATAGAGTTCGTGCCGCTTCTTCCTCCTCAGTTCCTCAGTGGACCGATTATATCGGGTGAGCTTTGCGATGAGGGAGTCAACATCAATGCGGCTAGTGAAGTGATCGCTCGCCCGGTCGAACTCGTACGTTCTCGTGTTGGAGTCACCGGTGTTGACAATCGTCGGGCCTTTATAATCCTGGAACAGAAGCTCCTCCAATGTCATTTGGTGGAACATTGGAGATTGCCTCACTGTAATGTAAACCATCGGTATGCCTCCTTTTCAGAAGTGACTGTAACCTATATGAAACTGCTGCCTGTTGCTATTAGCGAAGTCGTCTTGCTTCCGCGTTTCAATGAGTTCGAGGTGATTCCTCAGACTCGGTCTAAAGCTGAAGCTATTGTGGCACAATGCCAGGCCAGCCATCAACCCTCATCTCTGGCTGCTCATCGCACCAATGAATTCTCAGTGGCCACTCAAGCTTGATTGCCATGCTCCCGTCCCACTTCGCAGCTAATTGGTACTTCTGCCTTTGGCGAGAAGCTCTCTTGAAAAGAGATATCCGTTACAGTTGGCACTGTTAAGGTTGCGCCACACCTAAGAGCTCAAAAAACTCGTTGTCGGTAAACAGCTTGACCTGTCTGCCTACCTGTTTAACCCAGCAGAGCCCGTTTTCGTCCATCTCCAAAACCGTATCAGGGTTCATCGTACAGACTGGACGTAATCCAGAGGAGCTGAATGGAGCTCTGTATCCCATCTTGCCGCTGCGATTCAGGATGGCGGTACCGAATTCGTTCTTATCGGACAACCAGAATTCGATGTATGAACCTGAGTCAAAGTCTCTGCACAGGCCACGATTGTAGATGTAGTTGTCTGTACCGTTCGCTCGAATCCCCTTTTTGTAGAACAGTTTGAATCTATTTCCCCCAACAAGGTCGGCATACGCAGGGAGCCTCACCAGCGACTCCATCGCTCCTCCTGGTGTGTGAAGCAGTTTCTTCACGAGGCTGTCGATTTCATAGTCCTCAAAGTGATGGAGAAATCCGCAGTGATTGTGGTACGCATCGGCAGCCTGACACACATTGTTTCTATCGGGAGGCTCATCGCTTTCATGGGTAGGGTTCCACCAGTCCTCATCGTCTGTATTCAGGAACAGCATGATATTGGATTTCCCATAATCAAGGTTGCCGATTATTCTGTCTTGTGCATACTCGCTCTGACGCTCTCTTGCATCAAAACAGATGTAGTCAAGCACCTTGGCGGCAATAAAATCGCCGTTTGGCGTTGCTTTCAACCACATAATCGGAAGGATTTCGTCGGTGCTTACGCCATACTGTCCAAACAACAGCTTTGTTCCAACCTTTATCTTACCGACCGTCGTCTCCACTATAGAGCCCACCTCCTTACTGCACCTGCTGAAACATTAAAACGCCAGCAGGTCGAAGTTGAACACGTCCAGAATCAGGAGCTTCTTCAGTCCCTTGCCGTTGATGAAGTTCACAAAGTTGGCGACACCCAAGGCGCAGATAGCCCGCACCGTCGGAGCCACGCCCAAGGTGATGCCGCAAGCAGACACCGGCGTCTCGTCCTTTGCTTCGTCGTGGGAGAACTGCATGGAGTTGAGCAGGTCTTTCTTCATCTTGTGGTCAGACCAGTCGGCGGCGTAATGCTGGGCGGACTCCAGCAGAGTGCGGAAGTCCAGCATAGCCTTGATGAAGGGGTTGTCGAAGTGCTTTTCAACAATCTGCCGCCGGAGTTCGATGTTGTCCACACAGAGGAACACATAGCCGTTGAGCTTCTGCCCATTCCATCCATCGGTATGTAGCTTGATACCGTCTTTCACATCGGGGTTCAGCTCAAACAGGATGTCCGCTAAGGACTCCACCTTGGAGCGCCCCACGTCCTGCTGGCGGAAAATCTGGTTGGCCAGATTGTGGGGGTTAACCACATCCATATCCCACAGGTCGATATTAGTCAGTCCAAGACGCACAAGGTTCTCAGCGATGGTTGCACCGACCGACCCGCACCCAATCATATGGATGCGGACGTCAACCTTTTCAGGCTGAAAATACTCGTAGCTTTTCGATAAATCCATGTCTGTACCTCCTTATGTCACGTTCCAAGCGGTGTAAGGGTTGTCATCCTCTTCACCAAATCCGGGGATAGCCTGCTGAGAGGCGTTCTTGCCGTACCAACCGGCCCCAATCCGTGTCCGTGGCTTTTCTCCGAGGCCGAGAATGGGGGTGATAGGGGCAGTCTGGCTCTCTGCTGTCGGGGAAAGCGGATTGTATGGGCCAATTCCATCCGTAGGCTTGGCCGCCGGTGTGGTAGAAGCATAGGAATTGCGATGGGAGTTGTAGGAATACGACCGCTCTTTGACCATGGACTTGGCATCGGTCAGGAACTCATCCAGGTCTCCCACCTCATCCAGAATACGGACGGTCACATCACCGTTCTCAAACAGCGTATTCTCCTTCATGTCGTAGACCTTGATATTGCTGGCAAACGACTTGTTCCAAATCATAAAGATGTAGAAGTCGTTATCACCCAGCATCTGGAGAATTTCCTCCTGATGGTTCAGGTCTACACTGGAGGGTGTCGGAGCCATCCGAACATGGCTGTGCCCCTGCATACGGATAGCGTCAAACCGCTCGTCCTCGACGTTCTCCATCAGCCAGGTGGCGTACTTTTCGGTGTCCATCTCCACCGTGGCCGCAGAAACCTCCTGCGGATAGACCAAGATATCAGTGATGATGTACTCGCACTCGTGACCGTTGGGGGCTTCCTCGCCCTCCGCTTCTCCCAGCCGGTGGGCGACGCCGTGCCATGCAACCTCCTTGTCAAACTCGTTGATAAGAATGACCATTTTGGCCCAGGCGGGCGGGGTGAAGAACACCTTCGCCTTACGGTCGCCGCTGGAAAAGGTCTTGGTGAAATTCAGCTTTCCGTCAGAGAGCTTAACGAGCTGCAGCGCCTTCTCAAAGTCGCTGCGGCACTCCTCTATGTACTCAGGTGTCATCTTAATCAGCCTGCTCATCCACCGTTTCCTCCTTTTCTGCTTTCTCCCCATTTTCCTTCGCCTCCTCTGTGGGCTTGTCCTGCTCCTCCAGCCACTGGATGGCCTGCTCTGCCTTGACGACGCTGCCATCGGGGAGTTCAATGCACTTGAACCCATTCCAGAAGGTGTCCATAAAGCTTTCCATGACAGCTGAATCGCCCCAGTTCAAGCTCTTGCAGGAGGCAACACACTGTTCCACAGCGGCGATGTAGTCATGCTTCCGAAGCATATCATTGATAGCTCGCTGGTAGTTGCCTAAGCATTGGTATCTATTGATGTGCGTGTTCGGCATATATCCATCAAACTCAAACCCAAAGTCGTGGTTGCGGAGCGCCTCAACACTGCCGTTCAAAGCAAAACGATAGGCAGCACAGAATCGAATCTTCAGCCTCGGGTTATCGCTCACAAAAATCTCCGTCAGAAGTTTTTCTGCCTTTGCGGCACCAGACTCGCCTCGATGAGCCAGGCCGTAGTTATAGGCAAAGCTGTTGTGGTTTCGTATGATGCGCTCCGCCATGTCACTGTCGAAGTATTCCAGATAATCCTTAACGGCGAAGTACATATCGGTGTTGGTCACCCGCTCCAGAACCAGACGCCGGTTGCAGAGGAAATACTCCATAATTTCGGACTGGCCACCCTCGGCAATCTTCGCTTTCAGCCCCATCAGCCGGATACAGTTATCGTTCCGGTGCCGGAGGCAGTCGCCGATGGAGTTGTTCAGTTCGATAATCCTTGCGTCATAGGAGTCGATTTCTCTCTGAACCCTATCACACTCCATCTTTTCAAACCTGCTCTCGAAGCCGTTGAGCAACTGGCGAATCCGGCCAGACCGGAAGTCGTACTTCTCGGCCATTTTGGCAAGACACTGGTTGTACTTATCGGGGTTGGTCTCCCGCATGGAGTAGACCAGAGCCAGTTCCTCCTCGGTCATACCGGCCTCCTGGTCTAAATACCAAGGCATCATGGCCAGAATAGTGACCTGGAGATAGTGCATCTTCTTGTTGTCCAGGTTCTTCACGAACACGATGGTGCTTTTCAGCTCGGGATTGATGTAACAGTCCAGGTCGAAGGACTTGCGATAGAACACCTTCAGCTTTTCCTGCCGGTGGTATCCATCGTAGACAGAGGTGAACTTCTTTTCGATTGCCCCGAAGCTCGCCTCATTTCCTTCCTGATTGCCCTTCAGGCTGTGGATGATGAGCTGACCTCTATCAGAGAGATAGTAGTTGCCGCAGATGGCGCCGACGGCCCGCTCATCGGAGACGCCACGAAGAGCTCCGGCATTGAAGTTGGACGACCCAAACACCAGGTTGATACGGTCTTCCTCGCCCATGCGAGGTGCCAGAAGGGCACGGAGCGTGGCAAGGAACGAGATATCTCCCCTAAAATCCGAGCCTGTTATGTTCTGGAAACAGGCATTGGCTGCATCCGTTGTGAACGGAGTCTGCGTGATATTCTCCTTGAACATAGAAACACCTCACTTATTATTGCATTATTGTGGAAGAAGCTGAACTCGAACCAGCAAAGAGGCGCTACCTCTGGGTCAAAATTCCCCTGCGTCTAACCATTTCCGCCATTCTCCCATGAGTAGTCGTCCGGCTCTCGCCAGGCGGCTACGGTGTATCAGGCGTTGTCAGCCTTAACGACGTTGAGCAGGAAGCACTTCTCGGTGATGCCGTGCTGGGCGAAGGTCTTGTCCAGGTCGCCGGGGTTCAGGCTGGAGCCGTCCAGGTGCATCACGCCACGGGTGTAGTCCACGCCGTTGGCCTCCAGGGCGCTGCGCAGGGTGGTGTTCTCGTCGATGATAACGCTCTCACGCTTGACGTTGTTTCCGATAGTGACCTTAATCATGATTCAGTCTCCTTTTATGTATTGATTTTGTTATGGAAGAATGGAGCGCCCTTACGGGCGCTCCCGCTTGGATACCACGCCGAAGCGTGGGCAGGCGGCGTTACGCCTACCGGCAGGGGAATCAGCCAGCGACGGAGATATTCTCCATCACGGTGGCACGCTGGGTGGAGATGCCGGACAGAATCTCGGGCAGCTTGGCCTCCAGGGTGTTCAGGTTCATCAGAGCAGCGCCCAGGGTGTCGGCCACCCAGTCCTTGGCCTTCTCGGTGGGCACACCCTGCATCACCATGGTAATGACGGCCTTGCCGTCGGAATCGGCCTTGCCGAAGGAAGCGCCCACACTGTTGATGCTGCCGGTGCCGGTGGTGGTACCCAGGGCAAAGATGGGCTCCTTGCCGTCCTCACCGCCCATCAGGGTCAGGGCCTTGGGCTGGTACTTGGCGACGGTCTCGATGTCCTTCAGATTAAGCTCAGACTTGACGACGACGGCGTCCCCTGCGATTACGATTTTTGCCATGATACATTACTCCTTTTTATCAAATATGTACCCCTATTGGTTGGTTATCCACCCACACCACGAGGAGGTTGGGGCCATGTGGGCATAAATCCCCGCCGGGAATCCGGCGGGGTGGTTGTTATGTTCGTGGTTTCGCACAAGCTTTCGGTTTCTAATCTCAAAATTTCAATCATCAGCGCCACGGAAGTTGTGCAAAACCATAGAAAACATGAAGGTGTAGTGGCATACAGTGCCATTCGTGTTCACATTGCAGAGGTGAGATAAATCATTCTTTATCTGCGAATAAATCATAGTAACCTAATTGAAGAAAAGCTGACTTATTTTCTTCCAACGGTTTTCGCAGACATCGCACAAATTACCCACCTCCGATTACACACCAAGAAGAGAGCAAATCTCTTCAGCGCTCGCTGTAGCGAAATCAGGAGTTTCTTCTCCTAAAAAAGTACACTTGATGTAATTGGAAAAGTCGATGGCGTACTCTTCCGCATATCCTATATCTTCATACGACATGTAACCATCTTTAATCCAGTAGCAAGTCTTCTCTCTATATTTGTCCCACCTTGCATTATATTTGCTTGGAGTTTCTCCTATATTCCATTTAACACCATTCTGAGCTAACACGGTCATAAGATCTTCAACGAGCGTTGCATCTGGACAATTTATAATAATACTGGAATCAGGCAGCATTGAAGGATCAAATGCTTGCTCCCACATTGTCAGTCACCTCCAATAACCAAAAGCGCCCGAAGTTCATCGTCGCTCGCAATATCAAAATCTGGAGTGTTGATACCGTAAAACGTACATTTTATGAAGCTACTATATGGATGAATACTTTCAACCGCATCTTTGCTACCGTATTGCAATCCAATACGCTTGGACACACAATATACACTATCTCCATGCATCCCGGCATTCCAATTCTTCCCAATCCCATGCCGCTTGAAGACATCAAACAGTTCTTTCGCTTTATCAACATCCTCGCAGTAGATTGCAATACCCGGATTCGCAGACAGCATACTTTCTTCAAGCATACTTTCTTCAAATGTAGTATCCCACATAGGATTCACCTCATCTTTCATTCGACCCAATCATTACTTCGGCCACAACGTTAGGTGCTATATGATTGATGTACTGCGTGGACAGAAAAGCAAACTAGGTCACTATTCTTGGTTTCGCCAGTAATCGGTAGCTTCCATGCCTCAACTTGTACCTCAATGTTATGGTGTCGATGATGGGAATCGAACCCATACAGCAATATTGCCAACAGAGTTTGAGCCTGTCATGTCTACCATTCCATCTGTCATCGAGTCCATTTTTGTTCCAAGTCAATTATCCTTTTGCTTAATAATCATATTGGTTTTACTTTTTCATTTCCGAACTTTTGTCACAATTTCTGTATAATTTTTCTGACATAATGCTCTCACATTGTTTCAAACCAAATTATTGCAGACATACGAGAAAATGAAAGGACTGTTTTATTCTTCACCAACCACAATGAACAGGAATCGTTTGCCCCATTTCAACCATAGGCAATCAGGTTCTGTTAAATTAACCATGAGCTTAGGTTGATTTCTGCGGACTTCGCTTATTGAGGAAACCATGCCAGCCTCTTTCATAATGGCTGGTAGAAATCTTGTATTTGTAAACAGGGTCTGCTGCTTTTCGGTGCTTTCCTAATCAGCACTATCAAACGCAATAACTTCAGACGCAGGTACAAGTGGCTCCCCAATTACAACATTTTGAATCAAAGATGTCACTCCCAACCAAAGAAGTTTTATGCTACGATAGGGCATGGGCAATTCTCCCATACAAACAGTGCCCTCTACGGTTGTACACCCGCTTTGGTGCGTGTACGCATCCTAATCTGTGCGTCATTCCATCTAACACTACACTGTTTTGCAATAGAGCTTATCTTCCGCTTGGTACACCAGGCAGCTACTCCCGATGCGCATGGTTAGCTATTCCATGACGCCCTTCTTTTTGGTCACAGTAAATTGGAGTCAAACCAAATCCTTCCAGCCACACTTTGGCCAGCGTGCTATCGCTACACTATATCTGCTAAGGCACGAAAAATTCACCCTACGAGCTTTCTCTTTGCTCACCTATCAAAGAACTATTTTATCGGCCAGAATTTTGGGGAAGTGGCATCTCCTTGTCTCCCAATATATCTGTCACAAAAACTTTTGATTTTGCATCCGCAGCAAAGCTCCTGCGTTCGTCTTTGGTCTGAGCATATCTGAGAGATTTCCAGCAATGTCATTTTCCCAAGCTCAGCATTAGTGATTGAGTTCTTCATGATTTCATTCCCCACCAAAGATGAGTTTGTTGAACTCATCTTCGTCGAACTCAAACGGCTCATATGCTTCTGTATCAAGCTTTATGGCCTCTGAAGGGACATACCACCCAAATCCGTACTCGCAAGCGCCTCCGCAGCTGTGTCCGCCGTTGACTATGTCATCCCAACAAACTCCGACATCTCCACAGTCTCCACAGCTATTCTCCACACATACAGTTCCGGTGCAACCAGCGTAGATATCGTTGTTGCGATACGGATTGTCTTCTGTGCAGACAACTCTATCCCCAACTTTGAACTCAGGCATCGCTGTCACCACCCTTATCGGCTCCCTTGCTGAAATCGTACTCCTCGTAGGGGAACTGACTGTAAACCTCGCATCCAGTCTCCTCGTCCAGAATGAACATTGGGCGAAAGACCTCTAATCCCTGCTCGTTGCTGAGGTACTCCAGGAAATGGTTGAGGATTTCGCCAATACACTCCTGCTCACACATGGCGAGCACAGCATCGGAATCTTCCACCTGAAGAACGGCGACAAGGAACTCTTTAAGGGCAATATCGAGTTCGTCCTCGCGCTCATACATCTCGTCCTCTATATCCTGGCGGGAAGGGCAGGCGTCGTCATCTTCAGCCTCGTTGGGAAATTCCTCCGAAATAGATACCTGTCCGTCCGTGACGGAAAATGGAACCAGGTAGCGGAGGAACAGCTTCTTTGCGGTCTCTGCGCAGTCATCATCGTTTATGGCGAACTCCTCATACTCGGGCTTCTTGTCGCCCTTACAGACGGAAAACATGAGCTGACCGTCTTCATCGGTCATATATATCGCATACTTCGTGCTCGTGTTCTCAGCAATGAGAATCATCTCCGCTGCACAGCGCTTCTGGTTACCAGCATAGAAGCCCCACAGCTCATCAACGGGCATATAGACTTTCAAATTGGTGGCACTCATCAGCCTTTCCTCCTCCCTTTCTTCCTTCTTGACAATCCGTTTATCGACGAAGTCGTTGCAATATGCACAGTCATAAGGGACGCACGCATCCAGCAAGCAGTCGCCGTTCTGGTAATACACACACTGCTCCATTCTATCCAGTCGTTCTATCACCGTCATATGGCATCCTCCTTTATCAAAATGGTGGAGACGACCGGGCTCGAACCGGCGACCTCCTGCTTGCAAGGCAGGCGCTCTACCAAATGAGCTACGTCCCCATATTTAGAAGAGAGTGTTTGGAATCGAACCCACACGACGCATTACCCGGTTGACAGGCGTGTATCCGCCCCGCTCTACCATTGAGCTACACTCTCATAAACCGGCTGTCACGGTGTGCCCACCAATGGCACGCTTGAATTTCACACACCAAAAGCCACTTACTCATGCAGAGAACGGTATCTAACCCTTTGCACTCTACCGTCATGGCGATTCCCAGATATAACCCTTTCGGAGCCTATTGGCCATCCTAATGTCTCGCCAGTTCCCAATCACCGCCGCGCAGTTACTCAACGCTTAGACACTGTTAGTTGGTCTACGTTGCCTCACCGTTCCGCATATTTACCTAATCCGCTCCTCGCCAGCGGCGGCAGTAATTTCAATTCATATCATTTGGGGTGTCTGTTTTCTCTCCAGAACTCCCAGGGCTGGTCTCTTATTCTATTCATGGCGGCACATTCCTCTCGTATTTTTAGAAACTGTTGCTAAGGGTGGTCTCGTGCTTTTGCCATTGTAGAGCCCTCCAAACTACATACTGATTGACGTCTCTCACCCGAAGGTTCGCCATTTAAGGCAAAGAGTTCCTGGTGGCGTGACCGCACTGCGGTCACGCTCTTTTTGGAAACCAAGATATATTTACAACCCACTACCGTCCAGCCAAGTGGAACTCCCAGCGGTAACATATACACCCGACAAACCATCAATCTTGGATTTGGTAAAGATTTAGTGTTTATGCTTTGATCCTTTAGCTTTAGTCAAAGAAAAACTTTAAACTTTCAGCTTTGAACTGTGAACTTTGTGCGTTGAGCTTTACAGTTCTTCAACACCCGGCCTTTCGCCGGGCAATTCTGTAGCCTGAGCCGCTCTTCCCGGCAGCTCAGGTACTGATTTTGATAGTTTTTGTAAAACCCCATTTACAAAACATAACACAGCTTAAAAGGCTGCTGCTGGGTTTCTTTTTCGCTTTACTTATCTGTAATCCAGCAAAACAGAGAAGGCATATGATTTCGGGTTTTCGGGCGGCAGCGAAGTTGACTACTACTTAATACTCGACGGTGATTTCCGTCAGAGCGTTGGATACGGACAGGGCGGCGTCGATTTCGACGGTGAAGCCGCTGATGGTCTCTTCCAGGCGTTTCATCTCGGCGTCGATGTTGATGGGGTCAACCAGCTCCATCGTCTGGGCGGCGATAAAGTCGGCCCGCATCTTCCTGACCTCATCACTGAGGTTTTTCATATCGGCGTTGGCGTAGAGATTCTTGATGTACTCATCTGCCCGGAGTTCCAGAATCTCGCCGTTGTTATCATCAGCATCCTTGCGGGCCCGGCGGCTGTCAACTCTCAGCTTGTTGAGCAGTGACTGCTTGGTGGGGATTCCGTGGTTCTTCATCTCGATGGCCTCGGCGATGGTATACTCCTTACCGCCAACGCTCACCTTTGTGGTGGCGTTCGACAGGATAACCGCACGCTTGATAGCGTCGCGGCGAGCGATGAGGTCGGTGGCGGACTGGTAGGCGGCCTTAACCTCGGTGCTGTAATCGCCGATACTCTTGCCGGAAACCTTGGCGTTGGCGTGCTTATTGGCGAAAACGAAAACACTGCCCTCAATGGCTTTTTTGATGCGGGAATCCAGGGTCTTCAGCTCACACAGAGCCTTGTGGATGGTCATGGTTTCAGTAGTCATTCTGAACGCACTCCTTAATCTTTGAATTTTGATGGGTTATGGGTTGTTTGCTGTGGTTTATGGAGTATTTCAAGGTCTTGTGCGCCTTGAAGCTCGGCGCTCGACACGCCGGGATTTTGACGGGAACGCCCGCCTTGGGATTGCGCCCGGTTCTGGGCGCACGGTTCTTGACCTCGAACGTGCCGAAGTCGTCGATGCGAACTTTATCGCCGGATGCCAGAGCGTCGGCAATAATTTTAAACATCGCATTGACCATGGCTTCGGCGTCAACTTTCGTGATGCCGGCGTGCCGAGCCAGAGCGGCGGTCAATTCTACTTTGTTCACATTTTCCACCTCCAATCCTTAAATGGCACCTAAAAATGCTTTCATAAACAAACAACTCAATATTTGTCCATGGCGACACTATCGGCCACTGGCTAAGTGCTTTTACGCCGACACAGCCATAAGACCTAATCAGCATCCAGCTCGTCTTTGGCCTCCTTTATTGTGTCTGCGGAAAACTGGAACTCTCCATTGAGGAAAACCTCGATATGGCCTTTGACATTGCGGAACTCGTACAAGCTCACACCTCCTGACAGAACAAGACTTCATGACAGCCAGCCCCGAAATTCCCACCCACCATTCCAGACTTGAAAAACTGGTCGGCGGTATAGATGTCAGAGTAGTTCACGATGCCCTTGTTGACATTATGGTGCTTGGAGCGGAACGTCCTGACTGCAGCTTTTCGGTCAGACGCTACGACCTCGACCCAGCCGCCGCAAAACGGGAACTGTTTTGACGTTCCAAACGTGAAATAGTATTTATTCACACTCCAACACCTCCATGTTCTTGGTGATGTGTATGGGGCTCGAACCCATAAATTCCGCCTTGAAAGGGCGGTGACTCTACCAATTCGTCCAACACACCGTGGGAGGGGGTTTAACCTCAATAATCCCGGACATGACCCCGTTCATATTTTCAATCTCTAACCCACCAAAGGATGCACTTTCTTTTAGCGGCGTACCGCTTCCCACGCAGAGACAGCATTTCCTCCGCTTGACCACATTGTAACCAGGCCCCTGCTCCACCTATTTCGCCGGTAGGTTGCGCCCCATAGTCGCTTTCAGATTTTGGATGCCTCCTCACCTACCATCACTACCATGGGGTCTAAGCGTTGGGTGGACTTTGGTTTCAGTCCACCCTCTGGAATCGTACCAGACCATCGCCGATGCGGCGAATCGAACCTCGCTTACAATGGGCTTATTCAGCCCCGGTGTTGTTGGGAATCAGGCGTTGTCAGCCTTAACGACGTTGAGCAGGAAGCACTTCTCGGCGATACCGTGCTGGGCGAAGGTCTTGTCCAGGTCGCCGGGGTTCAGGCTGGAGCCGTCCAGGTGCATCACGCCACGGGTGTAGTCCACGCCGTTGGCCTCCAGGGCGCTGCGCAGGGTGGTGTTCTCGTCGATGATAACGCTCTCACGCTTGACGTTGTTTCCGATAGTGACCTTAATCATGATTCAGTCTCCTTTTATGTATTGATTTTGTTATGGAAGAATGGAGCGCCCTTACGGGCGCTCCCGCTTGGATACCACGCCGAAGCGTGGGCAGGCGGCGTTACGCCTACCGGCAGGGGAATCAGCCAGCGACGGAGATATTCTCCATCACGGTGGCACGCTGGGTGGAGATGCCGGACAGAATCTCGGGCAGCTTGGCCTCCAGGGTGTTCAGGTTCATCAGAGCAGCGCCCAGGGTGTCGGCCACCCAGTCCTTGGCCTTCTCGGTGGGCACACCCTGCATCACCATGGTAATGACGGCCTTGCCGTCGGAATCGGCCTTGCCGAAGGAAGCGCCCACACTGTTGATGCTGCCGGTGCCGGTGGTGGTACCCAGGGCAAAGATGGGCTCCTTGCCGTCCTCACCGCCCATCAGGGTCAGGGCCTTGGGCTGGTACTTGGCGACGGTCTCGATGTCCTTCAGATTAAGCTCAGACTTGACGACGACGGCGTCCCCTGCGATTACGATTTTTGCCATGATACATTACTCCTTTTTATCAAATATGTACCCCTATTGGTTGGTTATCCACCCACACCACGAGGAGGTTGGGGCCATGTGGGCATAAATCCCCGCCGGGAATCCGGCGGGGTGCTTACGCCAATCCTTACTTCAGTGTAAACCATACCTGTCCGACAATCAGGTAGACTCCGCACGAGTATGCTCGAAGCTCAATGCGCCAAGGTATGCCAAACCGCCAAATCATTCGGGAGGGCATAACCGATTAAACGCGGCAACATCCACATAGGCTTTGTCGGAACCAATGTCGCCAAACGCTTTCGCAGCAACTTCTTTCTTAATAACCAGGAATCTGCCAGTCGGATAAATCCCAGCCTGGGCTTCAACCTGACCCCGGTCATTCGGGTGGTTGGTGGCCTCCATCAGTGTGAAACCACGAGCCATACCGGCCCGACAGCAGTCACACGGCTCATAATCCAAAACCACATTCTTCGGGGCTTCTATGTCACCCGGCAGTTTGCCGATCAAAGCAATTTCGCCCCGCTCTTTTCCGCACCAGAAACAGATGGGGATTGTGGGGTTCAACCCATGCTTCGGCGATACCTTGATGCCTTTGCTCATAACGACCTCCCTCTCCGTGAAGTTTTTCAAGGAACTGCCACCAGACCCGCACCTCACCCCGAACCGGAAGAATCTCACTCTTTTCACTGGACAAATCCAAATTTTGTTTGCAGATTTCGTCGGCGATGTGATGCAGACTGGTGGCAAAGCGGAATATGTACCCGCATGGTCTGAGTGGTGGGGCTCGAACCCACGGCCTCCTGCTCCCAAAACAGGCGCTCTGCCAACTGAGCTACACCCAGATAGAAACCGCGATAGGACAAAGCAACACCGCTGGTAAACCTTTACGCATACAATGCTGCCTTCTGATACCCGCGAAGTATCAGTGCCAGTTCACCAGCGGCGGAGCAGTTCTTGGGCGGGAATGCTCAAACCCTAGGATAACTATAAGGCAAACCCATTTAGGCTCCTCCTCTGTCAGATTTTTGTCAGCTTCGCTCATCTGCGCCAGCCGCTCTGAGCGGCGGCATGATGCGAAATTCCGCAGACAACGTCCTCATAAACCTACCATAGACCTTACTGCCTTCTGGTATTTGCAGAAACACCAGTGCCAATATACAAGGACGGAGCATTTGGAGCGGGATTGCTCAAACCCTACCTCAATCGTGGTAAACCCATAAGACACCTCCAGCGGTTCGTAGTTATTAGACCAGCGCCATGATGACGCTAATCGTACAGATACCAGCGGCGAACGGCATAGCAGACCGCATAAAGCGGTTGATATTCCGCCGGCGGCAGTGGGCCTTCCGTTGTCGGCGGCGTTCACACTTTTCGATATACGCCATAGCATTCTCGTTACGTTCAGCAATAGACATCGACTTTACCTCCTTATGGTGGCGGTATAAACCTATTTGCGGGATTCCCGCGACGGCTCGGAAAACCGGGCCGTTTCGGCTGGTTGCCAACCAGCCATCATCAGGCGGGCAAAGAAAGGAGAGGAAGAAAGAGAAGAAAACAGCGGAAATCAGATGGAAACATAGGCCGAATGGCCGCTGCCCCATTTGACGCAGACGCTGGGGCTGCTCAAGTTGCCGATGATTGTCACGCCATCAGAGCAGTGGGCAAAATGGCGGCCATCATCCTCGTGGTGGAACCGGACGCTGGCTCCGGCTTTGGAAACGATAGCGGAAACCCGCTTCTTAAAAACCTCAAATGCCATAGCAGAAAACTCCTTTATGTATGGTGTGGTGTGAAATGCGGCCATCCGCAGACGGCTGGAAAACCAGCCGTTTCGCCGTCATTACGGCTCATCAGTGCGGCTACCGAACCCGTATCAGAAGTTGTCGATAACAACAACGCTGACTGGGCCCACATCAAAGACGAACTTTGCATAATCGAGAGCAATATTAAGCTCCTCCTGATTCTTCGCCCGACAAACCTTTACCGGAAGAACTCTGCCCTTCCCAACGATAAGCACCATATCCTAACTCCTCTCTGGTTTCATGCGGGCAGAAGAAAACTGCTGACAAACCTGATAGGGTCATCAGCAGCTCTTCAAAACCCGATATTCAGTTGTTGCCGGAAAATCAGCCGTTCTCCCGCTTGGTCTTATATTCCAGCTCGTAGGACTTACTGGTGACGATGCGGTGACAGACCTCCATCACATACCCCCGGAAATTCCGGTGGTTGGCGCAGGATACGGTCAGGGCCTTCCGGTTCTTCTTGCTATACACGGACAGCAGGAAGTTGACATCGTGAGAGGTGGCCTTATAGCCATCGCCGACCATAGCGGTGACAACCGTCTGAAGGGTCTTGAGCAGGTTGGTCTTGCTGGTGGGATTCTTGCCCATCTCGAACTGCCGGGCAATCTCGGACATAGCGTATGAGTCATTAACCTTCACCGGGTCAATGCCAAGATCTTTGGCCTTCTGGGCGGTCAGCAGGAAATTCATCTTCTGAGCGATGTGCATCCAGTTGGGATCAGCGCCGATACCGCCGCAGAACTTGTCCAGCTTCAGGAGGTCAATCTGGCGCTCCTTATCGACGATAACCCGGACGGGAACCTTGTCATCGCCCTCCTGCTCGTCCTTCACGCCGATGGTGACATAGGACAAGGTCTTGATGGCGGCCAGCATAGGGTCATCCGTGGCTCTGCACTCATCAAAGCACATACCCCGGACGGTGGCGGTGTACTCGTTGATGGTGTCCGTCATAGCCTTGTCGGCCTTGGTGGACTCCTCAAACCGGCCATTCTGAACGGCGTCATTGAATACCTTAACCTGTTCCTCTACGCTGAATTTCAGCTCTGCCAGTTTGGCCATGCCTTCTTCTCTTGTCATTTCAAAACGCTCCTTTATGTGAGATTTTGAGCAATACCAGTTCTGGTTTATCACTCAAGTGAGCCGTCGAAGTGTTTTCCCCTTGATGGGTTAACCTCGACGGCTCTATCAGTGATAAACCGAAGCCTATGCGGGAGCTCCACGCTCAAGCCGCCGGGTAAGATACCCGGCCCGCCTGTCGTGGTATTCATCACCGTTTAGCGGCATTTCTACCGCCATAGGCCCGGTTTGAAATCGTTTTGTTCACGATACTAAACCAAATTCGGCTTTCATATCTATATGCCCTCATTCCCGGCTCCTCGGAGCCATTCACCCTCGGGTGGGGAAATCGGACGATACTACTAACCGCCCTCAGCCGTTCACGCATAGCCATCAGTTACGCAAGCCGCGCTTAGGTTCATAGGCGCAAACCTCTGGGGATTTTCACAATCTCGAACCCGTGGCTTAATTCCACGGCACCAGCGACAACCGAGTTTATCGGCAAACCTTTGATATAGCGTGAAGGTCGCTCGGGCAAATACCCAATTAGCCATTATAGTGACGCTGACAAACCCTCCCAGCGCCTGGAATGACCCCATCACGTCGGATATCCCGCCATATGCTGCCCATATGGTGCCCCGAATTAACGGGTTTGCTATTCTATTCGGAATAGCCCGCTTACAAACGGCGGTCGTAAGTCCCCTCAGTCCCATCACGTCGGACTGAATACCCGCCTATGGTATGGCTCACCATAGGATTCTTTTCCCTCACCTGCCTGCGGCGGGGCTGACCGGAGCGGCGGAGCCGTCCCGTCACCTCTAACCGCAGGGGGGGAACCCTGCCTGCGGCGGGGCACAAAAAAGAGGCGGGCCGTAATGGCCCGCCTCTGCGGTTAGTCGTGTGGT
>ERZ808028.473-NODE-473-length-33953-cov-4.546906_pt1 | contig 33953 bp, 15 predicted proteins | sample MGYA00380184_ERZ808028 | MGnify/ENA primary metagenome ERZ808028 (study PRJEB31490, sample SAMN06133397) | mouse gut metagenome | isolation source: J8_1 | host: mice | place: China: Chengdu | collected 2015-05 ...
CTATTGAAATAGTTTTTATTGTTTCCCAATCTAATTCGTTTTTTTGAAGATTATTTTTTATTTTATCAATATAATTATTTATTACATCGCTAACCAAAATATCGAACCCTACTTTAGATAAAATCCAGTCTTCTAATGCAATTGCTTCTAAATAAAATATTTTATTTATTTTATCATTAGCCAAGTCACATTTGGCTGAAATAACAATACCATAACATTGATTTTCTAAATATTGATTTGAACGTAAAGAACTTATTACTGTACCTTGAGTAAAAGCAGAATCCATAAATTTTATACCTCAATAAAAAATTAAAACACTGATAACATTAATACGGAACTATTTTGCTAAATTGATAATTTTTATCATAAAAATTATCAATCAACGAATATGCTTTGATTCTTTGAAAATATTTCAACAAAAATACAATATTAAAAATTTTATTGCAAATTCAAATATTCATTTTTTCCTTTTTCGTTAGTTCGTATTTTTAATAAATAGCATATATCATATTATATCAATAAAAAATGCAAAACTGCACATTTTTTCGACAAAAATGTATCATTTTACCTCTTGACAATAAAAAACAACAAAATTTTGCCTTATAAATATATAGTGTCGAATTTTGTAAAAGGTAACAAAAGTTTTTGAAAAGATTTCAATTTACTTTAGATAAATAACTAAATATTATCATTTATGTTCATAGCAAACAAAAAATATCCGAAGACTCTGATAACAGAAATCTTCGGATATTTTTGTAATGGATTAGTCCCAATCCGGAGGAGTTACAATCGGCTCATCTCCGCCGCCTGATGTTGTAATAACATCTACTGTTGCAAATGTTTCTACCTCTGCAATTGGCTTTTTATATGTCTCTTTCATTTTTTCACCTCCCATAATTTTTTCATATCAAAAATTAATATGTCTTACTATTTGCCGGAATAGGCTTTTGCAGAATTGCCATAACGCATCATAGCATCTGTTACTTTCTTTAATTTTGAATCTGTTACAGTTGCAGCATAAGATTCAACACTATATTTAAGAGTATAACTTACCTGCTCATCTCCTCTGTAAGCAGTTATGAATACTTCATCGCTCATCTGATTAGCATATACTCCGTCGAAATAAAAGTACCAATATCCATCTTTTCCTTTTTCAAAATTCTCAGGATTATCAGAATATGTATATGTTAAATCTCTTGAACCAATCTTAACTCTAAAAGCAAGTTCTTCCAAAGTAACATTTGTCATATTCAGCGGTATTGCAATTTCAACGGCATTGTTGAGTCTGAGAGCTGTACCAAATCTGACTAATCTGTTTTCACAGGTTGCATATGAGGAATCCTTAATGTTTGTCAAATTCAGTTCACCTGTACTCCTTAATTGCTTTTGTTCATCTGTAAGTATATTCGTCATTAATGAATCTGTTTTATAATTCTGATAAATCTGACACGCTTCGCCGTAATACATTAAATCAATAAGCATTGTCTTTAACTTAGCTGAAGTAGTGCTTTTTGAAAGCGTTGAGGTTACATAAGTAGTTACGCTATATGTATAAGTTTCTCCCCAATACTTAATACCATCTTTAAACCCATAAAACTTAATTTCAATGTCATCACCCATTGCCTGTGGTGAAATACCTGCATAATCAAATATGTTATAAACCATTGAACCTGATTTAAATGTTTTGTCAGATGCATAAATCGTTTCAGTTTTGCCGTTACGAGTGAATTCTGCATAAACTTCATCATAGTAATCGACAACGTCTTTGTTAATATATGTGGTTAAAGTTATACTGCTTTCAAGAGCAAGAGCATTACCTCTTCTGCTAAGCAATGCAGTATTCGGTGCTTCAACTGTTTCTTCTTCACCACAAACAGAACAAGTTCTTGTCTGTGTTCCGTTTTTATAGTTTATTGATGAAACATATTCTGCATCGCCGTTATATGTCCATTCTCCATATGTATGTATATGTTCGTCAATTGCTTTAAATGGTATGGAATTATTATTAGCAAATACTTCCGCTGTTGAATTTGAATATCCTCTAATAGTGTTGCTTGATGTAAAAGAACCATCTTGAATAGCACATTCCGGATTAAGGATTGTAATTTCAGTAGCAGCATCCGCACCCATAAAATTGCCTGTTCCTATTTCTTGAACTGTATCTGGAAATTCTATGCATTTTATACCTGAACAATAATAAAATGCTTTATCTCCTATTTTGCTCACACCATCTTCTATTGTAACAACAGCATTCTCGACATATTTCCAAGGTCCAAAAGCACCTGTTTTTGTTGTAAATAACAACATTTGCTCAGCGGTAACATTTGCAACAGGCATTACTCCGTCAATGCCATAAGTAATATTTATTTCATTGATAGCTTTATCTTTGTCAAAACAATATGAACAATATGTTGTTGATGCAGGAACAGTAACTTTTTTTAAACTTGTCATATTTGCAAAAGCACCATATCCACAATTTACAACTGTATTCGGTACAACAATTTCTTCGACAGAAGTGCAATATTCAAATGCTCTTTGCCCAATTTTTGTTAAAGTATTAGGTAATAAAATTTGTGTAACATTTTTAGCTTTATAAAATGCGTATTTCCCAATTGAAGTTATTCCGTCAGAAACAACAATCTCAGTTGTGTACATTATAACATCATACCAGGGCATTGTTGATGAACCGTAATTTGCCATTGAACCCGTTCCTGATACAGTTAAAACTCCTGTGTTTCTTTCCCATTTCCAACTAATTCCGTTATCAGTTTCACCACTCGCAGAATCACCCAGCACAAGTTCATTTATCGCAGTATTTATTTCTGTTGCAGCATTATCAACAGCCATCTGAGTTGTTAAAATATCTAAATCATTGATATGACTGTCATAAACATTTTGTAATACCGCCATGCTTTCATTCGTAAAATAATCTTTGGCTAAATATGTTTGTGCTTTTTCTAATGATGCTGCCAATGCACTGCCATCAAGAGCAGTGATATCGTTTCTGTATGTATCACCGCATACTGTGCATTTATATTCATCATAACCTGCATTATTACATGTTGAATCAATATGATTTGATAATGTATATTGGTGACCTATTGAAGAAACTGTATTTCTTTTTTCAGTACTGTTACAAGATGAGCAAGTATACAAATCATACCCTTGTGCAGTACAGGACGGCTCAACTGTTATAGTAAATACATATTTATGTCCTGTTGCAGGAATTATATTTCGCTTTTCAGTCAAATTACACCGTGCACAAGTATATAAATTATAGCCTTCTGAAGTACAGGTTACTTCTATTTGATTACTTAAATTGAAATTATGTCCGCCAAAAGACTCAACATACTCATCTTTATAAGAGTAACTGCATTTTGAACATTGATGTAATGTATAACCATCATCTGTACAAGTAGGTGCAATTATACTTTCATTAAAATCGTGTGGTCTATTGTTTAGTTTTTCAAATACAGTTGTTTGTTCTAAACCGCAGTTTTTACAAGTTTTAATCTCAATACCGTCATCTTCACAAGTCGGTTCAATTTTTTTAGTTACACTAAAACTATGTTCGATAATTGGAACTTCAGTTTGGTAACTATAATCGCAATAGCGGCACTTATGATTATATATTCCTGTTTCTGTACAAGTTGCTGCCTTTTCTATGCTAATATTGTATTCATGTCCATAAGCAGGTATTTCGGATTTAATATTTTTTTCGCAATCATTACAATGCTCAATAACATAACCTTTTTCAAGACAAGTTGCATTAACGCCTGAAACGAAGCTTAAATCATGTTCTCCGGCGGGATTAGGATCTTCATTATCATTAAGACCGTCTCCGTCATAATCTATACATGATAACCATTCGGAATATGTAAAATCATTACCCTTATGATTAAATAAGTTTCTAAATGTGGTTTTTCTGCCAACATCTACTCCGGCGGGATTGTTTATTATTATTTTATAATCTAAATCAACTGCAAACCATCCATAACTATATGGTGTAAAAATGCTTTGTTTATCTGTGCCTTCAAGATATAAGTAGGCATAACTGCTACCACGAGAACTGCAAAATAATCCTGGGGAATTTGAGTCACTGCAAAATATATCTCCGGTTACATGAATTTCAGCAAAAGCATAATTTATCATTCCGTGGATGCCTAAATCATGAACGAATATTTTTGAGTAATTTTTAAAACTTCCGTCATGTGCTTGATTTGTTATTTCAGCTTTAATTGTACCGTAATTATTAAGAAAGCCGTCAATCAATTGACCTGCGCCGATTTCTAACCTTTTTGTAGTTATAGTTCCATAATTATAAAATTCATATTTCCCCCATGGATTATCATCAATAACGGATAGAGCGGCATTGCATATTATATTACCGTAGTTTTTACACGCTTCTCTTAATTCTAATTCACCTTCCGCTTTAATAACAGTGTTCGCATCAATTTTGCAACTGTACAAATAAATTTTTTTTGCAGCAATATTATAATTTACATTAGGTAAATTACCCGATAAAGAAATTTTATCATTTGTTGCTATCAGAGTTATATCATTCATAATTTTACAGCCTGATGGTAAGTTAATTGATGGAGCTTCCAATATTTCAGTTAAAATTGTTACTTTTGAACCAGAAACCGCTGATAATCCCCCAAATAATTTATGATGAAATGTAGCAATCCAATAATCGTAATCTTCACAATTACCGGGCTTTTCATCTGCAATGCAAACCTTTTCAGACGATCTGATATAATAACTATATTGTTTCGTTTTTTCTGTTCTGTTTTGCCATGGTATATCTTCTACCTTTTGTATAACATAATTTACAAATGTTTTTTCATCAAAAAATTCTTGTTTAGTTTCTATATCTTTTCTACTTATTTTTTCAGCATATTTTTTTGCAGATTTGTATACAGCGGAATAAATTTTATAAAAATATTCAAAATCATCAACAAGTAACGAAGTGACACATGTATTGTCAAACTTTTTCAACTTCTCATTCATTTCATATTGAATTGCATAAACAAATTTACACAAATAATAGTATGAATACACTTCTTCAACATCAGCATGTTCATACATAACATCGAATAACAGCCATCCCGAAAAATTACACATAGTAGCCACTATAGATGAAATAGGATCTAACTCGCCTAAAAAGAACTCTCCTATTTTATCAATAGCTTTATCAAAAAAACTCTTAGTATACTTTTCTAAGAATAATGAAGCATAATTTGTAACAAGGCTACTTTTTACTCTTTTCAATCCTGCAATTAAATCCTTATCCAAATTAGTAAATTGAAGCATATAATCTATTAATTCTACTTGCACATTCTGATAAAAAAGAACTGTTGAAAAGACTTTGGCAAATTTAATCAATTGATTAACTGTTTTCATATCATTTTTATACATTTGATAGAATGTTGTTCTTATTGTTGTTTTTGAAGTTGAAGAAACATTTTTAAATGAAACATTATTCTTTGCGGTTTGATACATAACCTTCTCAATTGTATTATCAAGAAGTTTTTCCATATCTGTATATTCGTCACCATTCATTAATATGGTATGATAATCATCAAGCATATCTAAAGTTTCATTTAAAGTTTTAACTGAATCTGATGTAGATTTAGTTACCTTACCCCAAAATTCTGCATTCTTATCTTCATATATATTTTTTAGTATATCTAAAACTGCTTTATCAACAGCAGAACTTGTCATATGAGAGGTAATCCCCATAGAATCCGTTATTAGATAAAACATTTTTGAAAAATCACCTGTTGAAGCCAATGCAGTTTCTAAAGATGAAAAGAATGCATCAGATGCACTATACTCTTCGCCGGCTTTTTCGATTTCGTCCGTTATATATTTTCTTAGCACGTCATTATACTCAATGAGATAAGATGAGTATCCATAAAACATATCAGTATAACTAACTTCTGTAAAGTCTTCTGTGGTTTCATTGTATTCAGAGGCAGTTGCTAACAAATCTATGCAATTTACTGATGTTATAATTATAATTACAGACAATACTAAACTTAAAACTTTTTTCATTAATAATCCTCCGAAATTCGTTTATTATTCTCATATACGAATACAAAAAACTATATATTTCAGCCATATATCAGAATTATTTTTAAATATAATATCATAAATTGCAGTATAAAACAATAAAAAGCACAGAAAAAGTGGTTTATTTTCAGTAAAAACATTCTATTTATGGTCAAATGATTGGTCAGGTATAATATCCGTATTAAATACGGAAGGGATGATACTATGCCGAGAAGAGGCGAAAATATTTACAAGCGGAATGACGGCAGATGGGAAGCAAGATATGTTAAAGAGGTCTTGCCTGACGGAAGTAAAAAATATGGTTCTGTTTATGCAAACACATACAATGAGGTAAAAGCAAAACAGCAGTATTGTATGATTCATCCGCAAAAAACTTTTCACAATTCTTTCAATGTAATCACTTCAGTTTTAGCAATAGAATGGCTTGATAGTATCAAAAATAATGTTAAGATTAACACCTATAAAAAATATGAGAGCCTATGCAATAAATATATTATTGCTGAAATCGGAAATATTTTAGTTCGATTACTTTCATCAAATAACATTCGTTCATTCACAAATAAGCTGATATCATATGATTTATCATATCAAACAATTAATGATATTTTAGTGGTACTGAATCTAATACTTAAATTCGGTGAATCAGAATATCAAATTACACCATTAAAAATTAATTATCTTAAAATAGAGAAACATGAAATGCGAGTGTTATCAAAATCAGAGCAAAAAATATTAACTGATTATTTGATAAGTGATAATGATATTTATAAATTCGGAGTGCTTTTGACTTTATATACAGGTATCAGAATTGGTGAGTTATGTGCATTAACATGGAACGATGTTAATGATGATTATATTTTGATAAATAAAACTATGTATAGAACTAAAGGAGAGAATAATAAAACAGAAATAAAAATCGCCTCTCCCAAAACTATATCATCTAACAGAAAAATACCACTTCCACAATGCTTGTTGCCTTACATAAGGAAATACAGAAATAAAGAATATGTATTATCAACTGAAAAACAGCAATTCTGTGAGCCGAGATTAATGCAATTAAAATTTGCTAAAATGATTGATGAGTGCAAAATAGAAAAAGCAAATTTTCATGCACTACGTCATACATTTGCCACAAGATGTATTGAGGCTGGAGTTGATGTAAAAACTTTATCTGAAATACTTGGTCATTCAGATGTAAAAACTACTTTGAACAAATATGTTCATTCCTCATTTGAACTAAAACAGCAGAGTATGAGACAATTGGAATTAAGTTTAATGTCGTAATAATTACCGTCAGAATTTTGGTCAGAAATGATTAAATTTCTGACGGTTTCTTTATATTCACTCACTTATTCGTATATGAGAATAATAAACGAATTTTCAGGTAATTTTATACTTATTTTCTATGGAGGAATTTAGAATGAAAAATGATATAAAACATAAGATGCTTTCATTGATGATGTGCGTTGTGTTAATAATTGGTATTCTTCCACCTTATACAATTAGTGTAAGAGCAGCTGAATCTACGAGTGGAACTGATCAAAACGGATTTTCGTGGACATCTGATGGAACAAGTGTAACAATCACAGGGTACAATCCTTCAAAAGATAGTTCATTGTTCTATGGCATTGAGTACAATGGGCATTACTATGGTCTGAGTGTTAATATGAAAACTTGGACCGAAGCAAAAGCTGATTGTGAAGCAAATGGCGGTCATCTTGTCACAATTACTGATGAGGAAGAGCAAATGACTGTTCAGAAGTTGTTTTCTTACGACTCCTCAACTACTGCTTGGATCGGTGCTACTGATGAAGAAAATGAGGGCGAATGGACTTGGTGCACTGGAGAAGAATTTAGTTACACAAATTGGAAGTCGGGTGAACCAAATAATGACGGTGATGAAGATTATGCTGGTATTTATATCGACAATTTCAAGTGGAACGATTGGAAGTCATCGCAAGCATTGAAATATATTTGTGAGTGGGAAGAATTGCCTCCTGAAGATGTTTTTTCTGAATATAAATTTTATGGCTTAGAATATAACGGACACTACTATGGTCTTAGCCAAAATAAACTTTCTTGGGAAGAAGCCAAAACAAGTTGCGAAGAAGTTGGCGGAAAATTAGTAAGTATCAATACAGAAGATGAGCAAGCTTTACTTGAAAGGTTGTTAGGATTTGCTCCTTCCGGAAATCGGTGGATTGGTGCATATAAAGCAGACGGATTATGGCAATGGGTAGACGGAGAAGTTATTGGTTACAATAATTGGGATCCTGGCGAACCAAGTGGAAACGGTGATACTGCAGTTATATATTATGGTACTAACAATAATCACGATTTGCATTGGGACGATTGTAGTGGATCATTCTATTATATTTGCGAATGGGACAAACAACCTGCGGAAGATGCATTTGTAATTTCTTTAGTTGATGTAAAAATACCAAGTGAAATAAATGGTACACCTGTTACTGCTATTGCCGACTCAGCATTTAAGAACAATAAATACATAAATTCTGTTATAATTCCTGATAGTGTAATGACTATTGGTTCTTATGCTTTTCAGAATTGTACTAATTTAACTGTTATTAATTTAGCAAATAGCATTACAACGATTAAATATAGAGCTTTTCAAGGATGCACAGGATTGACTTCTATTGAACTGCCATCGAACATTACAACTATGGGAGATAATGTTTTTAATGGTTGCACAGGTATCAAAGAAATAGAAATCCCAGCCGCATTGACAACAGCGGAATGTGCTTTTGCTGGAAGTAGTGTTGAAACGGTTACATTTGAAGAAGGTAGAGAAACAACTCCATATAAGCTATTGAGAGAAAATACTGCATTAAAAACAGTAATCTTACCGTCAACGCTTACATCTACAGGTAACGATCTTTTCTATGGTTGCACCTCTTTAGAAGAAGTTGTAATTCCTGAAAATGTTACTTCATTAGGCGGTTGGAATTTTAAGGGATGTACTACTCTTAAATCTGTTTCTCTGCCTGATGGTTTATTGACAATTGGAGAACAGGCATTTGCAAATTGTACAAACTTAACTACAGTTAACATACCCAGCACAGTTGAAACAATTAATAATTATGCTTTTTGGAATTGTTATACATTAACAGAATTAAATCTTCCAAATAGCGTAACTACAATTAACTATAGAGCATTTGAAGGATGTACTGGATTAAGTTCTATTATTCTTCCGTCTAAAATTACTACTATGGGTGATAATGTTTTTAATGGTTGTACAAGCATAACGGAAATAACTATTCCTGAATCATTAACAACAGCAAATGAAACATTTTCTGGGAGTAGCATTGAAACAGTCATATTTGAAGAGGGTCGAACAACCACTCCGTATAAACTTTTTACAAATGCTAAGGCGTTAAAAACGGTTATGTTGCCGAATTCGCTTACATCTACCGGCAATGATCTTTTTTATGGTTGTACCTCTTTAGAAGAAATTACTATTCCAAATAATGTTACCTCGTTAGGTGGTTGGAATTTTAAAGGTTGCACGGCTCTCAAAAAGATTTCTCTTCCGGAAGGCTTGTTGTCAATTGGCGAACAAGCGTTTTGTGGATGCACTAATTTAACAGAATTAAATATTCCAAGAGGCTTAACTACAATTGGTAGTAATGCTTTTAACGGTTGTTCAGGCATAACAGAAATTACGATACCTGCAACTTTAAAAAATGCCGAGTACGCTTTTGCTAATAGTTGCATTGTAAATGCCACTTTTGAAGAAGGTATGGAAACAACTCCATTTAGACTTTTTCATAGTTGCTCAACATTAACGACAGTTACACTTCCATCAACATTAAAATCAACCGGAGCAGACTTATTTCACAGTTGCCCTTCACTTGAAAATGTGATATTTCAAGAAGGACTTGAAAGTTTAGGTAATTATGCTTTTTATAATTGTAAATCATTAAAGAATATAGATTTACCCAACACATTAACCTCTATGGGTACATATGTATTTTATGGCTGTAGTGGATTGGCTGATATAATCGTTCCGGCTGGAATAGACCGCATTCAACCATACACTTATGGGAATTGTACGGGACTAACATCAATCGAAATTCCATCGCACATTAAAGCGATATATCACGATGCATTCAATGGATGTAAAAACTTGACAAATGTAAAATTTAACGAAGGTCTTGAAGTTATCGGATACTCAGCATTTAATGGTACTGCTATTGAAAAAGTCACTATACCTAAAAGCGTTTGGATGATGTCATTCAATTATTATACAAATGATGAAGAAACATCTGCGAATCGAAATACAGGGAGTGGGGCAAGTGCGTTCTATGGATCAAGACTAAAAAAAGTAACATTTGCAGAGGGTGCTACAAGAATACCTTGGCATGCATTTTATAATTGTAATCAGTTAACAGAGGTTATTTTACCAGAAAGTATTATTAATGTTAGAGCAGGAGCATTTCAAAATTGTACTAACATAGTCAATCTTAATTTGCCTGATGCAGTTACAACAATTGAAGAATATGCATTTTATGGTTGCACTGGACTGACAGATATAATTGTTCCGTCTGGAATAGATCGCATTCAACCTTACACTTACGGGAATTGTACAGGACTAACATCAATTGAAATTCCTTCGCAGATTAAAGCTATTTATCACGATGCATTTAATGGATGCAGCAACTTAAATGAAGTTGTCCTTAATGATGGCCTTTTAGATATTGGTTATTCGGCATTTAGAGGAACTGCTATCAAGGATATCGTTATTCCCAAAACAACCGATTGTTTTTCATTTAGTTATTATTCAGACGATGGTAAAACAACTTACATATCTACATCTGATAATGCGAGTGCGTTTTATGGAGCAAATGAATTAAAAACTGTTACATTTGCAGATGGTTCTACAATTATAGGGAAATATTCTTTTTATAATTGTAAAAGTATAACACAAATAAATATACCTAAATCAGTAACAACAATAAAAGATTCCGCTTTCAGAAATTGCACAGGATTGACAAGTATAGACATACCTGAATCCGTAACATCAATAGGAGAATATGCATTTTATGGTTGTACTGGATTAACAGACATAATCGTTCCGGCTGGGATAGATCGCATTCAACCATACACTTATGGGAATTGTACAGGACTAACATCAATTGAAATTCCTTCGCACATTAAAGCTATTTATCACGATGCATTTAATGGATGTAAAAATCTAACGGATGTAAACTTCAACGAAGGTCTTGAAGTTATCGGATACTCAGCATTTAATGGAACTGCTATTGAAGAGGTAGTAATCCCCAAAAGTGTTTGGATGATGTCGTTTAGTTATTATTCAAATGACGAAGAAACATCTGCCTATCGTAATACTGGAGATGGGGCTAGTGCTTTTTACGGTTCAAAACTGAAAAAGATTACTTTCACGGACGGAGAAACAAGAGTTCCTTGGCACGCATTTAAAAACTGCAAATTACTTACAGAAGTCAATTTGTCAGACGGAATTATAGAGATTACGGACGGTGCTTTTCAAAATTGCACGGAATTGACAAGTATAGATATTCCTCAAAGCGTAATCACTATAAGTAATGATGCTTTTAATGGCTGCTCATCACTAAAAAGTTTGAATATAAATGCCGGCAGTATGTTTACTGGATATAAAATTGAAGCAGAAAATGTACATATTACCAGTGGTAATCCTAAATGGGAAAGCAGTAGTGCAAGTGGCGGTTATTGTGTTGATTACGCTTATGATTTGGATTTTGACGTTAATGTAACAACAACTGGAACATTCTTGTTGACAGAGTATGCCGCTTTTAATGACCGCTCTTTCAAACTTTATGTTGACAATGAATTGATTGATACAATTAAACCAACAGGTAGTAATAGTACTGCAATCACAAAGTATGATTTTGCGAAACTTGATTTAACAGAAGGCTCTCATAATATAAAGATAAAACAAAATAGCGGATATACTCCTATTTTCGATTACTTTGTGTTAAAACCTATTGGAGATGCAGTTGGTGAAATCGTAAATGGTGAAACATTTACCTATTATGATGGTTTGACTTCAATTGGTACTAATGCATTTACGGATACCGTATTAACGGATGTATATTATACCGGTACAGAGGAACAATGGAACACAATTTCAGTTTCCAGTGGCAACGACCCATTGAAAAATGCAACATTTCATTTCGGTCATACTCATGCATTTGGCGAATGGGAAGTTGATTATGAACCGACCTGTGCAAAAGAGGGTAAAAAACATAAGATTTGTTCGGATTGCGGATACAGAACCTATGAAGCTATTGATAAAGTTGCTCACACTTACGAACACGAAGTAGTGCCGCCGACATATCTTGAACAGGGTTATACTTTATATACTTGCTTTGTTTGTGGTGATACCTATAAAGATATTTATGTAGATCCTCTTGAAAGAATTGATTTATCAAATGCAACGCTTGAACTGGAGTACAATTCTGTTTATTACGAAGGTCTCGCATTAACTCCTGATGTAACCTTAACCTATGAAGGAGAAACTTATGATTCCTCCAAAGAGTTGAAGATTACTTACACAAACAATAATCAAGTAGGAACTGCGACAGTAACTATTGAAGGTATCAACAGATTTAAAGGAACCGTAGAACTTCAGTTCGAAATCTCTTATGAGGTTATCCCTGAACAGATTGTTAATGTTATTGCAATTGGAGAGATAGGTAAAGTTTCCTTGTCTTGGGGTGAATCAAGTGAAGTCAATACCGACAGTTATAATATTTACAGGAAAGCAAGCGACGAGAGTAATTTCCGGCTCATTAAAACAGTAAATGGAAGAGAGAATCTTTCTTATGAAGATTCAGATGTAGAAAAAGAAAAAACATATTTCTACTATGTAACTGGAGTTGGATTGTATGGCGCTGAAAGTATACCTTCAGAATTTGCATTTGCAATAGTTCAAACAGATAAACAGGCTCCCACAATTTTGAAAGTATCACCTGCTGCAACAAGCGTGATTGCTGGCAAAACAACTTTATCTGCAACTACAACTGACAATATCGGTGTTAAAAAGGTTGCTTACTTCTATACGCTTGATAACGGCGAGAATTGGGTTGCAATCGGTGAAACAACTAACAAATCATTTAGTATCGTTTTTGATACTACCGATTTAGATGATGAATCTGTTAAGGTAAAAGCGTTAGCTTATGATGCAGAGGGTAATGAAAGCGAACCTATCACTGTCGTTTATTCGTTGGATAATGTCGGCCCAGAAAAGGTTACGGGCTTATCTGGTGTAACATTATCTTCGAAGATTACCTTGTCTTGGAATGATGTAACTGCAAATGATGCAGCATACTTTATTCTGCAAACAAAATCTAACGAAGAATGGGCAACTGTTGCAACAAAAATTACTACACTGGGATATACAGTAACCGGTTTGCAGCCGGATACAGATTACATTTACAGAGTAGCTTGTGTAGATACTCACGGAAATATTGGTGAATACTCTGATGAGTTTACTTCGAAAACTGCGTTAGATAAAACAGCACCAGTTATTACAAGCCAAAGCCCTAATTCTGCTCGATATAACAGTATAATTAAATTCTCTGCAACAGCCAAAGATGATTGTGATGTTAAAACCATTGAAATTCAGGTTTCTACTGATTTGAGCAGTTGGACAACAATCAGTACAAACACTTATACCGCAAGAACATATAGGCAGACCTATACTTACACGATAGATCTGAGTTCGTATGCGGAAGGAAGCATTTTTGTACGAGCTATTGCTACAGACTTCACAGGTAATATAAGTGACACAAGTGATGCAGCTCCATATACAGAGTATATCATTGATAAAACGGCTCCTGAAGCTCCTACGGGCGTTTCTGCTAACGGTAACGATGGATACATTACTGTTTCTTGGACTATGGGTAGCGAAGCTGATTTGGGCAAATACTTTGTTTATAAATCAACTTCTCTTAATGGCAATTATCAATTAGTTGCTTCCAATTTGTCATCTCTGAACTATCACGACCGTGATGTCCAAAGCGGCAGAGAGTTCTATTACAAAGTAAAAGTTTCTGATACTTGCGGAAATATGAGTGAGTATTCCAATGCAGCATCAGCTACGATGTCGCCCGATACTCAAAGTCCTGAAATTACAAGTATCAGCTCGACTTATCAACAGAAGATCAGTAGTACCACTCATACGATCAATGTTGCCGCAACAGACAACAATAAACTTTCTTATATTGTTGTTGAATACTGTACCTCTACTAATCCTGAATATACACAGTTAATAATTGAAGAAAATATCGACAACCATTACAGGAGTATTTCTGTTACATTGCCGATAGATGGCTTGGCTAATGGTGAGGTTATCCATCTTCGTGCGTATGCAGTTGATATGGCAGGATTACAATCTGAATATGCAACAGCGAAATATACGCTGGATACAACTCCGCCAATGCTTGAAGATTATTCCGCTTTGTTGGATGTATCGACAGTATATTTGGATTGGAAAGACAACAAAGAAAGTGATTTGTCAGGCTTTAAGGTGTATCGATCTGTGGATGGTGAAACCTTTACTCTGCTCGGTTCAAGAGGTGTAAGTAGCACAGGCTCTTATAGCTTTATTGACACCATTACAGACAAAGAAAGCAATACTTATATTTACAAACTTGAATCCATTGATAGACTTGGAAACACCGCATCGTGGCTGCAATCTGTTGACTATACCTATGTGTATGTAAATCAGATACCGATTGCTCAAATGAGTATCCCTGATTTTATGACAGTAGGTGTTGAGGAAATCTTCGATGCTTCCGGTTCCACTGATGACATTGTAATTATGAGTTATTTGTGGGACTTTGGTGATGGTACAACTTCCACGGAAATGAAACCCGTTAAGAGCTATGATGCTGTCGGAACCTATACTGTAAGATTGTCGGTTACAGACAATGAAGGTATTACCTCTACAATCACAAAAGATATTGAAGTAAAAGAACGTGATTTGTTCGGAACTTTGAATGTCAAAGTAGTAGATGAGAATGGCAAGGCATTGTCCTATGTTCCGGTTTACTTCGATCTTGGCAGCGATAATCAGAAAATCATATATACCAATGCTTCGGGCGTTGCAACTCTCCAAATGTTAAGCGGTACTCATACAATCGGTATGTATGCTTCGGGTTATCTACCTGTGAAGAAAGATGTTGTTGTACTTGCCAATGCGACAAGAACGGTAACGCTTACTACAGTAGAAGAAGATATTGTAACGGGCAACTTTGAAATCACAAGAATGACCTTTGATGAAATTGTTGCCGCGGGTATTGATGTTTACGATCCTGCAAACCAAAATGTCTATTCTGCTACTGTTAGAGTTACCTATGGTTCGACACCGCCGCTTACTATTAACTATGTTCGTAATGATGACAAGATTATCAGTTACTCCGTAAAGGATAGTAACGGAAACCCTGTTACACACTACACGAACAGTAATGGTGAAAACCGCAAGATTACTGGTATTACATATATTCCGAGTAGTCAGGGTGGTAGCGATGTTGTTGCTATTATGGATATTCCTGCTGAAGCATCGTATTTGAAGGAATTTTTCGATGTTAGACTCCACATTGTTAATAATGCATCTTCCGAGTTCACTTTGGAGATGAATGAAGTCATTTTGAACGTGCCTGAAGGTATGACACTTATGACTTCGGTAAGTGGAGATTATTCATCGTCTAATACCGTAAAGATTGATGCTATCAAAGGTCAGGAAACTGTAACTTTAGCTTGGGTACTGCGTGGAGATAAGGCTGGCGAATATGATTTGTCTGCTGATTTCACCGGAACTCTTGCAGAGTTTAATGAATTGGTTACAGCTCGCTTTGAAACGGAAGAACCGATTAAGGTGTATGGATTAGAAGGAGTCAAATTTAGAATTTTGACTGCTGATGAAATTCACAACGATACTCTGTATTTCAACATTGAATTGGAAAATGAAAGAGATATAGATATTTATATGCCTTCCATCGGATTGACCGATAAAATAAAGAATGTAACTGAGTCGGTACTTCATAATAATACGGAAGATGATTTCTTCTCGGAAGCATATATTTTGAATGCTTATATCCAAACCAAGAATGGACAGAAGCAATATGTTACCGTTACTTATGATTCTAACGGCAGAGCAACTACTGCTATTGAAACATTAGCGCCCGGACAAAAGATTGTTTATGAGTATGTTGCCTATAACGCAATAAACTATGATGGTGTTGCCTATTTCAAAGAAGCTGCTATCACTGAGTTTGAAGGTGTTATAGATAATATTGAAACGGGTTCTTTCCACAAAGAACTGTATAGCTTTACAGATTATTCAGCTAAGTTGGATGCTATACTTTCGGGTTCGGATGCTGATGTAGATGCAGCGTTTGATTATATCAATACAAATGGCAATTACTATTATGTAAGTGAAGCAGAAGATTCATTAACTAGTGTTTGTCAGACGTTATATAATTTCACTGATCTCGCACTGAATGGAGATATATCAAACTTCACGCAAGAAGAAGAAAGACAGTTGATTGAGCAAATAATTTTGTCAATCCTTGCGGATAGCAGTTCTGTTGCTATGGCAGAAGAAATGCAAGGGATGAAGTATCTTGCTGCAGTAAGAAATTTGGTTAATCAAGCGGAACTAGGGTTAGCAGAAAAGTATGAAAACCTAGACTTCGATGATATGATGGGTGAAATTAAGGATGAATCCAAAGAGTTAGCAATTACCTATATCACCGATGGAGAAGATGCTTTCTACAATGCTCTGTATAGCAAGATTAGAGATAAAGCTGTAAGTTATGGAATGGGAATCGTATTTGATGGACAAATTGACTCTTTCTTCAACGAAATTGGAATTTCAGAAACAGAAGCTTTTTCTTCAACACTTATTGACCCTAAAGTTTTTGCAAATAATGTTATTGATGCATTAGACAAAACTCAAAGGCAAGCATATATTGCTGCCGTTCTTAAATACGAGTGTAACGCAGAATACAGCAACTATATTTTGGACGCAATTATCTCTAATGCAAGTGAAAGTGGAATGTCCTCGCTTATCAATAATGTTGCGTATGATTTGAAAGTACATATCAATGAAGCTAAAGCAGAATACTATGATTATGCTGGACAGTTCTATGCTAATTTGGGAACAGAAATCGGTGAAGCTGCTCTTGAAAAGGTATTGCAGACAGCGATTGCTTCAACACCTCTTTCTATCACAAGTGCAGTATTTAAGCCTATTAACAAGCTCTTTAACTTTGATAGTTTTTATAAACAGCAGGACGCCCTTGATGTTTATAATGCTATGAGTAAGACCTTAATTGCTTCCTTTTATGATACCGTAGATACTCGTAATGAGGATGCAGACTTCTATTCAATGTGCATCTTGAAGGCCCTTTGTGAGCTTAGATTGTCGGGTGAAGCAGAGTTCAAGTCATTTATAAATGACTATATGGAAGGCAAGTATGCCCTACCTTTGAGCGAAGAAACCGTGTTGAAACAGATCAACGGAGTAATGAACACAAGTTACACTTCTATTGATGAGTGGTACGATGAGGTTCAGTACAATATTGTTCACTCAAGAGATATTCTGTTTAATGTTGAAGGTATTTCTAAACCTGAAACTCCGAGAGCCCCTGTTGTAACACTTGACTACGAAAAATTACAAACAGTTCAAAGCTTTTCTTCGGAATATGAGTATTGTTTCGCTGATGGTGTTTGGAAAGATTGTAGCAACGAACCAATTACATTTGAGATTGGTGTTACACCGTCTATCCTCAGAGTAAGAAAAACCGCAAGTGATACAAATTTAACAGGAAAAATTACTACTGTTAAAATTTATGCTCAAAAAGAACTTAGTAAATTAATAACAGTAAAATTTGATGGAAATAACTATTTATTTGATAATCTTTCAGCAAAGTATAATTATCAAATACTATTTACTAATTCAAGAAAAAATAAAATTAATTGGAATGATTCTGTTGAAATTAAAGGTAAAGAGACAAGCGTTTTTGTAAGCAATGATACAGAATATAAATATGTAATAATACGTAGTTGTCAGAATGACTCATTAGAGGAAATTGCCTCAGTTCCATTAATCTTACCGGTTACAACTAAAATACAGTTGCATTGTATTATTAATGGTGATGGAAATATCGAACAGCCAAATCTAAATGGATATTATTTTAAAGGTGATTCAATAAGATTAACTGCAATTCCAAATGAAAATAATAGTTTTATTGGGTGGTATGTAAATAACATTCATGTAAGTTCAGATTTAATTTACATTTTAGAGATGGATGAAGATATTATTGTTGAAGCCAGATTTTCAGATTTCAAGGAAGATGATATAAAACATTCCTATACAAAACAAGTAGTTTTGCCAACCTGTTCTGATTACGGATATACTTGTTATGTTTGTAATAATTGCGGATTTTCATATAATTCTGATTTTGTGGAACCAACTGGTCACAATTATTTACTAAAAAATATTATTCCGGCAACAACTATTTCTAATGAAAAATATATTTATGCTTGTTCAAATTGTCAAGATGAATACACTGAGGAAATACAATTAAACTTAGAGAACTTTCTAATCAAAACAGTATCTTTATCGCTTGAAAGCAGTATAACAATGAATTTCAAGGTAATTAAATCTGCTGTTGCTGATTTTGAAAATCCTTATGTTGTATTTAACTGCGAAGGTGATGAATTAACAGTTACAGATTATACGGAGCAGGGTGATTATTATGTGTTTTCTTATCCGGGCATTTCACCACAACTTATGAATGATGATGTCAGGGCTGTTCTTCACGCAACGCATAATGGCATTAAGTATACAAGCCCTGAAAAGATAATGAGCGTTCGCACTTATGCGTACACAATGCTCGACAGATATAATTCCGATGATTATGCAAAGCTTCGCACGCTGCTTGTTGATTTGCTCAATTACGGTGCCGCATCACAAAAATATGTTGGTTATCAGACGGATGATCTTGTGAATTCTGACTTGACTGATGAACAGAAGTCTTGGGGAACAAACACAACACCAACCTTTGAAAACATAAGAGATTACAATTATAGAACAATTGATAATCCTACGTCAAAATGGGTAGCTTCAGGGTTAGTGCTTAATAATTCTGTAATGATAAGAGCCAAGTTCTCTGCTGATAATATTGAAAACAAAACTGTTGTAATTACTTGTGGCAAGGGTACATTTACATATTCTAAAGATGATTTTGTACAAGATAAAGACGGCAACTATTATGTATACTGTAATGAAATTTTTGCAAATGAAATGAGCGAAGAAATATTACTAACTGTCTATGATAATGGTGTTCAGTGTAGCAATACAATGCGTTTCAGTATTGAATCCTACGCAAAACTTGTACACGATAATTATGCAGGCAATGCGTTGGATGAATTAACTACAGCTATGATGCGTTACGGCAATTCCGCTAGAGCGTATGGTGTATAAAACTATGAAAGGAGCATATAAAATGAAAGAAGTTTACACAAAGCCGCAGGCTGATGTAGAAACATTTGCAGCAATAGATGTTATTACTACAAGCGGCGGAGATATTGATGATCCAAGAAAGCCTATTGAACTTCCTGATCTTTAAAGAAAAAATCCGAAGATTTCTGCTAACAGAGTCTTCGGATTTTTTTATATAAATGGCTATTTAATTAAAATAATACAGATTCTTGCAAAAGTCGCTTTTCAGTTATATAATATTAACAAAAGAGGTGATAATATGGATATTGAGCAACTTGCAACTTCAGCAATTGAATCTAGTATTTCAAGAGTAGATAAGTTGAAAGCCTATGTTGATTCAAATGACAAAGGTCCAAGTTTTGATGGATATATAGGAATATTTTCAAACAACAATTTTGCGAAGAAAGATTTCAAAAGAATAAATATTCAAGTTAAAGGAAAAATGGTTAAAAGAATACCTAAAACACCAAAGTATTCAATTTCTATTGCTGATTTAAATAATTACAAAAATCATAGTGGAGCTATCTTTTTTGTAGTATATTTGGATGAAGATGGTGAAACCTTAGGAATTTATTATACCTCATTGTTGCCATTCAATATAAATGAATTAATAAACACTAAAACAAATAAGAAAACTATAAGTGTTCAACTGAAAACTTTTCCATCGAAGAATAGTGAAAAATTTGAATTATTATATAATTTTTATTTAGATAGTCAAAAACAGTCTAGTTTTGCAAATATTGAGCCAATAGATTTAGAAGAATTACATAAAAGCGGCACCCTTGAATCATTATCAATTTCATATACACCATTTAATACAAATAAAAGTGATACCATTGCACCGTTTTTTATGGAAGGTAAAGATATATATATTTATGCAAAAACTAAAGGAAATCCATTACCTATTCCAGTTCAGCATATAGCTAATGTAGAGTATATTAGTGGAAACCAAATCATTAATAAACCTATATTTGTTAAAAATGAAAAATTTTATGATTCTTATAAAGTAACCTATTTTAAAAATGCTACAATAATTAATATCGGTTCAAGTTTTTCTTTAACATTTAAGAAAAAGGAGCAAAAACTAAATTACAGTATTAAACCGAAAGGAACTCTCAATAACCGAATTAAAGATTTCAAGTTTATCATTGCAGCATTAAACAATAATGGTTTTAAATTTGGACAAGATGATTTTCCTATTCATGCAAATGACATAAAAAATAAAACAGAATATTTAAAAACTTTAGAGGAACAACTTGATTCTTGTAATGAAGTACAACAATTATTTAACTTGCTAAATGTCAAGAAGGATTTGGATGTGGAAAAATGTTCTGATGAAGATTTCAGAAGAATCGATGTATTGGTTAATGCCTTTTTACACAATAAAATTATAACTAATTTTAAAGATAAACCGCCTATTGTTGCAGTTTACAGAATTTCCAATGTTGCGTTATTACTGTTTTTTATTCAAGAAGATAGCGGAATAAAGCTTTATGACTTTTTTCAAAAACACAGTGATGTAATTGTTAAGGATAATAATGGAAATAAATATGTTGTATCACAATTTGATACATTAAATAAAGAATTAATTTTAGAATGTGATAATGTTGATTATTTTAGCATTGTTAATGATTTTAAAAGTAAACCACATAGTACTGTACTTTTTGAATTTGCTAATAATGTTATGATTCAGATGTTGCTGGCATATGACGAATGCAAAAATGAAGAATTATTAAATGCAATAAAAGAACTATCTGATTGGATTTGTGAAAATTCTATGTATTATCCAGCTGATATTTCAAAGATTAATCAACTGCAAATATTGGCAAGAACAAGAAATTTAACTATTGATGAAAAAGAAGAGTTAATTAATATTTATAAAAATTCCACTTCAGATGAATTGAAAATAGGATGTTTACTTTTAATTAACGAAATAGATGAGGCAAGAATCTTGTTAAATTCTTTATCAGAAGAATCACAAAAAACATTTAAAACATATCCTATTTGGTATTTTGCAAATAAAAAGTAATATTATCTTTACATCAAGGTAACGCTAGCATCAGGTTCTAGTGAAAGCAATTTCATGAGGGTTCAAGTCCCTTCTTCTGCACCAGAAATGACGCAAGGGAAGACCTTGCGTCTTTTGTTTACGAGGCTGTAGTTCTTAATGAGTTAATGAATTATCTTGAATAAAGGAGTAAATAAATATGGAATACACCTTAGAAGATAAATACAAATTGATATACGAAGATATTATAAATAATAAATCAAAGAATCCTCTTGAAATTGTTAGAGACATTATGAAAAGAGATTATATGAATATCCATGGTCCTGAACATCATTTTTTAGATGGCGCAGCATTTCTTGCAGCTTATAAAAATAGTGGTGGAGATATAAATGTTGAAGAGGCTTTAAATAAGCTAAAAGCGCGTTCTGTTAAAATGCCGGGAGCAATGTGTGGATATTGGGGAATATGTGGTTCCAGTGCATCACTTGGTGCTGCTTTATCAATAATTCATAATACCGGTCCTTTGTCAAATGATATCTATTATAGCGAACATATGGAATACATTTCTAAAGTAATTAACAAAATGAGCAAGATTGGCGGTCCCAGATGTTGTAAAAGAAATGCTTATTTATCTATTATTAATGCAGTAGTATTTGTTAAAGAAAAATATGACATCAAAATGGAAATTGATAATAAGACTTGTGAGTTTTCAAATTTAAATAAGCAATGCATTAAAGAAAAATGCCCTTTCTATAAAGGATAAATTGTCAGTTGTTTTAACACGAGGTATAACAGTGAATAAAAAGAAATTATATTCAAAAATTCTTTTTCCAATAATCTGTATTATAGTTGGATTGTTGTTAGGCGGATACATAACATACCAATATGCAGAAGAGTGTGATCATACAAAATGGTCATCCATTCAAGCTACAGTTGTTGATATGAATAGCTATGAATCGGGTGGTGCAAAGCATTCAAATAGAACAATATATGTTATAAGCTATGAGTATGTAGTAGAGGATATTTCATATAAAGGAGAGATAAATTCATATTATCCGAATCAAGTCGGAAACAGGATTGAGATAAAATATAATCCGAAAAATCCGGCAGATTCAACTGCTGTCACTGTACCTGACACGGAAATGTTCATTGTTGTTTTGATATTTAGTGTAATATTGGTTGTTTCAGGCGTATTTTTTACAATAGTTATATGGAAAAATCGATTCATATTATCGGTTGTTTCAGAAGATAAGCCATATTATCACGGTCCAAAAGAAAGAATAAATCCTAAATCATATTTAAAATTACTAATTCCGATAGGATTCTTTTTATTAGGATTGGTTTTGATGTACTATCAGCCATTTGCGCAAAAGAACATTAATGCTAATGAGTTCGTTCAAATAATGGAAACTAACGGATATACAGCGGAGAACTCTTTAGAAAAACTACAAACAGAATTTGGTATGGGTTCAATTATTGAACAAGCATATTCAGTTAATACAGAAAATATACGAATTGATTATTGTAAACTGAATACAAGTAACAATGCTAAATTGTTATATGATTCTGCATCTTTGCCTGCAAATACTTATGTTAGTTCAGATAAATACTTTTTATCTGCTGAAGATAACAATTTCTTTTATATAAAAAGTTTTAAGAATAATACGTTTGTTTACGGTGCTTGTAAAATAGAATCAAAAGATGAACTATTACAATTGCTTAAAGATATGAACTATTATGATAAATCGTAATTTGCTTGTATCTTTAGATATAAATTAAAGGATTCAAATCCATACACAAAATTACTAAATACATCCTTTTTGTTAAAGAAACACATAAAAGAGCAAGTTTTTCAGCTTGCTCTTTTGCTATTGAAAAATTATATAATTTATGATAAAATTTACATATTAGTAATATATTGTTGCATTTTTATCAATTTCAGAGCAAAGAAGGTTGATGTATATGAAGAGAACAGGTAAAAAAGTATTAAGTCTTTATCTTGCGTTTTTAATTATCCTTTCCATGATAGCGCCTGCTTTTATTGTTAGCTACGGTGCGGTAAATTCTATTAACATAACTGATGAAAACGGAGCAGAGATTACAGAGCGCCAAACCATTAAAGAATATGATACGGTTCAGCTGAAATATACTACCTCAGAGGCTGTGCCGGATGGTGCATATGTTGTATGGTCAAGTAATCTGCCCCTTCTTGCAGGCGTTGATGAAAATGGTGTTGTTAAAGGCTACGATTATTCAAAATCTGCCGTTATCAATCTTTGGATTGATGAAAATATTCGTGTTCTTCCCATTGTCGGAGATGCGATGGCAGATCAAATCCTGGCATCCTTAACAAGTACAGGTGTTGATCTTGATGATATGAACAATGAGCTTATTGTTGCAATTGTCAGAGGTGTTGCAGGTGATGCGCTTGCAAATAGTCTGGAAGCTGTTTTAAACAATATGAATGTAAAAATTACGGCAACACTCAGCGATGTTAACGGCAATGAAATTTCAGCAGATACCGTTGAATTTGTTGTGGAAAAAAATCTGGTTGCAAGTGTTCTGCCGACAGGTGTTCATATTACAAATAAAAATGTAGTTCCTCTTGATGTTGCAGTAGGAAAAACGGTGCAGTTATTTGCAGCTGTTACACCTGTCAGACTTCATCATAATGTAAAATGGTCTGTTGGTAAAAATTCATTTGACCTTGAATCAAAAAAGCATGCAGAAGTGACTTCGGATGGTCTTGTAACATTTACTTCTCCGGGTACAGCATCAATATTAGTTCAGGATGCAAGTAATCGTGCTTTTTCAAGTTATATTACATTTAATATTTATGACACAGCTGACTTGCCTGTTGAATCATTTGATATTGTTGGAAATACAACTGTAAAGGAAGGCGAAACAGCTCAGCTTGCTATTGGAAATGTTGTTCCTGCAGGCGCATATACAGGCGACCTTGTTTGGTCTGTTGCAGATTCAACTGTTGCTGTCATTGACCAAAATGGTAATGTAACCGGTCTTGATGGCGGCGATGGATATGTTGAATATTCAAAAACAACTCAGGTTACTGCTGTTGCAGGGGGAGTAACCAAAACTGTTGATTTGAAAGTTACTCGTGTTGGTGTAACAGGTAATCTTTCTGCTGTTGAAATAGCAGGTCCGGATGCAATTTCTGTTGGAAGTGTAACGGAATATAAATCAAATGTTACCCCTGCAAGACTTAATGAAAACAAATCTCTTTATCGCGAATGGGGTGTAATTAATCGTTTAACGGGAGAAACCATTTGGGCGACTGACGAAAATCCTGCTACAGATAATTATATTTCTGTCGATTCAAATGGTAATGTAACTGCTCTTGCAAGCGGACAGGTTACTCTTGTTGCCAAAGCAACATTTAATAATCAAACTGTGGAAACACAAAGAGATTTAACAGTTGGTAAAGCGATTGAAAGCTTTGATATAACAGGTAAATTAAGTGTTGCAGAGGGAAATGAAATTCAGCTCTCCATTTCCAATATTTTGCCTGAGGATTACGATCCTGAAATTTTAGCCACTGCTGTGTGGTCCGTTGCAGATTCAACGGTTGCATCTGTAACGCAGAATGGTCTTGTTAAAGGCTTGGATTGCGGCGGCTCTATGGCTTGGAGCAATCAATCAACGGATGTTACTGTTTCTATCGGCGGCATCTCAAAAACCGTAACTGTTAAGGTTACAAACAAGGTCGGACTTGATAAATATACCGGCGGTCAAATTATCGGACTAGATTATGTAATTAAAGATTTTCCAATGGAATATTCTGCTGTACATTCTCCTGCAAGAGTTAATGTGAGCAGACAGTTTTGGGGTGTGGCTGCTGATGATGGTTCAGCTCCCTGGACCGCAAGCAGTAATATGGGTATAACGAGCTTTAACGGTAATATGGAAAATTCGATTGTTAAGGCTGATGCTCCTACGGATGGAAACAATGCTTCAACTGGTAAAATCATTGGTCTGCAGGCAGGAACAACCACTATTCATACATATATTGCAAATCTCTTAACGACTTATATTGACCTTCAAAAAGAAATTATGGTTGTTGAGATTGAGCCTAAATCAATCAAAATCACGCCTCCCACAAGAACTGACTATGTTGAAGGCAGTGTTGATTTAGATTTAACAGGTATGGTTGTCGAGCTTACTTACAGCAGGGAAGATATTGCCGAATACTATGGTGAAGAATTTGCTAATAACCTTACCGATGAACAGCTTACAGTTCCTGTGACAGATTATACAGTCGGAGAAGTAAATGAAAATGCATTGGATACGGAGCAGTATGTTCTTGTTTCCGTTACACGAGCAGGAAAAAGCTTTAAAACTGTTTTTCCGGTAACAATACATTCAAAAGAATTAACAAGTATTGAGCTTGAAAATCCGCAGTATCAATATCTTGAGGGTGTAACCAATCTCAACCTTTCAGACCTTCGTGTTAAGGCAAATTACAATAATGCTGAATCTGAATATATAACAGATTATGTTGTTGATGAATCCGAATTCAATCCGGAGCTTTTTGATGAAGAGCAAAACATTACTGTTACATATACGCACGCACACAGGAGTGCTTCAGCAGCTTTTCCTGTAATCGTTTATGGTATTCCTGTTGTGTCGGTTGATTCTGCTTCGTATACCGGCGGCTGGACTGATAAGGATATAACCTTTACGCTTTCCTCAACACATCAGCTTGACGGGGTTAAATATTATTATAAAACAGATTCGGATTCACAGCTTGTTGAGGTAGAGGGAAATACCTTAATTGTAAATTCAAACACGAATGATGTTTATTATTTTAAAGCGATAAACAGCAGCAATATTGAAAGCGGGTTTACGCAAGGATTTGAGGTTAAGCGTGATGATATTACTCCGTCATTCAAATTAGAGCAAACTGTTAAAGAGGTTACAAATAAAGACTATGGCGTTTTAATCAGTGATGTGATAATCGGTGCATCAGGTATTAAATCAGTTACCCTGAATGGCACTGATATAACAGACTCAGCAACGCAGTTTACAGTAAGTGAAAACGGGACATATGATGTTGTAATTGTTGCCAATAACGGTCATTCTGCGGCACAGTCCATTACTGTTGAAAATATTGATAAAGAAGCTCCGACCATTAACAGCGTATCTATTGCCCACAAGGAAAACGGCGGTTTAGCAAGATTGCTGAATAAATTAACATTTAAAAGATTTTTCAATGAAAAGGTTGAAATAACAATTGAGGCTTCCGATAAAGGTGTGTCGGGAATTGACAGGATTGAATACCGTTTGCTTGATGAAAACGCAAATCCTATTGTTGATTGGAAAATATATAACGAATCAGACAAGCCGACACAGGATTCTGAGTTTAAAGGATTTGTTGAAGCCCGTGCAATGGATAAGGCAACAAACGAATCAGATATTTTGCGTTCAGACGGTTATGTAATTGACAGAGTTAATCCGACGGATGTTATAATAAATGCAACATATAGGGGAGAGGCTTATACTCCGGCAACATGGGTTGCAGGGGATGTTAATGTTGCGTTATCATCAACAGCCTTTTCGGGTATTTATGAATATTGTTATCGTGTTGACGGCGGCGAATGGATTTCACTTGATTCAGATACTTTTGCAGCAGTTCAGGAGGGAATGCATAAATATGAATTCAAAGCAATAAGCTATTCAAATCTTGAAAGTGCTGTATCGGAAATGGATATAAGAATTGACCGCCAGACTCCTGTTATACGAGTTGATTTTGAAGGTACATTCGGAAGATGGTCGGGTGACGGCGTTAAGTTTAAATTGTCTACCGAAGAAGCATCACTCTCAGGTGTATCCTATTATTATGATAACGGTAATGATTGGGTTAAAATAGCAACAGGGGAAGAAATTGAAATTAATTACAATGTAAATGCAACCTTCCGCTTTAAAGCGGTTAATAATGCAGGCACTGAAAGCTATCCGTCTGACAGCTATATTGTTATGATTGACGCAGAAGAACCAACAATCACACTGAATCAATCCGTAACAGCATCGACAACAACACCCTATAACATAGAGATTCAAACTACGGCAGGTGAAGCAGGTCTTAAAGCTGTTTTTGTTAATGGCACTGACATAACAAATGAATCCTCATTTGAGGTTTCAAAAAACGGTACATATGTTTTCACTGCTGTTGGTAATAATGGAAAGATTACAACAAAAGTATTGGAAATAACAAATTTTAAAACTGAAAATGAACCTCCGATTCTTCAGATTGTAGTGGATGGTACAATTGGTCGTGTTACAAATGAGGATGTTGTGTTTAGACTCAGTACGCCGAATGTTCTTTCAGGTGTTAAATACTATTATTCAATCGGTGAAGAATGGATTCTAATGGATAGTGATACACTTACCGTTTCTGAAAACGGCTCTGCGGTTTATAGATTTAAAGCGGTTAATAATGCAGGTGTAGAAAGCTATGTCAGCCCCGAATACAGAGTTCATATTGAGAACAAAATTGATATTGACGCTTTGAAAGCCGCTGTTGAAAAATTCAGCGAATTGAATTCGTCAGATTATTCGGAAGCATCATATAATAATCTTAAAAATGTTGTTGATAAGAATAAGCGTTTGTTAGACACAGCACAATCTCAGGAGGAAATTGACCAAGGGGTAACAGTAATCCTTGAAGCAATTTATGAGCTGCAGCCTTATTTTAACTTTACTGTTTCTGCTGAAAACGGCAGCTATAAGGTGACTTGTAATGGCAGTGTGTCAAGCAATGGCAGTTATTCATTATTGTTCGGTACAGAAATTACATTGTCGGCAACAGCGAATGAAGGCTATGACTTTATTGGTTGGTATGATGTAACCAATAATTTGTATTTCAGCAAAGAGAGTTCATATACATTCAAGATTACTTCAAATACAAATTTGAAAGCCGTTTGTGCTAAAAAACAGTCTGCAGCATTGACATTTACTACATATAGCAATTGGGTGCAGTCAACAGTTACAAAGACAGTTGAGGAATGGAACGGCATAACAAGTATTGATGATTTACTGCCTGAAGTTCCTTATAGATATGGTTACAGCAACGGCAGATGGGTATATGATAATGACGAGGTGCTTGCAAAATTAAGAGCAGGTGAAGGTGTATTCCTCATTCCCGAATATGATGAGGATGATACTTCATTACCAACACCAAGAGAAGCTGTTGACGGAGTACCTGCTCTTGACTTGTATTATAAACTTGATGCCGATTCCAATGTGGGTTCATTTGTCATGGCTGCAGGAATACCCGATAATTGCCGAATTGAATCTGTCGGAATTGCGTTCTATTACAAAAAAGCCAATGAGTTTAATCCGACAAATTTTGAATTGTTGAATAATAATAAAATGCTTGTGGGCAGATTTAATACAGATGAGATAGAAGATATTTATATAGTTAATATGAATAAATTCACCTCAGCATATAACTGGGCAGCACGAGGTTTTGTAACCTATTATGATGCTGAGGGTAATCTGAAAACTGCATATTCAAATCAGGTGAATATTGTGAATAGGGAGCAGGTGTAGTATGAAAAAACTGAAAAATATAATATCTGTTGTACTGCTTGCAACTATGGTATGCAGTTTGAGTATATTTGCATATGCTTCTGAAATTAATATTGATGAGCCGAAAGAAAGTCATAAATATGTTGCAGCAAGCATTAATGAGAAGGATGTTACTTATATTTGTGATGATTGCGGAGATACAGTAAATATTCCAAAGAGTGAAATTATTGTAATGTGGAATATTAATTATGTGAATAAACCGCCGCAGCCAACCGATGTTGATGACAGCTCTTATTTTGATTTCAATAATGATAATATCATCAATGCAAAGGATTTTGCAATATTAACACATATGTAATTAAAAGCATCCAAAGATTTTTATTAAAGTCTTCGGATGCTTTTACTATTAATCGGTGAATCTTGATAAAGGAGTGTATAGTTATGATTAGACAATTTGAAATAAAAGACACGAAACGAGTGATGCAAATTTGGTTGGAAGTGAATATGGAAATACATTCTTTTGTGTCGGGTGACTACTGGCGGTCACATTATCGGACTGTACAGGAGCAGCTTATATGGGCAGATATTTATGTGTATGAACAGAATTGTGAAATACAAGGATTTGTCGGTATGCAGGATGATTATCTTGCAGGAATTTTTGTTGACAAAAGCTGCCGTTCCTTGGGAATCGGGAAGGCACTTTTAGAGTGTGTTAAGAAAAAATATGATTCTTTTTCACTGAATGTTTATCAAAAAAATAGACGTGCAGTTAATTTCTATTTGAGAGAAGGCTTGTCTGTTGTATCAGAAGGAATAGATGAGGATACAGCAGAAGCAGACTATACAATGGCATGGAATAAGCAAGCAGAGTAAGATATAATAAAAACAAAAAATAAAAAGCAAGTCCTTTGACTTGCTTTTTTATGTTCTGTTAAAGCTTTGCTGCTTTGGATGCGACACCTAAAAGTGCGGCATCACTGCCGAGGCGTGATCTTACAATGTTGACATCCTTGAAATTATCCATAAGCAGACTATAAATTTTTCTGTCAATAAGGTCAATGACATAATCCTCATTCATAATTCCACCGCCTAAAATGATAAGCGGAGGATTGAATATATATATAATATTTACAAGACCAACAATCATTTCGTCAATCCATTTATCAATGACTGATCTGATTTCAGGCTTCTGAAAGTTTTCTTTTTCAAAAATTTCAAAGGAATTCAGATTGATGTTGTTCCTTTTGTTTACAGACTGCAGAAGTGCCCTTGTTGATGCATAGCATTCATAACAGCCCTCACCGCCGCAGGTGCATTGCTTGCCGCCGACATGCGTTATCATATGACCGAATTCACCTGCTGATGAGCCCATTCCTTTATATAGCTTGCCGTCAAGGAATAATGCACCGCCGATACCTGTGCCGTAGGTTAAGGCAATAAAGTTATTTTTACCTTTTCCTGCACCGAATTCTGATTCACCAAGTGCAAATGCGTTAACATCGTTTTCAACAAAGGTTTTAATGCCTGTTTTGTTTTCTATTGTCTTTTTTACCATCATTCCTGTATAATAGGGGATGTTATCGGTTGAGTAAACGACGATGCCGTTTTCGCTGTCAACCTGACCTGCTGTTGAAATGGCAACTCTGTCAATATTATCATATTCTTCAATTATTGAGATAATTTTATTTACAAGTGCCTGACCGCCGTTCTGTGCTTCGGTTGGGATAGTGTGTTTATCGGATAAAACAAAATTCTCATTGCAAAGTGCATATTTAATATTTGTTCCGCCGATATCAAAGGTTAAAATGTTCATTCCATCCTCCATAATACTGTTTTCAGCTATTATAACAATTTTATTCGGCAAATTCAATATATATTGAAAATTATTAAAATATATGCTAAAATAAATTAAATTATAATTTGAGGTAATGCGTATGGATGATGAAATTAAGGAAGAAAAGCTGGACAGTCCTTTAGTTGTACATAAAAAGGATGATGCCTCTTATCAGGAAACGGCAAGAGAATTTGATATGAGCTCAACACATACCGATGATGAGGCAGGGGATTTTCCTACTCTTGAAAGACATAGATTCAGAAAGGAAAAAAAGAGCCATAAGGGTGTCTGGTTCCTGTTTGCTTTGATTGCCGTGGCGGTTGCAGTTGTGTGTGCACTGTTTTACAGCGGTAAGCTTTCCTTCAAAGAGCCTGAAACCACTGCAAAGCCCGAACGCACCTATGTTACCGAAGAAGAAAACAAGTTTGAAGGTATTATCGTTATTAAGGGCACATATATCTTTTTTGAGGGTGAAGAGGTTGATGGTATCAGCGGACTTGAAAGAGAAATCAAATATCTTGACAAAGGTACAAAGTTTGTTGTTCAGGATGAAAATGCCGACAGTAACTTTTTAAATCTTGACGTGCTGTCACTTTTGTCAAAGTATGAGATTAATTATGAGATTACACATATTGTATCATCAGGTCTTATGTCAAAATACGAAGTGGTTGCAGAGAGCACAACGAATGCACCTGCGTCAACATCACGGTCGACAACAGAAAATTCAACAGAGGCACAATGATATGCTTGATTTAATCGAGAAAATTGATTTGGATATTCAGCTAAAAAACAAAGTAATTGACCTTGCCCAGAAGGACAGGGTCAAAAGTTTATCCCTTGCAAAAAAATGTGCAGGGGGGCATTTCAATTGCTTAAGATTTAAGGATGATTTGACAAGACTTGCAGTGATTATTGAAACTGCTGAGTGTACCCTTGAAAAATACAGACAGCTCGGAATACCTGAGCATATATTTATTAAAACACTTGATGATATAAGAATATGGTGTGAGAATAATGAGAACAAGGGTCTGGCAAATTATAACTGGATTAAAAATCATCTCAACTGCGAGCTGTTCAGAATAGGCAGATTGCAGTTTCAGCTTTTTAAATGCAGCAATAAGCTGCTTGACTATTCGTGCTTTCCCTTTGACTATGGTGAAAATGTTATTAATATCCATATTCCACAGGGTGAAAAGCTGATATATTCAGACTGTATTGCATCATTAAAAGAGGCGGTTGTTTTCTTTAATAAGTATTTTCCTGACTATAATTATAGATATTTCTTCTGTGAAAGCTGGCTGCTTTACGGTGACAATTGCTTTTTTATGGAGCCTTCAAGCAATATTATGCAGTTTTCGGCAATGTTTGATATTGTTTGCTCTGTTGATATGGATAAGCAGTCTATCGAAAGAATTTTTGGAAAAAGACAGCTTAACAAAAAGAAATACCAAGAAAACACGTCGCTGCAGAGGTCGGCAAAGGCACATCTGTTAAACGGCGGTAAGCTTGGTATGGGTATTGGTATTATAGATAAATTTGATTTGGATTAATTGTTAAGATAGTAATCAACAGCTAATTTGTCACAGCGTTCGTTATAGGGATGACCGTTGTGTCCCTTTACCCAGTTAAAGGTAACACGGTGCTTCTCAAGCAGCGGCAGAAGCTGTTCCCATAAATCAACATTTAAGGCAGGCTTTTTGTCTGCCTTTTTCCATCCGTTTTTCTGCCAGCCGTATACCCAGCCTTTTGTTACAGCATCACATACATATTTTGAGTCTGTTGTGAGTGATACCTCGCAGGGTTCTTTTAATGCGTTCAGTGCAGATATGACGGCAGTAAGCTCCATTCGGTTATTTGTGGTTTCAGGCTCGCCGCCGCTTAATTCTTTTTCGTTATTGTTATAAACAAGGATTGCACCCCAGCCGCCCTTACCCGGATTTCCGCTGCAGGCACCGTCAGTATAAATTTCAATTTTTTTCATAATTACCTCTAAATTTTTTATTCATACATATTTTACCACGAATTATGGTAATAATCAATATAGTGGTTAGTGCATTTGTTACTATAAAAAATGTGTTAACTTGACAAGAGGAAGATTATAGTTTAATATATTAGTATTTTAAGAGAACGGAAAAATAATTTTACGGAGGTTATTTATGACAAATCAAAATAGGCAGACCGGTAAGAACGTTCAGGGAAAACGGAATTCCAAAAAGCGTTATATAACTTACCGCAAGTCCCCGAACCGCAAAGCTCCCAGACCGCCAAAGGCGAAGGAGTCTGTTCGTATTGCCTTTCTCGGCGGTATGAATGAGATAGGAAAGAATATGACCCTTTATGAATATGGCGATGATATGTTCATTGTGGACTGCGGTCTGGCTTTCCCTGACGGAGATTTACCGGGTGTGGATCTTGTTATTCCTGATTTTACCTATATTGAAAACAATGTTTCTAAAATCAGGGGTATTATTATTACCCACGGTCACGAGGACCATATAGGCGGTTTAGCTTATCTTTTAAAGAAGGTTAATATACCGATTTATTCAACAAAGCTGACCCTTGGACTTATTAAAGGTAAGCTTGAGGAGCACAGACTTCTCAATTCAGCCAAGCTTGTTGAAATCAAGCCAAGGACCAATATTACCCTCGGTTCATTCAATATTGAATTTATCCATGTCAATCATTCCATTCCCGATGCTGTGGGTCTGGCAATCAGATGCCCTGCAGGTGTTATTATCCAGACAGGTGACTTTAAGATTGATACCACTCCTGTTGACGGCGATATGATTGATTTAACAAGATTTGCGGAATACGGCAAAAAGGGCGTTCTTGCTCTGCTTTCAGATTCTACCAATGCTGAACGACCGGGCTATACTGCAAGTGAAAGAACAGTGGGCGATTCCTTTGAAATGCTTTTCAGAAAGGCAAAGAATAAGCGAATTGTTGTTGCTACCTTT
>ERZ808028.474-NODE-474-length-33684-cov-8.880977_pt1 | contig 33684 bp, 29 predicted proteins | sample MGYA00380184_ERZ808028 | MGnify/ENA primary metagenome ERZ808028 (study PRJEB31490, sample SAMN06133397) | mouse gut metagenome | isolation source: J8_1 | host: mice | place: China: Chengdu | collected 2015-05 ...
CGGACGCAGCAGATACAGGAGGAACGCCCCACCGAGCCTGTTGACGAGCTGATAAGCAGGGTGGCATACGCCCCGACTAGGAAAGTAAAGGTCGCCCCGTGCAAGTGCCATGAAGAACGGTGACGATTATAAGGCGGGCTTAATCCTTTCTTTATGCGGGATTGTCCCTGTCGTGTGGCTTGCCCTGCTGACTGCCCCTTATGTCAGCGGCGGCATCGTGGAGATTATAGAGAATCTATCCGTGGCAGTCGAGAACCCGTTTTCCATAACGGTATGTGGGGACAGCGTAAGGACTGTCCTTATTTTCCTGCTTGCCTACGGCATGGGAATCGGCGTTTATTTCTCCACACGCAGGAACTACCGAAAAGGGGAGGAACACGGCTCTGCAAAATGGGGCAACGCAGGCACTCTCAATAAGAAGTACCGAGATAAAGACGCATCGGAAAACAAGCTGCTGACCCAGAACGTCCGCATCGGGCTTGACGGGAAGAAACACCGCAGGAATCTGAATATCCTCGTGGTGGGCGGCTCTGGCGCAGGAAAGACCAGATTTTTTTGTAAGCCGAACGTCATGCAGTGCAACACGTCAATGGTAATCTTAGACCCGAAAGGCGAGATTGTCCGTGACACGGGTGGGCTTCTGGAAAAGAAAGGCTATGAGGTGCGGGTGCTTGATTTAATCAACATGCACAAGAGCCACTGCTACAACCCGTTTGTGTATCTAAGAAACGACAACGACGTGCAGCGGCTGGTAACAAATTTATTTAAGGCAACCACGCCGAAAGGAAGCCAGTCGCAAGACCCGTTCTGGGACACGGCGGCGAGTATGCTGCTTTTATCCCTCGTGTTCTATCTGAAATACGAAGCCCCGCCAGACGAGCAGAATTTCCCGATGGTGATGGAGCTTCTAAGGGCAGGCGAGGTAAGGGAAGATGACGACGGCTATGTAAGCCCGCTTGACGAACTGTTTGACCGTTTGGAGATGGTGAACCCAGAGCATATCGCATTAAAGTATTACAGAGATTACCATTCTGGTTCAGCTAAGACGTTAAAGAGCATCCAGATAACCCTTGCCGCACGGCTTGAGAAGTTCAATCTGGAAAGCCTTGCATCTCTGACCGCTACGGATGAGCTGGATTTGCCGTCTTTGGGCGAAAAGAAAGTCGCACTGTTCGCACTGATACCAGACAACGACACCAGTTTCAATTTCCTTGTGTCGCTGTTATACACGCAGCTATTCCAACAGTTATTCTACCTCGCCGACCACAAGTACGGTGGGAGCCTGCCCGTCCACTGCCAGTTCATTATGGATGAATTTGCGAACGTCAGTTTGCCTGATGGCTTTGACAAGATTTTGAGCGTCATGCGTTCTCGTGGCGTGTCGGTCAGCATCATTTTACAGAACTTGGCACAGCTTAAAGCGTTATTCGAGAAACAATGGGAAAGCATCGTCGGGAACGCCGACGAGTTCCTCTATCTCGGCGGAAACGAGCAGAGTACCCATAAGTTTGTGTCGGAGCTGTTAGGCAAGGCGACCATCGACACCAACACCTATGGGAAAAGCTCTGGGCGGAGCGGCAACTATTCCACAAACTACCAGATTTCGGGGCGTGAGCTTTTAACCCCAGACGAGGTGCGTATGCTAGACAACCGCTACGCACTTCTTTTTGTGCGTGGGGAACGCCCCGTCATGGATTTGAAGTACGACATCCTGAAACACCCGAATGTGAAACTGACCGCCGACGGTGGGAAGCCGCCGTATATCCACGGCGAGCCGACGCAGGCGGTCGCAACCTTTGTGTTTGGTGGGGATATTCCAAAAGACGCTGTTGCGCTTAACCCTGTCAGCACATCCTATGAGCTTCTGTCCGATGAGGACTTGGAAGAAATATTCAATTTATAAGGAGGATTTACCCTATGAAACTTTTCCAGAAAAACGAGAAGAAAGCAACCCAGAAACTGCCGATGACAGGCAAGGTAAAAAAGGGCTTCCGCCATTACTGCGTGGCGGTGCTTGCCGTTATGATGGTATTTGGCACATCCATGACCGCCTTTGCCGCCAATGACCCGATTGCCGTCGTCAACAACCTTTCCAATTTCATCTTCGGTCTGATACGGGCGGTCGGGATGATTATGCTCGGCTTCGGCATCGTGCAGGTCGGCTTGTCGCTGAAATCCCACGACCCGTCCCAGAGGGCGAACGGCTTCCTCACACTGGCGGGCGGCGTTGTGATTACCTTTGCGAAAGAGATTTTGACCCTCATCACGGGCTAATCCAAAACAGACTGAAATAACAGACTGACACAAGACAGGATAACGGGGCAGATCCGCCAGGCGGGACTTGCCCCGTTATCAAATTTTAAGAATGGAGGTGGTCGAATGTCAGACAACTGGGTAGTCCAGAACTTGGAGAACGCCCTTGACACATGGAATGAAAAGTTAGCCGAGATATGGCAGCTCATCACCCAATCCCCAGAAACCTTTAAGGGCGGTGCGATATGGAAAGTCATCGTTGACATCCACGGGGCGTTGCAAGCTATCGGGCTTGCCCTGCTCGTGCTGTTCTTTGTGGTAGGCGTGATGCGTACCTGCGGCGACTTCGCACAGGTCAAGAAGCCCGAACACGCCTTGAAGCTGTTCATCCGCTTCGCCCTTGCGAAAGGTGCGGTCACTTACGGCTTGGAGCTGATGATGGCTCTGTTCAAAATCGTGCAGGGCGTGATTTCCGCCATTATGAAAGCCGCAGGTTTTGGCTCGGCGCAAAAGACCGTCTTGCCGCAGGAGATTGTGACAGCCGTGGAGGACTGCGGCTTTTTCGAGAGCATCCCCTTATGGGCAGTCACGCTGATAGGCGGGCTGTTTATCACGGTATTGTCGTTCATTATGATAATGTCGGTGTATGGGAGATTTTTCAAGCTATATTTATATACCGCCATCGCCCCCGTGCCGCTGTCCTCGTTTGCAGGAGAGCCGAGCCAGAGCGTGGGAAAGAGCTTCATCAAGAGCTACTCCGCCGTCTGCCTTGAGGGGGCAATCATCGTGCTTGCCTGCATCATCTTCTCGGTGTTTGCGGCGTCCCCGCCCGCAGTCAACCCCGATGCGGCGACGGTCACGATGGTGTGGGGCTATATCGGGGAATTGGTGTTCAATATGCTCGTCCTTGTCGGTGCGGTCAAGATGGCAGACCGTGTGGTAAGGGAAATGATGGGCTTGTAATTATCCAACAGGAAAGGAAAATTGAAATGAAAAAAGAAACGAAGTATTGCCAGAATTATAATATCCATTTGCTAAATGGAGAAGTCATCGGGGCTTCCGAAGCCTATGACCTGCCTGCTGAAAAAGGACTGGTCGGAAAATTTGAAAAAGCTGACGATAACGAGATATTTGAAATCGGGGATGCCATTTCTGGATTTGCATATATCCCAAAACGCAGCATCCTCTTTATTTCGACGGGGGATGTCGGGGAGGAGGGGTGCTGATATGGAAGTCAAGATAAATAAGGAAATCCGCAACTACACGGAATCCATGTTCTTCGGGCTGTCGATGCGGCAGTTCCTGTTTTCCGTGCTTGCCTGCGGCGTGGCGGTCGGCTTGTTCTTCCTGCTCCGTGGCAGGTTCGGGACGGAAACATTGAGCTGGATGTGCATCTTGGGGGCATCCCCTTTTGCGGTCATGGGCTTTGTAAGGTATAACGGCATGACCGCCGAGCAGTTTGTGTGGGCATGGATAAAGTCGCAGTTTCTGATGCCGAAGAAGATTTTATTTGTCCCAGAGAATTTATATTACGAAGCGATGAAGCAGGCACTGGACGCACATGAGAGAGGCTTGCCCGTCGTGCAGGATAAGAAAAGGAGAAAGAGGAAACGCAGGAAAAAAAGAACAAAGACAGACAGGCGAAAGCAGCCTAAGAAATCAAGAAAGCGTAAGGAGGTAGACCATGATTAAGACGCTGAAAACGCTGTTTAAGCAGGACAGGGAGAAATTCATTGTGCCGAAGTCGGTGCAAGCGGTCATCCCGTTAAAGACCATGTGGGAGGACGGCATTTTCCTTGTGGGCAGGAACAAATACGCAAAGACATTCAAGTTTGAGGACATCAACTACGCCGTGGCGAGCCGTGAGGACAAGGAAGCGATGTTCCTTGAATACTCGGAGCTTTTAAACGCCCTCGACAGCGGGGCGACCACGAAAATCACTATCAACAACCGCCGTTTGAATAAGGCAGACTTTGAGCAGACAATCCTTATCCCGATGGCGGAGGACGACTTGGATAAATACCGCAAAGAATATAACAAAATGCTGCTGGATAAGGCAACGGGGGCTAACTCCACCGTGCAGGACAAATATGTGACGGTTTCCGTCTGCAAGAAGAACATCGAGGAAGCGAGGAATTATTTTGCCCGTGTCGGGGCTGACCTTATCGGGCATTTCAACCGCTTAGGCTCGAAGTGTACGGAACTGGACACCAATGACAAGCTGCGTATTTTCCACGACTTCTACCGCACGGGCGAGGAAACGGCGTTTGCCTTTGACATGGCGCAGACCATGCGGAAAGGACACGACTTCAAGGACTATATCTGCCCCGACTCCTTTGAGTTTGAGAAAGATTATTTTAAGATGGGCAACCGCTACGGGCGTGTTATATTCCTCAGAGAGTACGCCGCCTATATCAAGGACAGCATGGTGGCGGAGCTTTGCGAGCTGAACCGTAACATGATGCTCTCCGTGGACGTCGTGCCTGTCCCGACGGACGAAGCCGTGCGGGAGGTGGAGAACCGCCTGCTCGGTGTGGAAACCAACATCACGAACTGGCAGAGGAAGCAGAACCAGAACAACAACTTTTCCGCCGTCATCCCCTACGACTTGGAGCAGCAGAGAAAGGAAAGCAAGGAGTTCCTCGATGATTTGACGACCCGTGACCAGAGGATGATGTTTGCGGTGCTTACGATGGTGCATACCGCAGACACCAAAGAGCAGCTTGACAATGACACGGAAGCTTTGCTTACGACGGCACGGAAGCATCTCTGCCAGTTTGCCGTGCTGAAGTACCAGCAGATGGACGGTCTGAACACCGCCCTGCCGTTCGGCGTGAGGAAGATTGATGCGTTAAGGACGCTGACGACGGAGAGCCTTGCGGTATTTATCCCTTTCCGTGTGCAGGAAATCTACCATAAGGACGGCGTGTATTACGGGCAGAATGTCATCAGCAAAAATATGATAATCGCCAACCGCCGCCACCTTTTGAACGGCAATTCCTTTATCCTCGGCGTGTCTGGTGCGGGCAAGTCGTTCACGGCAAAGGAGGAAATGACGAACATCATTCTGACCGACCCCAACGCCGATGTCTTGGTAATAGACCCCGAACGAGAGTACGCCCCTCTTGTAAAGGCGATGCAGGGCGAGGTTATCCACATCTCGGCGACGAGCGACAACCACATCAACGCAATGGACATGAACTCTGATTACGGCGACGGAGCGAACCCCGTCATCTTGAAATCAGAGTTTATTTTGTCTTTGTGCGAACAGCTTATCGGAGGTGCAAGTCTGGGGGCAAAGCAGAAGTCCATCATTGACCGCTGCACGGCAAGCGTCTACCACTATTACCAGCAGGGCAACTATATGGGTACGCCGCCGACCTTGCAGGACTTCCGTGAGGAACTGTTAAAGCAGGACGAGCCAGAAGCGCAGGAAATCGCCCTTGCGATTGAGCTTTTCACGGACGGCTCTCTCAACACCTTTGCCAAGCATACGAACGTGGACACCCACAGCCGCCTTATCTGCTATGACATTCTGGATTTGGGCAAGCAGTTACAGCCTATCGGTATGCTTGTTGTCCTCGACAGCATCTTAAACCGCATCACCCAGAACAGGGCGAAAGGCAGGAACACCTTTATTTTCATTGACGAGATTTATCTGCTCTTTCAGCATGAATACTCGGCGAACTTCCTCTTTACCCTCTGGAAGCGTGTGCGTAAGTATGGGGCGTACTGCACAGGAATCACGCAGAACGTGGACGACCTCTTGCAGAGCCATACGGCGAGGACGATGCTTGCCAACAGCGAGTTCATTATCATGCTGAACCAAGCGTCCACGGACAGAATCGAGCTTGCGAAGCTCCTTAACATTTCCGACCTTCAGATGAGCTATATCACGAATGTCGGTGCGGGGCAGGGATTATTGAAAGTCGGCAGCTCCCTTGTGCCTTTCGTCAATAAATTCCCACGCAATACGGAACTGTATAAACTGATGACGACGAAATTTGGGGAGTGCTAAAAGGAGGGATTAGTGTGAAATGTTGACTGATAAATAAGTTTTATACTTTGTAAAATAAGTCTTATAAATTCGCAAGTAAGTTCCATAATGCCGTAGAGATTGAGATTTTTATAAGTAAGTTTCATAAAAACGGTATGAATTTAAAAATAGGGTTCATACTGAAATGTGGAAAATTGCGGACGATGGGACGTTGGTGGAAAAGGTGTGTTTGCTGATATAGGTAGATATGCCTTTTCTTTATGCAAAATGACAGAAGTCACATTATTATGAAACTTATTTAGCAGAAAAGAAAGTGGTTAGTATTGAACTTATTTTTGAAAGGACATGTCAGAGATAAGGTTTCGCAACGCAGCCCACCGTGATTTTTTTCTGGAAAGCATGATGAAATGCAAGGTCAACGACTGCTACCACAGGGCATTTTTCTATGTGATGGGGATTGCGGGGGAAACAAGGCAGAACATCAACGCCATGTTCGATTTTAAGACGGACTGCATCAAGCCAGAGGGGATGCACGCAGGCTGGCAGACGAGCGGCACGGTCAAAGTCTGCCACCTTGCCTTTAACCTCTGGAACGGTTACGCCGAGGAGGGGCGTGAGAAACTATTCACGCCAGAGGAATTGTTCTGCTGCGAGTTCGCCCCGTATTTCATGGAGGGCATCAAGGCACGGTATCCCGAATATTGCAGGGATTTACCAACGCCCAAGAAGCAGGCAGAGCATACACGGTAGCTGAAAACAAGAAAAAAGGAAATACCCTGCGGGCATACCTCTATGCCCAAAAGCAGGGCAAGAACAAAGAAACACCCTGCGGGCATACCTTTATGCCCAGAAAGCAGGACAGAATAAAGAAAGGAATATTTTATGAATCTGAAAAACTATAAATGTATTCTCTGTATTACCGCCGCTGTTACCTTTTTAGGAGCAGCGGTTTTTTGTGGCTTTAAGATTTATAGCCATTACCAGCAGATAGACGAGCAGACGGAAGCCTTTGCGGAGATTGCAAAGGTCGTGGAGAACGCCGAGCCAGAGGAAGAACTGCCCAGAGATAAGGATACGCCCGTCAGCGAGGGAGAGGATATTCTTGCAAAGTACAAGGAACTGTATTTGCAGAATGAGGATATGGTCGGGTGGATTGCCATTGACGGAACAGGCATCAACTACCCCGTCATGCAGAGCAAGAACAATCCCAACTTCTATCTGAAACACAGCTTTGAAAAGGAAAACAGCGACTTAGGCGTGCCGTATATCCAAGAGGACTGCGACATCCTAACAAGCGACAATCTGGTTATCTACGGACACCACATCAAAGGCGGCAGGATGTTCGGGGCATTGGAAGATTATAAATCCAAGAACTTTTATGAGAAGCATAAGACCATTCAGTTTGACACCCTCACGGAGCAGGCGCAGTATGAAATCATTGCCGTGTTTAAGACCGTGGCGTACAGCTCACAGGGCTACCGCTACTATGATTTTGTCAATGCGGAGAATGAAAAAGAATTTGATGCCTTTGTCGGGAAGTGCAAGGAGCTTGCCTTGTATGATACGGGCGTGACAGCCCAATACGGCGACAGGCTCATTACCCTCTCCACCTGCGAATACTCGGCACAGAACGGCAGGCTTGTCGTCGTGGCAAAAAAGGTAAACTGACATGACCGCAAATCTTCTGGGAAAGGAGGTCGGATTTTATGGCTGATATAAAGACCAGAGATGCGGTCAAAGGAACGATTAAGACTTTAGACAAAGCCGCCATAGCAGGCAGGCGCATGAAATCCGCTTACGCAAAGACAAAGGACAAGGCGGAGCAGGGATATTATGCGGAGGAAAATTCCCCCACGGAATATGCCGCCGACAAGGTTTCCCATGCTTCGGGGCGTATTAAGGACGAGGGCATCCACCAATTTAATAAGCAGGGGCAGAAAAACGCCCAGATTACAAGGGAGAATATCGGTAAGGCAAAGGATAAAATCGCCGATTTTAAGGCAAAGCGGGCGAAGAAAGCCGCAGAGCAGAAAACAATGCGGAACAAGGCGGGACAAAACGCCATGCGTACAATAAGGCAGGACGGCTTGCAGGAAATACAAGGGACTGCAAGCCGTCCCGCTGTTTCCGCTGCTCCTGTCAAGACCGAAACGCCCCAGACGGCGGCAAACTCGCTGATAAAGACCAGACAGCAGGGAAAGCGGACGATAAAGACAACCGCCAGAAATGCGGAAAAAACCGTCAAGACCACAGCAAAAGGCACAGTCAAGGCGACGGAAAAAGGCGTGAAAACCGCAAAGGCGACATCCAAGACAGCGATTAAGACCACCGAGCAGACCGCAAAGGCGGCACAGAAAACGGCGAAAGCATCTGCCAAAGCCGCCCAGAAAGCGGCGCAGACGGCAAAAGTCACCGCAAAAGCGACAGCCGAAGCGACGAAAGCCACGGTCAAGGCGACCATTGCGGCGGTCAGGGCGATTATCGCAGGGACTAAGGCGTTAATTTCTGCCCTTATCGCAGGCGGCTGGATTGCCATTGTGATAATTCTTATCGTCGTCCTGCTTGGATGCGCCGTTTCCCTGTTCGGGGGCGGCAGCGACAGCACTTCCTATACCCCTGTCAGTGCGGAGGTCGAAGCCTACACGCCGCTGATACAGAAGTATGCGAAGCAGTACGGAATCCCCGAATATGTGGAGCTGATAAAGGCGGTGATGATGCAGGAATCTGGCGGCAAAGGCAGCGACCCGATGCAGGCGGCGGAGGGGAGTTTCAACAAGAAATACCCCCATGAGCCGAATGGTATTAAAGACCCCGAATATTCCATCGAGTGCGGCGTGCAGGAACTGAAATCTGCACTTGTTTCAGCCGAGGTGGAGAACCCGATTGACATGGAGCGCATCAAGCTCGCCCTGCAGGGCTACAACTTTGGGAACGGGTATATCTCATGGGCAAAGACCAACTACGGCGGCTATTCCTATGCAAATGCGGTGGAATTTTCCGCAATGCAGGCACAGCGGCTCGGTTGGGAGAAGTACGGCGACACGCAGTACCCCGCCCATGTGTTACGCTACTACCCATACGGGCGGGCGTTTACAAGCGGTGGCAATCAAGCCATCGTAGAAGTGGCTCTGACGCAGCTTGGCAACGAGGGTGGACAGCCTTATTGGAGCTGGTACGGCTTTGGCGGGCGTGTAGAATGGTGCGCCTGCTTCACATCGTGGTGCGCCGACCAGTGCGGCTATCTGGAAAGCGGCATTATCCCGAAATTCTCCCTCTGCTCGGATGGTGTAAACTGGTTTAAGGGCAAAGGACAATGGCAAGACCGAAGCTATGAGCCAACGGCAGGAAATATTATCTTTTTTGATTGGGATGGAGATGGAACAATCGACCATGTGGGTATTGTAGAGAAAAGCGAGAATGGTGTTGTTTATACCGTGGAGGGCAACTCTGGCGATGTCTGCAAGCAAAAACAATACGCTGTCGGTAGTAGCGTTATTTATGGTTACGGCTTGCCAGTTTACTAAAATAGGGCGAAAGAAAAACCAGAGGTTTTTATTCCTCTGGCTCTTTTGCCTTACATAGCCCGTTTACGGTTGCTTCTATGACGGACAGCTCCTTGTCATTCAATCGGTCAAGCAAAGTGTCCAAATGCCTGCGGACAGAACTTTTAACTGCCGTCTTGTCCGAATGTATGTACTCGTCAACCGAAATGTCAAATATCATAATAAGTTGAAAAAACAACTCAATGCTTGGATATTGTCCCTCATTTTCAATTGCTTGGAGATGTCTGGGGTTGTAGTCAACAATACGGGCAAGCTGTTCTCTGGTCATGCCTTTGGCTTTTCGAGCTTTCTTAATTGCTTGTCCTATGGGTGTAAAATCAAAGTCAAAATCGTTGTTTCTCTCGTCCATAAGTTCACCACCTATACTCTGAAATTCTTACCCTTATATTTTACAGAGATGTGGCTTCTGATTAAACGCTGTGAAATCTCTTGGTATAAGATATTTAATAGCCTGTATTGAGATATAAAAGTTCGTGTTTACACAGTTGATATTATTCGTTTGACCGCTTATAATGGATGCAATACATTTGGGAGGCTAATTATGTTTGAGTATATGACGGTGCAGGAAGCCGCAAAGCTTTGGAAATTATCTGAACGACGGGTACAGAAATTATGTGAGACCAATCGGATTGATGGAGTAGTTCGTTTGAGCCGAATATGGTTAATACCTCGAATAGCTAAAAAACCTGCGGATGCCCGAAGAAAAGAAAACAAATTAGAAGAAATTCATACAGATGACAAATAGGAATGCCACAATAAGGGCGGAGGTGAAATGGTATGGCAAAAATTTTGGTAGTTGAAGATGATGAACTGACAAATGAAACAGTCAGCGAATATTTTCGTGATATGGAGCATACTGTCGTTTCAGTCTTTGATGGAGAAACGGCAGTTGAATCATTTAATACAGATAAAATCGACCTTGTAATACTGGATATTATGCTACCGAAAATGAGTGGATTGAACGTCCTGAAGCAAATCAGAAAAAGTAGTTCTATTCCCGTGATTATGTTGACAGCTATGGACGATACAGATACACAGATTATGAGTTTTGATGGTTTGGCTGACGATTATGTAATAAAACCATTTTCCATTGTTCTTCTTGGTAAAAGAGTGACAGCTTTGCTCCGCCGTGTCGGGAAAACTGAACCCGAAAAGATATGGCAGCAAGGAGATGTAATGGTTGATTTTTCTGGTTTTTCGGCAGAAAAAGCAGGAATATCGGTTGATATTTCACCGAAGGAAGTATTGTTGCTGAAAATGTTGGTGGAGCATCCAGGTGTTGTTTTGACGAGAGAACAGATATTAAACTATATTTGGGGTATAGATATTCCGCTAAATGATAGAACAATTGACACTTACGTAGGACGCTTGCGGAAAAAGTTGGATTTGGACTGTATTCAAACGATAAAAGGTGTGGGATATAAATTTGAGGTGAAGCGATGAAATTATTTCAAAAAAACTTTTTATATACGCTTTCCATTATGGTGTTGATTACCTTGTTGGGGCATTGCCTGATTTACCTTCTCATTCCCACAATTTACACCAATCAAAAGGAAAAGCAGGCAATAGAAATCAGTAATGAAATCGTGCGAAAATTACAGGAATCTGAGTCCAAAACACCTCAAGAACTGGTTGAGCAATACGCAAAGAAAAGCAAGTCATGTATCTCCCTTTCCTATGAAGGAGAGCAATATGTTTTTGGGGCTTTTTATATTGAGGATGTACTGAATGGGAACGGGAAGAATTATTCGTTTCAGGCATCTCCTGATGGTAAACTGGAAAGTTCTAATACATTTCCTCAAATTACAAACCAAGGCATAGAGGGATTAACACCATTCCTTTCCACACAATTTGTAAAAAAGACCTCGACATTTATGGATGCTTATGATAAAGAATGTAGTTTACAGATTGTAATGACTTTACAGCCGGTTGGCGAAGTTAAAGGCGTTGTTCTTGAAATACTTCCGTTTACCCTGATAATTTGTGTACTGATTTCTGTTATTGTTGCTTTGTGGTATTCCAGACGGATGACAAAGCCAATCACAGAAATATCAAATGCAACCAGTCGTATGAAGAAGTTGGAACGCACGATTATCTGTCCTGTGACATCAAAAGATGAAATCGGGCAGCTTGCTCAAAATGTAAATTCGTTATATAGGGAGTTGCTTACTTCTATTGATGACCTACATGCTGAAATTGAACATGTCAACGAGGTAGAGCAATCCAAGATAGACTTTATGCGAGCAGCTTCCCATGAACTTAAAACGCCAGTTACTGCGGTATGTACCATGCTGGATAGTATGATTTTGGGAATAGGAAAGTTTCAGGATTACGACACCTATCTGCCTGTGTGCAAAGATATGATGTTACAGCTGGCAACGATGATTCAAGAGGTATTAGATGCGTCTAAGCTCAGTGGTCAGCAAGAAGAAAAGGTAGCTGAGGTTTCTCTATCAGAGCTTCTTAACGAAGTGTGTAGCCCTTATATTCTAATTGCCAAAGCTAAGGGGATAAACTTTAAAATGGACGTGGATGACAGCAGTTATGCTATGCTCCCGCAAAAAGCAGTCACAAAAGCAATTTCCAATATAATTTCTAATGCCGTAAAATATACGGAAAAGGGAAAGCGGGTTTTTATCTCTTGTATGAATGGAACTCTAATTGTAGAAAACGAATGTAAGCCTATTCCAGAAAAAGAGCGAAAGCATCTATTTGAAGCATTCTACCGACCAGACTATTCCAGAAGTCGGACAACGGGAGGTAATGGACTTGGTCTTTACCTTACAGGGAAAATTTTAGATACCTACCGTATTAGCTATGCCTTAGAGCCAACGAATAGTGGAATGCGGTTTCGTATAGATTTAAAAAAGTAAATTTCTGTAGTGAAAGCATCCTCTTTGCCGAGGGTGTTTTTTTATTATGACAACTTCATGACAACTACACTTCATACGCATGAAAAATGCTCCGTTTATAATACTTCTTGAAAACAAAATAAAGGAGGATTTTCTATGGGTGCAATGAAACGCACAGTACGTTATCTTACTCGCAAATGGAAAAAAAGTATTTTACTGTTTGCAATTTTCCTTGTGGTTGGAACATTGGTAATCTCAGGCATTTCAATTCAGAGTGCTTCGGAGCAAGCTGCCACAAATTTACGCAGGTCATTTGGCGGTGGTTTTGTTATGAAAGAAGACCACAGCGACCAATCCAAGTTTGAACGTCGGGATGTTGGCAACGGAAGCTACGCAATGGTTTATACTGGGGAATCACTTACAAAAGAGATTGCTGATAAGGTAGCCTCTGTTCCTGGTGTCAGTGGATACAATGCGGAGAACATCGGACCCGCTAACTTAAAAACTATGGAAGGTGACTATTTAGAACTTAAAAGCATCGAAGGCAGTATGTTTGCCAATGAGCCTGTTCTTAGCAAGCAAGCCAACATTTATGGCTATACTAACACGCAGGAAGCGGATATGTTCACAGGGGGAAGTATAGAGTTAATTGAAGGGCGGCAGATTACGCCAAAAGACCAAAATGCCGTTCTTATTCACAAAGAGCTTGCCGAGAAAAATGGCTTAAAACTTGGCGACCAGTTTATCATTGCTATGAATTCACAGATTACGGGCGGTGATGAGGAAGGCGGAAAACTGAAAGAAACCGTAACCATTGTCGGCATTTTTGACTCAAAAGTAAGTCAACAAGTATCTGTGTTCTCTACGCCGGGTGAACTTTTGGAAAATACAGTATTGATGGATGTAGAAACTAGCGTAAAGCTACTCTCGTGGTCATCCGCAGGATATTATAAAGTTCATTATCGGGTGAATGACCCCGCAGAACTAAACAATATTATGCAAGAAGTGAAAAAACTGAATTCCATTGATTGGAGCTGTTACTCCATATCCACAGATAATAAGACCTATGAAGTTGCTACTACTCCGTTGGATAATTTAAGCGGATTGATTACCACTCTTATCATTATTATTACTATTATTGGTGTGGCAGTTTTAATTTTACTGCTTACCATGTGGACAAAAAGCCGTACTCATGAATCTGGGATTTTGCTTTCACTCGGAATTGGCAAATTTAAAATTATCATGCAGCATATGGCAGAAGTATTTATTATAGCAATCTTGGCGTTTGGCATTTCGTTTTTTACGAGCAGTGCAGTAGCACAAGGCTTGGGAAACACCTTGTTGGGTGACACCAGCCAAAGCAGTACACCACAGAATACGCAGTTAGAGGAAGATGGGTCTTTTGGGTATACGCTTCCTGAAACACCGATGAATGTAGATACAGCAACGGAGCTGAGTGTGACCGTAGTACCGCAGACTTTCCTATGGGTATTCGGAATCGGCGGCTTATTGACTGTTGTAGCTGTATTAGCTGCATCCGTACCGTTGTTCCGTTTAAAGCCAAAACAGCTTCTCGCTAAAATGAGTTAGGAGAGGAAATCATATGGGAATATTTCAAAGAGCCTTTCTATCCGTCATAAGGAAGTTGGGAAAAAGCGTTGTTCTGTTCTTAGTATTACTTGTCGTGTCCACCTTTGTTTTAGTTGGGCTATCGACAAAACGAACATCGGATACAGCAGCATTGGAACTCCGTCACACTCTTGGTGGAAATTTTGGGCTTGTGATAAATAAGGCGAATTCCGAGAATTACAAAGCGGACGAAAACGGTGGGGTACAATACACAGGTTCTTCCCTTGATGATTCGGTGATAGAAAAAGTGATGTCTATATCAGGGATTGAACAATACAATGCCTACCAAAACGGAGAATCAGAAGTGCTGTCCTCTGACGGTATACCATTAGAGCTTATTAAAACCAACAATCAATACGATGAGGATGAGCGATTGCTGCACATGGCTACAAGTGAGTCCAATTCCTTTTCTGAGAAAAGCAATTATTTCCAAAAGGAAATTTTCCAGCTCACAGAAGGGAAGCATATTGGGGATGGTGACACAAGCATTGCATTGATTAGTAAAGACCTCGCTGCTGTTAATCACCTAAAGGTAGGTGACAAAATTATGTTAAAAACAATGAATGGCGGTGCAGTCGTTACTCTTACCATCGCAGGACTATTTGAGATAAAGGAACCTCAAGTAAATGCCGGGCTTGCTCCACCACCTTCACTTTATCAAAACCGTATTTTTACAGATAATAAAACAGCAAAAGAACTTTATACAAATGGTAAGGGCGAGTATAAAGGAGTGAATTTCTATGTGGATGACCCTGCGCAGCTTAGTAATATCATAGAATCTGTGAAGGAAAATGTAAATATTGCGTGGGACGACTTCTCCATTGAAACGGCTGATGCAGAATACAGACGTTCTGCTGCACCGCTTGAAAAAATGTCCTCCATGCTGTCCTCGTTACTTCTTTGTATCGTAGTCGGAAGTCTGCTTGCACTTTCGCTCATGCTTGCTCTATGGATGAAAGAACGAGTGCATGAAATAGGTGTATTGTTGGCAATGGGATTTGATAAAATCCAAATTATCGGGCAGCACATAGTGGAAATTCTGCTTATTGCCATTGTAGCTTTTGGCATTTCCTATTTTGCAGGAGCAGCGGCAGCAAATACCGCAGGTAATTATTTAATGACAAGTGCTTGTGAACAGTCTGTAGGTGAACAAGACATTGAGGTAACAGGGAAAGATATAGCACCCATTGAAATAGATGTGACTGCTCCTGATTTTTTTGCGGTCTGTGGAATTGGCTCATTAGTAGCCGTTCTGTCCGTTTTTGTTTCGAGTGTGCCAGTAGTGCGGCTCAAGCCAAAAGAAATTTTAACAAAGATGAATTAATGAAAGGTGGAATAAAAATATGTCAATTTTAGAAACAAAAAATCTTGGCTATTCCTATAACGGGAAATCAAAGGTACTTGAAGATATTTCAATAAGCTTTGATGTTGGAAAGATGTATGCCATTCTTGGTCCGTCAGGGTGTGGAAAAACAACATTGCTCTCTCTGCTCGGTGGTTTAGATGTTCCGACTAAAGGCGAAGTCGTATGCAACGGAGAGAACATCAATAAACTGGGACTAGCAAAACACAGGCATGAAAATGTTTCTTTTATCTTTCAGGCATACAACCTGATAGATTATATGAACTCAATAGAAAATGTGAAGTTGACCTCAAAAAAAGCTCCGCTTCCTATTCTGGAGCGTTTGGGGTTGACAAAAGAAGAAACCAAACGTAATGTCCTCAAGCTCTCAGGCGGCCAACAGCAACGTGTGGCGATAGCGAGGGCATTAGCCAGCGATACAGCGATTTTGCTTGCCGATGAGCCAACAGGAAATCTTGATGAAGATACAGCAGAGGAAATCACGCAAATTCTCAAAGAAAGCGCACATGAACTCAAGCGTTGCGTTATCATTGTGACACATTCGGGGGCGTTAGCGAAACAAGCTGATATAGTGATAAAACTTCGTAAGGGAAAAGCACAGATTTTTGAGCGTCCTGAAGAAATAAATAAGCAATCTACCTCGCAGCCACAAAAACGCAAAAATAATGTGTCACGCAGTGAAAGGAGATGAGAATAAATGAATGACAATCAGATGATTAAAACAAAGAAAAAAGATGGTCTACTCTCGTTGATTTTATATGTTCTCGCAGCAATTTTGTTAATTGCAGCTTTTATTTCATTGGCAGCCTGCCAACAAAATATTTCGGCGCAGCTTGCACAGGGCGTTTCCGTCAAAGGTAACGAGCTGGCTATTTTAAATATCTATCTTTCCAGTTGTGTCCAACATTTCGCTTTTGCAGGCTTGCTGTTTTTCTGCGGTTTGCAGTGTAGGAAAAGCACATTTGAAAAAATGGGAACGTTGAAGAATATTCTGTTGCCGTATGCGGAAAATCAGCAGTGCGGTATAAAATCGCCTATTCCATCTAATATGGAGCATCCAGATGAAACAGAGCTTGAAATTGATTTCACAGGATGGAATTCAAAGGAATAGAACAATTTGACTATTTAGAAAAAGGTATTTTTTCATTTATACCAAAACAAGCCTACCGAATAAAAAAAACGGAGCTTTGGTGGGTTGTTTTGCAACGTCCAAATAAACATCCCTCAACTCTGTTTTTGAGTTTGGAGGGATGTTTTTGCGTTGGTTATTATCTGCCACGCCGCTGCTGATTTTAAGCAGCAGCTATTTACATATTATATAACAGGGGTAAGGATAGCTTGTTAAAAAAATCCTTGTTCTTGTATGGTACTTTTATACCCTAAAAGTAGGCGTCAAATATCTACATCATAGAACTTTAAATTCTTATAGCCGCAAAGGACTGACAGACTTTGTGGTTTTTCTTTTGTCGTTTTTTGTCAAAATAAGACGTAAGCCTATTTCTGGTGTGGGTTGCCGTTCCCCACCGTCCAATCTGGATTTTTAAAAAAAATTCAGATTGGAGGTAACGGACGATGGATGAAAAGCATCCAAATCGAAAAAAGGACAAGCATAATCCCTACACATTGATGATTGTTGAGGGAAGATACCACCTCTCTTTTAAAGACGGACGAGGGAAACTGCAAACTCTGGAAATTGACAAAATTTTATATGACCTGTTCAACCTCTTTGAGCTTGAGGATATTTCCTATCTCAACAAAGTGAGCAGGCACATTGAACATTCCGAACTGACAGAAGCAACGCTAAATGAGCGAGCCTTTTATAAGCAGACCAACTTAGATGAGATGGTTTTAAGAAACATGGAATGTGAGTTGCTACATAAGGCAATTTCAAAACTTCCCGAAGTACAAAAGCGCAGGCTGCTATTGTATTTTTTCGGGGATATGACCTATGAGCAAATCGCAAAGATGGAGGGGTGTACGAAAAGGGCTGTTAAATTCAGTGTGGACATCGCCATTGAAAAGCTGAAAAAAAATTTTAATATTTTTTGATATTCACACTACACATAACCTTTTTGAGTGAGCAAACAGGTGAAGGGGCTTAAAAATCCTTTCACCTGTTTTCCTTTGTGTGGCGAAAACGGGATTGTTCTTTGACAACCGAATACTCATTCGCCAAATACTTCCTCTTTGTGATTGTGATGAGCATAAGCGTGTGCAGCGGTACGCCATGACCTGCCGATAGCAGAATAGCGATGAAAGGTGGTGAGCGGTCAAATACCGACTCAAAATATCGGGCAGCTCCCGATTTCGCCATAACCCACAAAGAGAATAATGGTACTCCCGTCCAGTCACAGCCCGAACGGTATTCAATCCGTCGCAGGCAACGAGGGCGGCTCTGTCAGACAGACAGTTGGGGTGAAACTCCCGTGGCGTCAGTTCGCTGCTGACCGTTTGGCGACTTCCCTGCGTTTACGGACGCACTTGCATTTCGGGGTGTCGAGGACAAATAGAGATGCTCCTATCATAACGCCAGATATAAGGTGGTCATTGGACACAGAGCTTGTTTTATGCGCTCCTGACCTTAAATTCTTCCTTGTGTCTGGCTATTACATAGGCAGGATTGACCTGCCTAAATTCCAGATAGGAGGTCAAACATAATGGAAAGAATGATTAAGCGTGGAGATATTTTTTATGCAGAACTTAATCCCGTTATCGGCTCAGAACAGGGCGGCACACGACCCGTACTTATCATTTCCAATAATATAGGAAACAGGCACAGCCCGACAGTCATTATCGCTGCCATTACGAGCCGAGTGCAGACAAAAGCGAAACTGCCGACACATACCGCCGTGAAAGATTACAAAGGGCTTGATAAGGACTCCATTATCCTGCTTGAGCAGATAAGGACGATTGACAAACAGCGGTTAAAACAGCATATGGGGACAATGCCCACGGACATAATGGCAAGGGTTGACAAGGCTCTTGCCATTAGCTTATCCATGAAGCAGCAGAAAGCGGGGTGTGGCGATGGAGCAGAATAGGGAGCAGGATTTTGTACATTACAGCATCCAATTCGCATGTTTGCAGAAGCTGAAAAAAAGAAGTTTAATTACGGTAGATGAATACGAAGCCATCAAGAAGCGGCTTATGAGAGATTACAATGTCGTTACGAACCTTGCGGCTTGACATTCATCAATAAATATTTTGGAGGTAAATCATATGAGCGATGTGCAGGTAATCAAAGCAAACCGTAGTGAAAACCGTATCCGTGGCAGAAAGGTCGAAGTGTTGAGGGTAGCCGCCTATTGCCGTGTCAGCACGGACAGTGAAGACCAGCTCAACAGCTATAAGTCACAGGTCACATATTACACGGATTTGATTAAGAAGAAACACGAATGGACACTGGCGGACATATACGCTGACGAAGCCATAACAGGCACGCAGGTAGCGAAGCGCGAGGATTTTCAAAGAATGATTAACGACTGTATGAATGGGGATATTGATATGGTGATTACAAAATCCATTTCAAGATTTGCCAGAAACACACTGGACACTCTGAAATATGTCCGTATGCTGAAAGAGAAAGGCATTGCCGTTTTCTTTGAAGATGAAAATATCAATACCTTAACGATGGACGGCGAGCTGCTGTTGGTGGTACTCAGCTCCGTTGCACAGCAGGAAGTGGAGAATATATCTTCCAATGTCAAAAAGGGGTTGAAAATGAAGATGCAGAGGGGCGAGCTTGTAGGGTTTCAAGGCTGTCTGGGGTATGACTACCATAAGGATACAAAAAGCATATCCGTAAATGAAAAGGAAGCTGAAATTGTACGGTATATTTTCAATCGTTATATTGAGGGTGCAGGCTGCACGGTCATCGGGAACGAACTGGAAAACTTAGGATACAAGACAAAGTACGGCAGTTCAAAATGGGTACAGTCCACAGTCATCGGAATTATCAAAAATGAGAAATACAAAGGCGACCTGCTTTTGGGAAAGACATTCACGGTTGACCCGATTTCAAAAAGGCGGCTGGAAAACTTTGGGGAAGAAGATAAGTTTTATATCCGTGACCATCACGAACCGATAATCAGTGAGGAAATTTTTGAGGAAGCACAGAAGATACTGGCGAAGCGGAACACAAACCGCAACGTGCATCAAGAGGGGCAGAAAAGGAACAAGTTCAGCAGGAAATATGCGTTTAGCTGCATGATAAAGTGCGGATTTTGCGGCGGTACTCTGACACGGCGGAACTGGCACAGCAGCTCCGCATACACTAAGACAATCTGGCAGTGCGTCACCGCCACAAAAAACGGGAAAAGGCATTGCCCGCATTGTAAGGGAATCCCCGAAGAAGTGATTGAAAAAGCCTTTGTAAAGAGCTACCAGCTTTTATGCACAGACCAGCAGGAGGTTGTCGATGAGTTCCTGCAAAAAGTTGAGGGAATCCTTAATGATGATACTTCTTTGAAGCGTCTGCCTAAGATTGAAAAGGAAATGGCTGACCTGCATAGGCGAAAGGAAAAGCTGCTTGATTTAAGGCTTGATAATAATATCGACAGGGACATTTACGAAAAGAAAAACCAAGAGCTGTCCGAGCAGTTAAAGAAGCTCCAAGAGGAACAGGAGCGGTTGATGGAATTGGGCAGGAATCAGGATAACACCAGAACACGGTTAAGGGAGTTCAGAAAAGTGTTAGGTTTTGGGGAGATACTGGAGAGCTTCGACAGGGTGGTTTTTGAAAGCGTGGTTGAAAAAATAGTCATCGGAGGTTATAATGATGAGGGAGTGGAGGAGCCTTTGAAGATAACCTTTGTGTATAAAACTGGTATCCACTCCAATTTTAATGGAAAGGATTTTAAGCCAAAGCGTAAAAACGCTGCGGCTGTACATAATGACGCAGAATTGTGTTCCTATACGAGTGACGAGGCTGAAAAATTGTGTTTACATAGTAGTTCCGACACATGTGGAGACAGTTGTACTGCTGTCACGAAACGTCGGGTAAAGACACATAAAAAGGCTTGAAATCAAGGGATTCCGAGGATGTTGCCTTGAAACGGGCGGTGTCCGGGAATCCCTTTTTTGTTGCCTTGACAATAGTTCTATGGTCTGAAAAATCGGGATGTGTAACAAGGGAACTACTTTTTGCCCTTGGCGTAACAAGGCAACTACTGTTTTTGAGGATTTCGGAGGGTGTGTAACAAGGGAACTATTGTCAATGTATTTGAGATTCAATCGACTTGACGATTCGTGTTTTTGCTTGTAAATACATGAGATTTCTGTTATACTGTAAGCACCCATTTCACAGCATGGATAGGAGGGATGAAAACGTGCCTCATATTTCTGAGTACGACGTAGAAACCAAGTTTATGGATCGCTTGGAATCCATAGGTTACAGTTACGCAGATCTTAAAAATTATGACGATGTAATCGCTAACTTCCGAGACAAACTTGCGGAGTTTAATGCTCCGAAGCTGAAGGAAGCAAAGGGTGAAGCAACTTTCTCCGATGCCGAATTCAACCGTGTATTGATTCATTTGGATAATCATTCGGTATACGAATCCGCACAGCTTCTCCGTGACAAGTACGTTCTGTCACTGGATAACGGAAAGACCGTATATCTTGATTTCTTTTCGTTTGACACAGACAGAAATATATATCAGGTCGCGCATCAGATTACGATGGATCCCGCGCACAAAGATGATGTTTCTTATAAAAACCGCTACGATGTAACGGTGCTGATCAACGGACTGCCGCTTGTGCAGATAGAGTTAAAACGTCCTGGCGTTGAAATAAACGAAGCAATCAATCAAATTAACAGGTATAGAAAGTTTTCCTTCAAGGGGGTGTTCCGTTATCTGCAGCTTTTTGTCGTTTCCAATTCCGTGCAGACCAAGTATTTCTGTAATGAGAATGAAATGGAAAACGGTATGTACAATCCCATCCTGAAGAGCTTGGTTTTCTTCTGGACAGATGAGAAGAATAAAAGAATAAACACATTGGAAGAATTCACTTCAGAGTTCTTTAGGAAGTCTGCCATAACGGAGATGATTGACAAGTTCATGGTCATCAAGTCTACAGAGCCGGTTCTTATGGTTATGAGACCATATCAGATTTTTGCCGTTAAGGCTGCAAGAAAGAGAATTCTGGAAGCAAATCAGAACGGATATGTGTTCGCTTGTACCGGTTCCGGGAAAACTCTCACTTCCTTTAAGCTGGCACAGCTCCTCAGGGATGAGGCGCGTATCGATAAGGTTGTCTTTCTGATCGACCGCAAGGATCTGGATGACCAGACGGTGGATGAATATAATTCCTTTGAGAAGGACTGCGTTGATAATTCAAATAGTACGCATGTCCTTGTGAAGCAGTTACAGGATTCCGATCGGAAGCTGATTGTTACTACCATTCAGAAGATGGCAAACGCAGTGAAGTCCAAGCGATATGAAAAGCTGATGGATGTTTATCACGATAAGAAGGTCGTTTTTATCATAGACGAATGCCATCGCAGCCAGTTTGGCAAGATGCACGGTGACATTGAAAGACATTTTGCTAATGCAAATTATATTGGTTTTACCGGTACTCCGATTTTTGAGGCAAATAAAGGCGCGGACGGTAGAACAACGGCTGACGTTTTCAATGCAGGTCTTTTGCCTAACGGCGAAAAAAGAGATTCCTGCCTACATCGCTACATGATAAAGGACGCTATTGCTGACGGAAACGTTCTTCGTTTTTCTGTTGAGTACCAGCGCACCCTTTTTGCTCATAATATTGCTATGAAGGGAATTGATCCAGAGCAGCTGGATGATCCGGAATATTGTAAGCGTCATAACATAGATATTGATGGGCTGTACCATGATGAAGAGCGTATACATAAAATTGCGGAGCATATTTTTGAGCATCATGAGCGGCACATCCATCCCCAGGGCAAGGATATCTATACGGCGCTGTTTGCCGTTGATTCGATTAAGACGCTGGGTCAATACTATGATGCTTTTAAGGAATTGAATGTTGCCCGTAATGAGGATAACCAATATAAGGTCGCTGCTATCTTCAGCTATGGAGCAAATGAAGATATGGACGGTAAGGGAGATGAACATTCTGCTGAGCTTCTTTCCCGTATCATGGATGATTATAATCAGACTTTTGGTACTTCATATTCTATTGAGACCTTTGACGCGTATCGGAAGGATATTACGAAGCGTATGAAGCAGAAGGATCTTCCGCAGGTAGATATCCTTCTTGTAGTAAATATGATGTTGACCGGCTTTGACGCAAAGCCATTAAACACGCTTTATCTGGATAAAAATCTTGTGTGGCATACGCTGGTACAGGCTTACAGCAGAACTAACCGTGTTGATAAGGTTACAAAGCAGTTTGGGCAGATTGTCACATATAGAAATATAAAGCAGTGGCAGGATGATGCTCTGAGGCTATTCTCCGGAGACGGAGATCCAAATGAATATCTTCTGGAAAACTATGAATATTATGTTCAGAAGTGGATTAACCAAGAACCGGTGCTTAGGAAGGTTGTGCCGAGTGTTGACGATGCTGGGCAGCTTACCAATGAAGATGAAATCCGTATGTTCATTATTGCATTTCGCACAATGGTAGGAACGCTTGCAACATTAAAGACCTTCTCAAAATTTGACTGGGCTGATCTGGCGGTGGTAATGGATAAGGATGGATACGAAGGTTATAAGTCCTGGTATCTGTATTACAAGGATCAGACAAGCAATCCCAATCCAAAGGTTCCAGTTCCGGTAGATATTGATTTTGATGTAGAGCTTGTCCGTACAGACCGCATAAATGTCGTTTATATCTTAAACCTTCTGAAATCTGTCAATAAGGCAGGCAAGTCTCCGGAGGAAAGGGAAGCAGATCTTGATCTGATATTGCGTGAGATTGAGCGTTCTGATAATGAATCTCTCCGGGCAAAGAAGGATATTATGGCGGAATTTGTTCGTACACGGTTCTATGATCTTTCTGATGATGCGGATATCATGGCAGAGTTCGAAGAGTTTACCAGAGAACATGAAAAGGCAGAGACAGAGTCTTTTGCATATGAGCACGGCATTGATTACGTTGTGGTACATGACATCATGGTTGAATACATCTTTAACGGAAGCGTCTCTGACGAATCTATCCGAAAACGGCTTATGGCGTACCATCTTGGGCTCCTTAAAATCACAAAACTAACGAATGAGATTAAGGACTTTGTAAGCACAACCTATATGAAATATAAAGCGGAGGGTGAATAAAATGGCGATTGATACTAATAAGCTTCAGCAGCAGGCAGCAGATCTTTCTTCTCAGCTCTGGGCAATAGCGAATGATCTGAGAGGTGGAATGGATGCCAACGAATTCAGAAATTATATATTAGGAACAATATTCTACCGGTATCTCTCTGAAAGAACGGAAATGTATATGCAGGAGATCCTGGAGGAAGATAAGCTTACCTATGAGCAGGCTTTTGCAGATGCTGATTTTAAGCCTATCGTAGAACAGTGGTCTATAGAGCATCTTGGGTATATCATCCGTCCGGAGAATCTGTTCCGTGAGTTGAACCGTAAAATCATTAAGCCGAATGGTGATGCGGACAAATTCTCTGTGGAAGATTATGAAAGAGCTGTAAATGAACTGACCGGTTCTACCCTCGGCCATAAGTCAGAGAAGGCTTTTGAAGGTCTGTTCAACGACATGCGGCTTCAGGATACCCGTCTTGGTGACACAGTATCCGAAAGGACAGACAAAATCGGTAAGGTTATCGCTAAGATCGGCGAGATAGATATGAATCTGCAGGATCAGCAGTTTGATGTACTGGGCACAGCATATATGATTCTGATTGGGCTTTTCCAGTCCGGTGCTGGCAAGAAAGGCGGTGAATTCTTTACCCCGACCGGGCCATCTAAACTTTGCGCTACCTTAGCTACATTGGGACTTGATGAAGCGAAGACCGTCGGAGACTGTACTTGTGGTTCTGGATCTATGCTTCTGGAAACCCAAAAACATCTGTCAAAGCAGAAGGTCGGTCATTTCTATGGACAGGAAAATAATCCAACGACGTACAACCTTGCCAGAATGAATATGCTGATGCATGGGGTGGACTATCAGAACTTTGATATCTACAAGGGAGATACTCTGATCAATGATATGTATGGTGATGATCTGAAGCTTACTGTGCAGGTATGCAATCCGCCGTATTCATTGAAGTGGAGTTCTGATAGCAAGTATCTTGATGATCCTAGGTATTCGGGAGTTGGGAAGCTTGCGCCAAAGAGCCATGCCGACTTTGCTTTTCTTCAGCATATGGTATACCACATGGATGAGACAGATGGTCGTATTGCAGTGCTGCTCCCACATGGAGTTCTTTTCCGTGCAGGTGCTGAAGAGGAAATACGCAAATATCTTATTAAAGATTTGAACAGGCTTGATGCGGTAATAGGATTACCTGCCAATCTTTTTCATGGGACGCCAATACCTGTCGTCGTTTTAGTCCTTAAAAGTAGGCGAAACGGTAATGCAGACAACATATTATTTATTGATGCAAGCGATGAATTCGAAACAGGAACAAATCAGAATGAACTTACAGATCAAAATATAAAGAAGATCGTGGATGCTTATTCTGAAAGGAAGGATATAGATAGATTTGCTCATGTTGCTAAAATCGAGGAGATTGTAGAAAACGGATACAATCTAAATATTCCGAAGTATGTAGATACATCTGAAATTGAAGAAGCTATAAATATAGAAGCTGTTAAAGCAGAATTAGTAGCAGTTGCGGAAGAAAAAAGGAAAGCAATTGATAAAGTGAACAGCACGATGAAAATGCTGGGATTGTGAGGAACTGCAATATGTCAGATCTAAAAATAAGATTTAAGAGAGATGATGGTTCAGACTATCCTGAATGGAGGACTGTTTCTATTGGAGATATACTTGAAAGGCAGGCCGTTCCAATTAATGTGGATGGAAATGAACTGTATCGAGAGATAGGTATAAGATCCCACGGAAAAGGATTATTTCACAAAGATCCTGTAACAGGTGAAGAACTAGGAAACAAAAGCGTCTTTGAAATTATTCCTGATTGCTTGGTTTTAAATATTGTTTTCGCATGGGAAAGAGCTGTTGCAAAAACAACATCTAACGAAATAGGTATGATTGCATCACATAGATTTCCTATGTACAAACCTAAAGAAGGTGTGCTTGATCTTGATTATATAGTCAAATATTTGATTACTGATAAGGGAAAGAGACTGCTTGAACTTGCTTCTCCGGGTGGAGCAGGTAGAAACAGGACTTTAGGGCAAAAGGAATTTGCTAACAGTAAAATATCCCTGCCGTGTTATGAAGAACAGAAAAAGATAGCTAACCTATTAGTTAAGTTGGATCGAATAATTGAGTTATGCGAACAAGAGGTGGTAAATCTTGGAAAACAAAAAACGTTTGCAATGAAAAAAATATTTTCTCAGGAAACAAGGTTTCGCAAGGCTGATGGCGGTGAATTTGCAGAATGGGAAGATCGGCCGCTCAGTTATTACTTGTCAGAGAGCAAAGAAAGAAATAAAAAAGCTGAATGCGGCAGGGATGATGTGCTTTCTGTATCAAAGGACTTCGGCGTTGTTAATCAAATAGATTTTTTTGGTAAGTCTTTGGCGGGTGAAGATTTAACAAATTACCATAGAGTTCATAAAGGCGATGTTGTGTATACAAAAAGTCCTTTAGGTAAACAGCCTTATGGAATTATTAAGGTTAGCGAAATGGAAGGTATAGTATCAGTATTATATGCGGTATATCACTGCAATAATAAAGTGTTGCCAGAATTTGTTGATCAATATTTTAGTAGGGATATAACTCTAAATAATTACCTGAAGCCGTTGGTAAATATAGGTGCAAAGCATACTATGAACGTGAACAATGCTATCGCGATTTCTGGATTGGTCAGATTCCCATCATCAATTATTGAACAAAGAGCAATCGTAGATTTTCTCTCAGATTTCGATGAAACTATCGTTGCTGCAAAAAAGGAACTCGACCTTTGGCAAAAATTGAAGACAGGTCTGCTGCAACAGATGTTCGTATAATAGGAGGTGGTCTTAGGTGTCAAGAGAAAAGAAAGACGCAAAAAACTTCGCCTGTAAGTTTGATCGTGAGATATTTGAAAAGCTTGAAGAATTCTGCGAACTTTCCGGGCAGAATAAGACTGCCGTGGTAGAACGTGCCGTGGAAAAATATATTGAAGAAAATCTTGAAATGATCAAGGAAGTGGCGAAGAAACTTTAAACCGAATCTTTCTAAAAGGTAAAGGCCAGTCCAGAGCTTTAGGACTGGCCTTTTGCAATATAATCTGCTTATGATGTCTGATCGGATTTTTCAATAAACTTCCGCAGGATATCTACATCCGAGTCAATGTTCCGAGGTCGGATCCGTTCGAGTACTTTCTTCTCCACCTCAGGGGTCCAATAGATCTTCAAATCCTTCTGGGCTCTTGTGATGGCGGTGTAAAAGATGTTGTGCGTGATTAGCTCATCCACTTCATCTGTGATGACGATTTTTACGGAGCTGTATTCCAGACCCTGGGCTTTATGGATGGATACGGCATATGCAATCTGGAATGGAACGATGGTGCTTGCGGTATTGCCATCATCATCCTCATCGGTGCTTTTAATTTTGCTAACGCAAAAGCGGACAACGGTATTTTCTGTCTTGGGATCATCAAGCACTGTCAGCGGCATAAACCTGGTATCGGCGGGATTGATGGTGGTGTTTAGCTCGATATCAAACTGAATCCGTTCAGTCATTTCACCTACATCCAATTTTTCAATTCCTACAATCCTTCCGCGCATATTGTTATAGATGACGGGATGGAAGCGGTTGTTCTCCAGGAACAGAACGGGATCGCCGACCTTGTATTGCTGCACATCCCATTCAACGGCTGAATTTGGATTGCTTTCCTGAAGGAACCGGTTGATGTTATTGATGCCGTAGAGTCCGTCATAATTGAGGCAGAGAACGGCTTCATCCTCTCCGGCAGCAGTTAGCAGTGATTCATCGACTTTCAGGGAGCAACTCTGTTTATCAATGATTTCCTGTACGTTATCATCCATAGCTCTGACTTTTGACCAGAGAATAAGAAGACGCTGGTTTTTCGTTCTGTAAGGCGTGGTGAGTTCAAAGACGGATGTTTTTGGAAGGAAGCTCCGCAGCGCCATGAACCAGTTCCCGAAGCGTATGGAGTTTATCTGGTATGTATCGCCCACAAGCAAAATCTTCTTAAATTTGACCATTTCAAGAAGCTTTTGCATATCGGTGTTGCTTACGGTGCTGCACTCATCTATTACAACCAGGTCATATTCAGGATCTCCGTATCCATATTTGAGGAAGCTTGCAATGGTTGAGAATTTACAGTAATCCTCATTGGAATCAACTCTTCTCTTCAGGTTATCAATTGCCGGATTGGTCTGGGCAAGATATAGCTTTTCTTTATTATCGTAATAATGAGAGATATGGTTCACGAGTGTCGATTTTCCAACGCCGGCGGAACCGTATATTGCGGCAACCGCAGATTTGGAAAACATCTTTGTGAGGATATCTATCTTTTCCGGGCAGTCTACTTCATAATCATCAAGCATCAGCCAGAATTCAACATCATTTGAGTAATCCAGATCCTCCACTTTACTAAGCTCCATCAGCTTTTTAATGATGCTGGTGGTATCTAATCTGTATTCCCTGATGTAGGCGTAGTCATCCTTTACGACTATTTTGCTTCTATCTTTATGCCCGAACCATAATGTGGCATTATACGTTCTTGCGAGATCCTTTATATCACCATAGTGCGCAAGCTCCTCAACAGGCGTGAAAATCTTGCCGGAAATCTCTGTGTTATTCCTAAGCTGTCGTGCAAGAAGTTCATGCTTTCTGTTATAAGTCGGAATGCACTCAAATAAAGCATGAAGCCGGGGATTGTGATTTATCGGCGACTGGTTAAACGGCATTTTGTCAAAGGGGATGCTGCCGTTTTTCAAACAAAGGTTGGATAGGTTAGTATTGGCTGCGTCCTGCCGCTGATCTTTTATGATTGCGTTGTGCATGCTATAGAGAAGGTAACGGAGGACGTTCTGGCCGGGTCTCTTTCCCCGGATTATGCTGCGGCACCGGTTCAGAGCATCGAAAAAATATCCGGTTTTTCCTTCAGCCCGAAATGAATTGATAAGCCTTTGATATGCGGCTTCCGGAAAGTCCATAATTTCGGTGAGCGTGAAGCGGTTCTCCGTTATATAGCGACAAATGGTGCGCTGCTCTCCGTATGGTATATCGCGCTTGGATTCAGTAATTATGGAATAGAAATTTTTAAACTCACAGCCACACTTCCCATCCTGTGATTAGAAGTATGGGCATGGTTTTTCCGAGGATCTCTATGCTTTCGTTCTGCAAATAGAATCTCGATGCATAGTTGCTTATGACCGGTAATCTGGTGAAAGCAATAATACGTCCTGCTTTATTTTCTCTGTCCTTTGCGGTTGTGAAGGTGACTTCAAAATATCTGCGGCCGTTCACATAGAACGGTTTTAATTTCTGTATGTAATATTTTTCTCCTTCACCGGCAAGCTGAGCTTTGTATTTATTGACTTTTTCAGCGATTTTGGAATAATACTCCTGCAGGGCTGTGTCCAGATTAAGAGGGAACTTATCCAGATTATGCAGGATGGAAATTCCGAAATCATAGTTAAGGATATCCCTGATTTGAAGCAGATAGTCATAGTATTTCAGCATCAGTCGCTCAGAACCATCCTCATCGAGGGTATAGTGTGACGCGACTATATCAAGATAATTCCTGAAGCGGTAGAGCACTTTCAAATGCCCGTCTGTCTGGGTATGCTCTGCCGCCTTTTCTATATTCTCTTCGGAATCTTCTATATCAATGTATGGGGCGTAGTATTTTAACATCACATGCTCCACCAGGTTCTTCAGGCGGCCAAGGATGTCCTGGGATATTACGGCTCTTGTAGAATTGTCTATATCATCAAGGTATCGACAGATTGCTCGATCGATGACCCTGATTTGATCATCGATTATAGGCATAAGTCTTCTGTCCTTTCGAATCAAATCAGAAATGGGTAATGTTTCTATTCTGGTATTTACATGTCAAATTCATTTTCATCGTTCCAGTCATCTATAAATGCGTCATACGGATATATGCCCGCATAGTTGTCCGGGTGAAGTTTGACGTAATTGTCTCTCAGCTTTGTTCTCAGTCTCCGGACTGAAGAACCAGGAACGGATTCGCTGTCCGGATCCAGCGCCTTGCAGAAATCTTGCAGGACGGCTACGGTGCTGAGAATGTTCGATTGAAGACCGATATCCTCAAATCTGGAAATCTGATCTTTCCATTTTTCATTATATAGGCTGTTGATCTTTGCAACCATGCTGCCGGTAAACCATACCTCAGCCTGATCGCTTGCGATGCATTTCTCCAATATGCTGTCAAAGTCGATATGGAAATCCTTCAGCAGGTTTCTGTCGTTTGCTGATAGCTGCGAAGCTTTTTCTCCGTCTACAGGACTCTTATCCGGAAGTTTTACTTCCGAACCATCTGACGCGTTGGGATAGGCAATCTTAAAAAATATATCTTCCAGTAGTGAGTCGCAGGCTTACAAACATCGAAAAAATCGATTTCGTTGTTTGTAAGCCATTCCTCGATTTTATGGAATGTATCCTTCTCGAACATCCTGGCATTCAGCCATTCACGATATCCCTGTTCATAATGCTTGGAATATACGTACTGTGCATACTCTGGACTGATCTTGTTCGGATTTTTCTCTCTTAGGTACCGCCTTTTGGTATCCGACTGACAATTCAGAAGACCACAGGCTTCTTGGGCTTCTTCATAAATGAAGTGTTCAATCATACTATCGCAGAAGTCTACAGGCTTCTCATCATCTTGAAGGTATGGATACAGAGCATTGAAATACTCTGAAAATGTCATGAAATCACCTACTTCCGTTTGCTTCCGTCCGCTTCCGATGCTTCCCATTTTTCGAGGGGGTACATTGCTATACTGCACTCATAGAAGTGGTTAACTGCTGATGTGAACAGACAAATATTTAATTTATTATACCAAAGCTTAGGTGTAAATTCAATTAAGCAGGAAAGCCAATTCCGATAAATTTTAATCTCATAGTCCGAGATGGCCATTAGGACGATGGGATGCATAGAGAGTTTAGGCAGCGGTAATAAAGACCGCTCCGGAAACGAAGATGCACCCACCGTTAGATTTCTGCGCCCATTTTCGGATTTTCAGGAGTCTGTGGACATCTTCACCACAGGCTCTTTCTGCGTTCCATCGTTCGTGGTCGAGGACGGAAAGGAACGCAGACATGAAATTGAAGATTCGTTACGAGAACGAGTACCAGACAATCACGCTGGACGCAGAAACAACGGGGGAACTGTGGGTATCCCTCTCGCTTGAGGGCGAGGGATTATCGCAGGAGGAGCGAGAAAAGCTGATCCAGGAGGAATGGGAGAAGCAGTTCAATCGTCCTGATTATAACTGCTGGCACAAATTCTGGCGGCATCACGGAGAGTCCAAGGCGAAACCGGGCGATGAAGATGATGAGATTGATACCTCTGAGCCGCTGATGGATGAAGTGGCGGATGATCGTATTTTCAGAAAGGACGAGCTTGGACGAGAAGAACGTGAAAGTTACGAGGCAGTCTGTCAGCTTGTCAGAGAAGCCTGTGGCAAGAAGGCTGACTGGGCAGAGATGTTCATTGCTATCCGTATCGAGGGTGTAAGCATTAACGATTATGCCCACCAGATTGGAGTCGATTCGAGCAACATCAGTCACAAGTTAGACCGTGCGGCAAAGAAAATCGAAAAGTTTATGCAGAACCGTCAGATTTGACTGTTTGCTGGGGCTACCTCTTAGAGGCACAGCCTTGGCAAATTTTTATAAGGAGGCAATTGATATGTCAAACAAACCGAAAAACTGGACATACAGACCGCTTGTCTATATCTGCAGCCCACTGTCCGGCGATGTATCAGGCAATATGGAGAGGGCAAGAAAGTTTTGTAGATTCGCCTTAGAAAAAGGACAGATTCCGCTTGCTCCGCATCTTATGTTTCCCCAATTCGTAAATGACGACGATCCGGCCGAGCGTGAGCTTGCAATATTCATGGATGTGATCCTTCTTGGCAAATGTGATGAGCTTTGGGTGTTTGGAGACTATATTTCAGAAGGCATGGCTGTTGAGATAGAAATTGCAAAGAAGCGCAGACAGCCGATCCGTTATTTTAGCAGCAACTTGGGGGAGGTGTCCGAGCATGAGTGAGATTAAAGCAATCCAAACGGAATATAAAGGATACCTCTTTCGATCCAGATTGGAAGCGAGGTGGGCTGTGTTCTTTGAAGCCTGCGGTGTGGACTGGGAGTATGAGCCTGAAGGTTACGACTTGGGTAATGGACTTTACTATCTGCCGGATTTCCTGATCCACGGTGTAACTGTAAATCATGGGTATTTTGAGAGGAACTGTGATATCTACGTTGAAGTTAAGGGTCAGATGAACGATGCCGATGCGGAAAAGATAAACCGTTTCTATGCAGCAGGATATCCGAAGGATAACGGATTGGGTGTTTCGCAGACAGCGGTTTTGGTAGTTGGAAATATTCCCGCTGGTGATAGTATAGACGAGATATTGGATTGCCTGCAGACTGCAGCCTACCGTGACCATAATAACTGGCCAAATTTTTATAACTTCGAAACGGTCGATGGCGATTATTTTGGGGCATATCCTGGTGTAGACAAACATGGTGTTTTTAATCTGTTCGGCGATGACTGCAACTATCTTTGGAGTATGAACGCGGCAGCAACGGAACATGCCTATCGCTTAGCAAGGCAGGCAAGGTTTGAACATGGTGAGACTCCCAAGGTAAGGAGGTTCAGATAATGCGGGATTTAGCGATAGCCTACGGGAATAACCGCCAGGCAAAGAAATGGGTCAATAAGACCACGAAATATGCAGATTTAAAAGAGCGTCTCAAAGTTACGATCCGCACAACAGAGTCGGCTGAAGAATACGCAAAAATGAGTAAAGCCCAGAGGGATGCTGCCAAAGACCACGGTGGTTTTGTCGGCGGCATCTTGGTCGGCGGCCGTAGAAAGATAGATACGGTTGAGTCCCGCTCCATGATTGCGCTGGACGGGGACCGCATTGATAAGGATTTCCTTGATGATTATGAAACCAATGCGCCGTATACATCTTTCCTTTATACAACGCACAGCCACACACCGGATAATCCAAGAGTTAGGCTTATCTTTCCGCTCACAAGGAATATCACAGCAGAGGAGTTTGTCGCGGTATCCCGATACTTGGCACAGATGCTTGGTATCGACTATTTTGATGAATGCTCCTATCAGCCCAATCAGCTGATGTACTGGCCGTCCTCTCCTCAGAACGGCGTATTTGTATATAAGGAAGTGGAGAAGGACTGGCTTGATCCGGACGATATCCTGTCGGCGCACCCAGAGTGGACGGACCCAACAAGACTGCCAATATCCTCCCGTGAGAGCAAAGCAAACCAGGTCTCACAGCAGAAGGTGCAGGACCCGCTTGAAAAAGAAGGTACGGTCGGGCTCTTCAATAGGGTCTTCTTCCCTGTTTCAAAAGCTTTGGACGCCTTTCTTTCAGATGTCTACGAGCCAACTGACAACGAGAGCCGTTATCACTTGATTGCGTCAAGCAGTATGGCGGGCGTGGAGATTAAGGATGACAAGTTTGTGTATTCCCACCACGCGAAAGACCCGGCGTACCTCAGACTCTGCAATGCCTTTGATATCGTCCGTATCCATAAATTCAGCGACATGGATGACAAGACGTCCTTTCAGGCAATGTGCGATTTTGCCATGCAGGTGGATGATGTGAGGTTCCTTGCGGCGAATGAGCGCCTTGCCGGAGCCGAGGCGGATTTTACTGCCATCGGGGATGATGACTGGAAGAAGCGCCTCAAGTTCCAGCCGAGGACGGGCCTTCTGGAA
>ERZ808028.475-NODE-475-length-33587-cov-4.764757_pt1 | contig 33587 bp, 28 predicted proteins | sample MGYA00380184_ERZ808028 | MGnify/ENA primary metagenome ERZ808028 (study PRJEB31490, sample SAMN06133397) | mouse gut metagenome | isolation source: J8_1 | host: mice | place: China: Chengdu | collected 2015-05 ...
AATAATTTAAAAGAATATATAAAAAAATATGAGAAAACGACACCTGTTTTATGTTTTCCGCATTTCGAAAGAAATTGTATTTATTCAGAAGCGGCAGCCTGTATTTATAGCAAGAGAGGGAATAAAAAAGCAATTATTAATCAAATATGTCAATATTATATGCAGAATTATCCATTTGATAATGGTCTATATGAAACCGGGTGTATGGTGAGGGCACATAATAGTGACTTATGTCAAAAAATCATGAGTGATTGGAAACATGAGCTTGATAAATATTCATTAAGGGATCAGATCAGTTTTCCATATGTATGTTGGAAAAATAGTTTTGAACCAGACATATGTGATTTATTTATTAACGAGAATGTTTGGATTCAGTTTATTTGGCATAATCGCTATTACTAATTGAAGGAATAAATATTATGGAAAGAAAAAAAAGAATTGTAATTTATGGTTTAGGGGACAATTTTTATAAGATGTTTACTAAGCGGGTTGCAGATTATTTAAGGAGTAAGTTCAGTATTGTAGGATTGGTGGATAAAAGGAAAGAAACTCAAAAGAATAGTTATTCGGAGTTTAAATATTGTGAACATGTATCGGAGGTAGAATTCGATTATGTATGTATAACTTCAACGAAGTATTATCACGAGATAAAGAAGGAGTTGTTAGAACAATCTGTTGACGAGTCTCGAATTCTTCCAATAAAGTTTTGGACTGAATTATATCAGGAATCTTATTTGCCAATACCCCTTTTTAGCGGCGTAGGAGTCGAAATAGGGGGACCAAGTGATATTTTTCAGCTAGTTTATAATTCAAAATGTATATGCGATGGTGTCAATTATAATATAGAAACTGTTTGGGGTGATAATTCAAATGCTGAATATAAGTGGAATAATAAAGTATTAGGTAAGCAAATTATAGCTGATGCAACAAATTTAAAACCAATTAAAGATGAGGTATATGATTTTGTATTATCTTCTAATAATTTAGAGCATATAGCGAATCCCTTGAAGGCAGTGAGTGAGTTTGTAAGAATATTGAAAAAAGATAAACCCCTTATTATCTTAGTTCCATGTAAAGAAAATTCATTTGATCATAAACGCGAAAACACGACATTTGACCATTTATTAGATGATTATAATAAAGAAACGTTGGAAGATGATTTGACGCATTTGCCAGAAATACTGGAAAAGCATGATTTAATGTTGGATCCACTGGCAGGAACTTTGGAGGAATTTACGAAAAGAAGTATAGATAATTATAAAAATAGGTGTTTGCATCATCATGTTTATAGTAATGAATTATTAGAATGTATAGCTAATTATTTTCATATGGAAATACGTGAAAATACGGTGTTTAGTAATAACTACTATCTTGTAGCAATAAAGCGGGGGTAAATGTGGATGAGGAGATTATGCATTTATTTAGTGTATGATCAAGAGAATATAGTAGATAATTACATAAGTTATATGTTGAAAGAACTAAAAACATGCTGTGAGTATCTTTTAGTTGTTTATAACTCTAAAATTATAAAAGAAGGAGAACAAAACCTTACAGCTTATGCTGATGAGATTATATGCAGGGATAATATAGGATATGATGCTGGAGGTTTTAAAGATGCATTATGTAAGTATATAGGTTGGAATGAGATAATGGAATATGATGAATTAGTGTTGGCTAATGATTCTTTTTTTGGACCTTTTAGAAGAATGGATAGTATATTCAGTGATATGGCTAATAGAGTATGTGATTTTTGGGGACTAACAAAGCATGCCTATAAAAAAGCAGACAACATAGTTGTTCCGGAACATGTTCAAAGTTATTTTATAGTTGTGCGAAAACGAATGTTTAGCTCAATGGAATATAGATTCTATTGGGATTCAATGCCATATTATGATAAATTTTGGGATGTAGTTATTCAACATGAGGAAAAATTCACTTCATTTTTTAGTAATCTTGGATATACCTATGAAGTTTTGGCAGATACAGAGATAAATGATTCTCAGATTAATTTGGCAAATAATTATTCACAATATGCAACGATATCGTATGAATTGATAAAAAAACGAAATTTTCCTTTTTTAAAGAAACAGCAAATTGCGTATAATACCCTGACGCAACAAACGCAGGAAAATTTGTATCAGGCGATTTGTTATATAGACGAAGAAACAGATTATGATGTCGATTTGATATGGGAAAATATCATTAGAACTTTAAATATGGCGGATTTGCAAAGAAGCCTTCATCTTCAATATATTATTTCTTCGGATGAAAAAAAGTTTGAAATAAAAAATAATATAGCAATTGTGGTGTTTGTAAAATATCGCAGAGCGGCAGAATATATCCTAGAATATTTAAATATTCTGAAAAACGCAGTGGATTATTGCATTCATGTGATATCTGATGACGATGATATTTTGAAAGAATACAGAGCAAATTTTAAAAATAGAAAAAAAATACTATTAAAAAAAAATTGTGATTGGAATGAATTGTGTAAATATGATTTTGTATGTGTTTTACATGATGAAGATGTGTCATCTGATGTAAATCCAAGTTGCACAGGAAAATCATATTTATATTCAATTTGGGAAAATCTTTTCAAAAATACAAATCACATTTTGGGAATTTTAGAGAAGTTTGAAAAAGAGGAGAGATTAGGGTTTCTTGCACCTCCGCAACCGAATTTTGCGAATTATTTTGGGAATATGGGTAAAGGATGGAATGGTAATTATGAAGTGGTTAAAACAATAATAAAAAGATTACAGCTTCACAGTCCAATTTCAGAAGAGAAGCCGCCTTTTAGAATAACTGATAATTTTTGGATCAGAGGAAATATTTTGCAATGTATTGAGGAATTAAAAACAGAAGAGTTTTCTTATTTACCATATCTTTGGAGTTATTTTGCACAGCATTTAGGATACTATTCTGGAATTGTAGAAAGTACGGATTATGCCTCGATGAATGAAGTGAATATGCAGTACTGTTTGGAACAGATAGTAACTCAGATTAAAAGTGAATGTGGAAATTTTAGTATTTTTAATGAAATGCAGGAAATATTGTTATTCTTATCATTAAAAAAGTATTGTGAAGAACATGCGAAAATATTGGTTTATGGGACAGGTTATTATGCGCAGAGATACAAAAATTGTTTGAAAAATGTGGAAGGATATGTGGTTTCTGATGGGCGGGAGAAAATGGACTGCTTTAACGGTTTTCCAGTGAAGTATTTATCAGAGTTTGGAAATCTTGATGGATATGGTTTGGTATTGTGTCTTGATAAAAAGAATCAGGTGCAGATAATTCCAATATTGGAAAAGCGGGGAATAACTGATTATTTCTGTGTATATTGACAGGCATGATCATACTGATCAGAAAATAAGATGGGGGAAATAGCATAATGAAATACATAATCTATGGAATAAACCGCGTTACAAAAGATTTTTTATATATTTTTGATGAATTAGAAATCCTGTATTTGACAGATGATGTTGACAATACAGGAAAAATCTGGAATGAATATCCAGTTAAAAATTTAGAAGATGCATTAAAAGATGGTACATATGACCAGATCATCCTCTGTGATTTTGATAAAAAACAAAAGGAGGAGAAGCTGCAAAAAAACGGATTGGTTTACGGGCAGGACTACGTGTATGAAGAAGATTTTTTTGCGGAGCTGGATGACATTTCGATCCCCGCAGACAGAAAGATACTGATATGGGGAACAGGACAAATGTGCCGTCTGCTGTTGGAGCAGGATCTGACGATTCGTGTGGAGGGTTTTATTGATTCATATAAAAAAAATGATGTCTTCATGGACAAAAGGGTGTTTTTTCCGGGCGAGATACAGGACTGGAAAACATATTATGTGATCGTGGCGGTCGATCGGGCGCAGGAAGTTTTTGAGGAGCTCTCCGGTTATGGAATGGTAAAAGATCAGGATTTTATAAGTTATCAGAGGATAGTGTATCTGCCGTCAAAAATGCTGCGGAAGACGATATTTGATCGGTCCTGCTATAATCTGGAATGTAATACGATGCTCAACCATCTGGAGATCCTGGATTACGGAAATACCAGATGCTGTTGTACAACCTTTGTGAGACCGGATATCGGAAATATTCTTGAGGAAAGTCTGTCTGAAATCTGGCACTCTGATTTACATAAAATACTGTGTCTGTCAACGGAAAACAGGACGTTCTCTTTTTGCGATAAAAATATGTGCCCTTTGTTTGTCGCAAAAAAGAGCGAAGAGATAAAGGAGGACAAGCGCTGCTATAAAAAATTGAGGCGCGCCCCGGAGGTTCTGGCGCTGGGATATGATTCATCCTGTAATCTTGCCTGTAGCACGTGCAGGAGAGAACTGCATTTTGCAAAGGGAGAAGAGCTGCAGACGGTGAATCGGATTACTGAAATCGTGAAGAAGGAGTATCTGCCCGAGTGCAGCTTTTTGATCCTGGCGGGGAATGGAGAGGTTTTTGCGAGTCCGGCATACAGGAGCGTGTATGAGTCCGAAGCATGTAATCCCCGATTTATTCGACTGCTGTCAAATGGGATACTGTTCAACCAGAGAAACTGGGAGAATTTTATAAAGGGGCGCAGACAGAAGATTATGCTGACCGTTTCCATAGATGCGGCGACGAAGGAAACGTATGAGAATATCAGGAGGAACGGAAAGTTTGATGTCCTTCAAAAAAATATGGAATTTGCTTCGCAATTGCGTAAGAGCGGCGGATTATGTTATTTCCGCATGAATTTTGTTGTGCAGAAGGGAAATTACAGAGAGATGATTTCTTTTGTAGAATGGGGAGAGAAGCTTGGTGTGGATGAAATCTTTTTTACTAAGATTTTGAACTGGGGGACATATACGCAGGAGGAGTTTGCCGAGATAAGTATGATGGAACCGGACGGGATCACACCGAAACCTGAATTGAGGGAAATTTTGGAAAGCCCGGTAATGAAGAGCGGGATAGTGGATCTGGGAACGATACAATACAGCCACAAGGAGGATCAGATCGAGGCGGTAGAAAACTATTACATGTGGGAACTGGAAAAACGCGGAGGGCGGCTTTTCGTATAGAATGAAAACAAAAATATTATTTTATAATTGGATCCCTTTTGATGAGACGGACGGAAGAGGCGGCGGGGTGACGATCTATACAAGAAATCTGATCAGATATTTGACTGAGCACACGGATTGGGATATATATTTTTTGAGCTCGGGAAGAGCTTATGACAGGAAGCGGAAAGAAACCTTCATTGAGCGTACAACTAATATTTTCAGGGGGCGCTGCAAAAGTTTTCAGGTGGTGAATTCGCCTGTATTGTCATCCGCAAAATTAAGTTTTGCATATCCGGGAGATATGCTGGAAGACAGGGTGTTAAAGACAGTTGTCGGGGACTTTCTTGCGAAGCAGGGGGGATTTGATATTGTACATTTTCAGAATTTTGAGGGATTATCCCTGAGCGTGATGGAATTAAAGGAGGATTATCCTGAGACCAGATTTATCTATTCTTTACACAACTATTATCTGTTCTGTCCGCAGGTGATGCTGTGGAAGGATGACAGTGAGAACTGTGCTGAAAAAGATTGTGGAGGACACTGCATTTCCTGCATGCCGGAGAGAGTGCATAAAAGGAAAGTCATCTATAATCAACAGATCAATTATGAACGTACAGAAAACAGGGAAATCTCTGAAATGCGAAAAAGAGTGCAGGCGTTCATGGAAAAGGGTTATAGGATTTATGACAGATGCTTGAAGGGGAGAATGTTGCCGGGAGAGAAAGAGAGGCTTGCGAAATATTTTCAGTTGTACCGAAAGCGGAACGTACAGTATATAAATCAATATATGGATCTGGTTTTGGCAGTTTCCGAAAGAGTTTCGGAAATAGCTATAGAGCAGGGAGTGAATGCTGAAAAAGTAAAGGTTGATTATATCGGTACGGAGGCGGCAGACGGGCAAAAGCAATGCGGTGGTTATCCGTATGACGGGAAGGTGTTCTATATCTGCTATCTGGGATACATGCGAAAAATGAAGGGTTTTTATTTCCTTCTGGATGCTTTGGAGCGTATGCCGGAAAAGCTGGCAAAAAATATCGGGATAAAGCTTGCGGTGAAGATCACGGATGATGCGGTGCAAAAAAGGATAGAAAAGTTAGAGGGGAAATTTGCGGAAGTTATACAATATCAGGGGTATTCTCACGATCAGCTGCCGGAGATACTTCGGAATGTACAGCTCGGCATTGTACCGCCGCTGTGGGAAGACAATCTGCCGCAGGTAGCAATTGAAATGAGGTCGCAGGGGATACCGGTGTTGTCAAGTAATCTGGGAGGTGCCAAAGAACTGACCTGTTCGCAGGATTTTGTTTTCAGAGCAGGTGATACAGATGAATTTATTGAGAAGATAAATTTTTTTGTGAGAAATCCTGAGCAGTTGGAGGAGTACTGGAGAGATGCCACGAAATTGACAGATATGAAGGCGCATGTGGAAGCATTGAAGACGCTTTATATGCCGTAGAGATCTTTGGAATCTCAGGATATATGCAGGAAAAGTGAGTGGGAATGAAGGATAATATGGGAGAATTGATCAGTGTTATTGTTCCGGTATATAATGTGGAAGCATATTTGAAAAAGTGTCTGGACAGCCTCAGGGAACAGACATATAAGAATCTGGAAATTATTCTGATAGACGATGGATCTACGGATGCTTCCGGAAGTATATGCGATGAGTATGTCGGTAAAGACTCTCGTTTTTGTGTGATCCATCAGGAAAACAGAGGAGTCCTGGCGGCCAGAAATGCAGGAATAGAGAGGGCAAAAGGCTCTTTTATTGGGTTTGTCGATAGTGATGACTGGATTGCAAGAGATACTTATGAGAAATTATATCACAGGCTAATAGCGGAGCAGGGAGAAATTATTATTTATCAGAAGAATTTATATGATGAGGAACTGGATTCTTGCTATGCGGAAAACGGTATATTGGATGAGGGGGAATATCAGGGGAAAAAGTTAGAAAAAATATGGGAAAATATATTTTTTTCACAGGATTATTCTCAGGAAGGAATTAGCCTGAACTTGTCAGATAAATTGATAAAAAGAGAACTGATACTGCAAAATTACGAATTGGTTGATACCAGACTGCACTATTTCGAAGATATAGCATTGGGACTTTTATGTATGTTGCAGGCTGATAAAATACTGATCAGTAACGAAGCTTTTTACTATTACAGACAGAGAAAAAATTCGCTGTGTCACCGTGTGGATTCGCTATATTTAGAACAAATAAATATCTTTTATCGTGTAGTATATCAGGAAGTATCTGCTCATTCAGAAGAAATATTGACAAGGCTACGCGCCTACATTGCAGAGAGAGCGATCTACGGCATTAACTACATGATGGGACTTAATTTGAGACAGGGAATCCCGTTCTATCTCCCACCGTTTGAGGAAATCTCGCTGACTGACCGGATTGCGTTATATGGCGCTGGTGATATAGGCAAGTTATATTATCGTATGTTTCAGATAGCGCGAAAGGGACAGGTCGTTCTGTGGGTGGACCGTCGATATGAGCAGATGCGTTCAGCGGGGATGCCGGTTGAAGGTGTGGAAACTTTAAAATGTGGAAACTTTGATAAGCTTCTTATTGCAGTCAAATTTAAGAACAGCGCGGAAGCGATAAAGAGGGATCTGATACAAATGGGGATCCCGGCTGATAAGATTGTCTGGAAAAATCCGACAATGCTGATCGAAGTATGAAAAAATGAAATGGAAGGAACTGATAAAAATGAATTACAAAAAAACGGCGGCGTTGATCTCTCTGGCAGGTGCCGGCATTTTGACCGGAGTTCGGACAAAGGATTATAAAGAACAGATAAAAGCATTAAAGGATAAAAATGATAAGTTGTCTGATAACTATCTGTTATTGAACCATTGGCTGGAGATACGAAATGAAGAGAGAAGTGCGGCAGAGTATTTCAGGGATATGGGCTATAAACATATTGCTGTTTATGGAATGGCGGAATTGGCTAACAGATTGGCGGAGGAGTTAGAGAATTCGGATATTCAGATTGACTATGGAATAGACAGAGATGTGAGCTGTACGAATTCTAGAATAGAGAATGTATATTCTTTGCAGGACGAACTTCCGGTGACGGATGTAGTCGTGGTAATGCCTTATTATGCTTTTGATGGGATATGCAGAGATTTAAAGAAAAAAGTGAAATGCCCAATTGTTTCAATTGAAGATGTGATCTGGAGTGTATAAATTATGAAGCTGATTTCTTTTTATTTGCCTCAATTTCATGAAATACCGGAAAACAATGATGCGTGGGGGAAGGGGTTTACAGAATGGGTGAATGTAAAAAAAAGTAAACCGCAATTTTTAGGGCATTCGCAGCCGCGTGTTCCGTTGCATGAGAATTATTATAACCTGTTAGATAAAAAGGTTATGCGATGGCAGTCTGAACTGGCGGATCATGCAGGGATATATGGATTTTGTTTTTATCATTACTGGTTTAACGGCAGAATGGTGCTGGAAAAACCAGCAGAGAACTTATTGCGTGATAAAAAAATAAAGAGCCATTTTTGTTTTGCCTGGGCAAATGAACCGTGGACCAAAACATGGCATGGGGCGGGGGGAAATAAGGAAATATTGATCGCGCAGACCTATGGGGGCAAGGAGGAATGGAAGCGACATTATGAATATTTCCGCCCGTTTTTTATGGATGGGAGATATATAAAAGAACAGAATAAACCGGTTCTGCTGATCTACCGGCTGCGCAATATTCCTCATTTTAACGATATGATCCGGTACTGGAATTTGAGGGCAAGAGAGGATGGTTTTTCCGGGATTTTTCTTGTTTCAATGAATGTGTGCCGTGAGCATGTTGAAAGGAGCTGTTGGGTAGATGCATCGGTTGACTTTGAACCCAACAGGACAAAATCAGAGAAATTGCAGATGGAGCCGATCATAAAGCCGCGGGAAGGCGGTGGGAAAATATGGAATTATTTTGCTGTAAAAAGGATATCTTATGACAGGCTCAACTTGGAAATGCTAAAAAAGAAGCATATGAAGAATCAGTTTCGGACAGTGTTTGCAGATTATGACGATTCACCCAGAAGAGGAGCGAGAGCTGTTGTAATAAAAGGATCAACACCTCGCAAATTTGGGAAATATTTAAAGAGGACAATGGAAAAGAGCAGGGAAGAAGGAAATGAATATGTATTTCTCAACGCGTGGAATGAGTGGGGGGAGGGAAACTATCTCGAACCTGATATCAGATATAAATATGCATATTTGAGAGAAGTAAGAAGATGCAGTGCGCTGAACATTTAAATATAGAAGGGAAAAATATGTTAAAGCTGAAAAATGATGTGGGAAGCCTTCGTGAATTGTTTGAAAAAAAGCAGCATGTGGTGCTGTATGGGGCGGGGGCGTCAGCGCGGCTTCTTTTGCAGTCTTATGTTGATATCTTTCCGGAAAAAAGTCTGGAATTTATAGTAGATGGAAATGAGAGCCTGGATGGAACATATTGTACTGTGGGCGAAGACATTCAGATAAAGATTATTTCTTTAAAGCATTTTTGTGAAATATGGGGAGATAAGGTAAAACAATTTACTCTTTTAATGGCACAGTATTATTCATTGTTTATTATCCGGGAGCTGGATGCGATAGATGCGTTGGATGGTGTGGAGACATATGTCTACAGCTTTATTGCGGAGAAGAGCCATGTCAAAAAATTCAAGCTGAGAGAGACCGAAACTCCGCAGATACCTAAGATTATCCACTATTTTTGGATCGGAGATTCTCCGCTCCCTGAGGGAGATAAAAAGAACATCGAATCATGGAAGCGCTTTTGTCCGGACTATGAGATCATAGAGTGGAATGAATCAAATTATGATTTCAACAAATACAGATATGTTCGGGAAGCTCTGGAGAGGAAGCAATATATGTATGCGACGGATGCGCCCAGAAAGGATGTGCTGTATCAATACGGGGGAATATATCTGGATACGGATGTGGAACTTTTAAAACCTCTGGATGATCTGTTGTATCATAGAGCTTTTATCGGAATTGATGATGGCGGGCAGGTGAATTCCGGTTCCGGTCTGGGGGCAGTGAAACATAATGAGACCATAAAGGATATGTTGGATTTGTATGAGGAATTGTCTTTTGTGAAAGAAGATGGCAGCTTAAACAGTTATTATAACACCTTTTACGAAACAAAGTATCTTATCGAAAATGGATTCAGGATACAGAATCAGTACCAGAAAATTGGAACAATAGACTGTCTGCCCAGAGAAGTGCTGATGCCGGAGGGAGTGATCGGGCTTCGTGATAATTATACAAGAAATACGATTGCGCGCCATAAGATCAATCCTTATGACAAAAGTATGATAGCGGCGATACAGGAAAGACTGTATGTGGATAGTTCGGAATAGGAATTTTTTAATAAAAATTGTACCTTGACAATTACATATCTTACATCAGGAAATTTTGAAAACATAATTTCCTTGCATTTTTCATCTGTCAATGTTATAGTAGGATATACATTCTGAAGTCGTATCTTACAGATACATTTCTAAATTCTGAATTACATTTCAGAAACTGAAAGAGCGGTCTGCTCTGATTACACCTACTATTACAATTGACAGAAGAAGTAAAACTGTGCGGAAATGAAACAGTATACAAAAATCAGCTTAACTTACCACTTTATATTATTTCCCTTATTGAACATAAAACAAAAGTGGAGTATAATGTGGGTATGCAGATACTCCGGTATATGATTTATATCTGGGAAGACTATGAGAAAGAGATGGCAAAACAACACCCGGGGATCATCAGCAGGAAAAATTTCCGTTATCCGCCGATATTGCCTATCGTGTATTATGAGGGAAGCGAGAACTGGACAGCGCCGATGGACATATCGGAGAGGATTCTTTGCGGAGAAGTGTGGAAGATATATCTGCATTTGTTAATATTCCGGGCGAGCGGACAGAAGATATATTGAAAGATACGCCTGAGCAACTTCTGGATGTGATGGCGGATTTGCTCAGGGCGTTGTTATATAGTATGAATCTGCCGGAAAGTGAAACAGAAAATGTGGTTTCTAAGATTAAGGGGCGTAAAGTGGCAAGATTATTTGAAAATATGAAAATAGATATTCAGGCTGAGCGGAGAGAGACTGAAAAAGCGCATAAAGAGCTTGAAGAGGCGCGTGGAGAGGTTGAAAAGACACGTGGAGAGCTTGATGAATTGAAACGAAGCCTTGAAGTATATAAATTGATAAACGAAATGCTGAGAAAAGGCTGTTCTGAATCAGAAATCAGGAAATCGCTGATGCAGAGTTTTTCTCTGACAGAAGAACAGGTAGAGAATGATTATTCGAATGCATTTAAAAAATAGCAGCTTGAGGCGATACAGACCGTACTATAACAGAATACAGGAAAAAGTATAAATAGAGTATTATTACGTGGAACTCCCGATGTAAGATATGTAATTGTCTTATATCGGGAGTTTTTGGTATGCAGTCTCAAAGGACTGACAGGAATATATCAGAAGGAAGGATGTAAGCGAATGAAACTTGTAATCTACGGCGCCCAGGCCATAGCGCTCGGCGCATATAAAGCGATAAAGCTTTTATATCCTGGTAGGCCTGTCGGCTGTTTTCTGGTTTCCTCCATGAAAGGAAATCCGGCTGTGCTGGGCGGTCTTTCTGTGCGGGAGATCGCAGAGTATGCCGGTCGGCTGTCATCTGAGGAGAAGGCGGACACGGAAGTCCTGATCGCCACGCCGGAAAGTGTGATGCCGGAGATCGAAGATACGCTGGAAACTTATGGCTTTTATTGCCATGTGAGGCTTACTTCCCTGCGTTTTGCGGAACTGATGGGTTATTATTATGCCCGCACCGGAGCATTTATGCCGTTGGCGGCATTGCCTGTCGGTTTCCATATATCGAAGATACAGATGTATATGGCAAAGTTCTATAAAGACAGGCCATTAAAATCAAAATATCGTGTCCCTGAGCGGATGATACCGATACAGGTGGGAGCCGCGCTGTGTGAGGAACGGGTAGCAGATCTTTTGGACTGCGAGGGGGAAAATATATCTGCTAAAAATGCAAATTATTCGGAACTGACGGCCCTCTATTGGGTCTGGAAAAACCGCCTGATACAAAAGGCGGCCGGGGATGAGAATGAATACTATGGCCTCTCCCATTACCGCCGCATGCTGGAGTTATCGGAAGATGATCTGGCCCGGCTGGCCGACAACGATGTAGATGTGGTGCTGCCCTATCCCATGCTCTATGAACCGGATATCGGGGAGCACCATAAGAGATATCTGGCGGACGCGGACTGGAGGGCATTGTGCAGAGCTCTTGAGGAACTTCAGCCGGAGTATGCTGGGGCGTTCCAGCAGGTTTTAGGGCAGCAGCACTTTTATAATTATAATATCATCCTTGCCAGAAGATCTGTTCTTACGGAGTATTGCAGCTGGCTGTTTCCGATCCTGGAGCGGGTGGAACAGCTCAGCGAGCCGAAAGGCTGGGAGAGGCGGGACAGATACATAGGCTATATGGGCGAGACACTGGAAACGCTGTATTTTATGCATAACAGGAACCGGCTGAATATAACCCATGCTGGCTGCAGGTTCCTGCTGTGAAGAAAGAAAAGGGGAAACAAATTATGAACTTTGAACTCACCGCATCCATGATGTGCGCCAACTACGGAAATCTGGAACAGGAAGTAAAACTGCTGGAAGAGGGAGGTATAGACTCCTTCCATATCGATATTATGGACGGCCGCTATGTCCCGAACTTTGCCATGTCCTTAAATGATATGGCATATATCGCTTCTGCGACAAAAAAGCCGCTCGATGTACATCTGATGATCGAGCATCCGAACAACAACATACAGATTTTTCTGCGGAAGCTGCGCCGCGGAGATACCGTATATATCCATCCGGAAGCGGAATATCATCCCTCCACGACCCTGCAGAAGATCATAGATGCAGGTCTGATCCCGGGTATTGCGATCAATCCCGGGACAAGCGTGGAGACCGTGTATGAGATGCTGCGGATCGTGAAGAAGGTGCTCGTCATGACGGTGAACCCGGGAAATGCGGGACAGATGTACATGCCCTATGTGGGGAAAAAGATCGCCCGTCTGCTGGAACTGAAAGAGGAGATGCACTTTAAAGTATACTGGGATGGCGCCTGCAGCGCGGACAAGATCCAGAAGTTTGCGCCGATGGGAATTGACGGTTTTGTACTGGGGACAACGCTCTTATTCGGAAAGGACAAGCCATACGGGGAGACTCTGCGGGAGATACGGGTATGTGTGGACGGCACGGGGGTTGCAGATATATGAACATTGCAGTCATACTGGCAGGCGGGAGCGGCAGCCGTCTTGGCGGTGATATTCCAAAACAATATATAGAAGTGGACGGCAAGCCCGTGATCGGATATTGTCTGGACATCTTTTTTGCACATCCGTCAGTCGATGCAGTCCAGATCGTGGCGGACACTGCATGGCGGGAATATATTTTAAATTACATAAAAAAGACAGAGAACAGAACGGGAAAAAGCGGGGATGAAAATTCGGATAAGATCGAGGCGGAAGTGCCTGCCAAGTGGAAAGGCTTTTCCGCTCCGGGGCAAAATCGGCAGTTATCCATTTATCATGCGCTGGAAGACTGCATGAAATTTGCCTCCCCCGATGACTATGTGATGATCCATGATGCGGCGAGGCCTCTTGTCAGCGATGCCTGTATTGCAGCCTGTTTTGAGGAAGTGCAAAAGCATGATGGCGTATTGCCGGTGCTTCCGATGAAAGATACGGTCTATCTCAGCGAAGGAGGAAAAAGAGTTTCTTCTTTATTAAAGAGGGAGCAGATCTTTGCGGGGCAGGCGCCGGAGACGTTTCATCTGGGAAAATATTATGAGGCAAACAGGGCGCTTCTGCCGGATCGGATAAAGGAGATCAACGGATCCACGGAACCGGCGATCCTCGCTGGACTGGATGTGGCGATGATAGCTGGGGATGAGGAGAACTTTAAGATCACGACCAAAGCGGATCTTGAGAGATTCAGACAGAAGATTTCCAAGTAAAATGGATAATGATACATAAGAAAGAGAAAAGTAATATTCGGAGCGCAAATATGAAAGCATATGTACTGCATGATATTGGAGATATCAGATACGAGGAAGTGAAAGATCCGGTCTTAAAACCGGACGAAGTCCTGTTAGAAGTAAAGGCCGTCGGTATCTGCGGCTCCGATATCCCCAGAATTTTTGAAAACGGAACCTACTCCTTTCCGCTGATACCTGGACATGAATTTTCCGGCCGTATCGTGGAAACCGGGGCGGAGGCAGATCCGGTCTGGCTGAGAAAACGGGCGGGTGTATTTCCGCTGCTTCCCTGCAGGAACTGCGCGCCCTGCGGTCAGCGGCACTATGAGATGTGTCGGAACTACAGCTATTTCGGTTCCAGAACAGACGGGGCCTTCGCGCAGTATGTGGCAGTGCCGGTGTGGAATCTGGTGAAACTGCCGGATGAGGTTTCCTATGAAGCGGCGGCAATGCTGGAACCCATGGCGGTGGCGGCCCACGCGATGCGGAGCATGGGCTTAGGGGAAGATGCCGCCATGTCGAATGCGGGAGATGGCATCAGTGCGGAAGAGGAAGCCGGTCGTGCCGCAAAAAGTATCGGACAGAACAGAAAAGAGACGGTGGCAGTATGCGGATTGGGAACGATAGGCCTGTTGCTCACCATGTTTTTAAAAGAGGCGGGGATAGAGGATCTTCTTGTGATAGGAAATAAGGAGTTCCAGAAAAAAAATATACTGGATCTGGGAATACCGGAGAACCGGTATCTGGACAGCAGGGACGGGGATGTTGTGCATCGCATTCTTGATCGCACAGGAGGCCTCGGTGTGGACGTGTTTTTTGAATGTGTCGGGAAGAACGAGACTGTCTCGGAAGGCCTTTTAGCCACGGCGCCGGGCGGGAGGATACAGCTTGTGGGAAATCCGGCTTCCGATATGAATTTTGACAAAAATACCTACTGGAAGATACTGAGAAACCAGCTGACCGTGAGAGGAAACTGGAATTCCACCTTTTTGCACAGCGCTGGGGATGACTGGCATTATGTGTTAGATCTGCTGCAGGAAGGAAAGATCCATCCGGAACATTATATCACACAGAGATTCCGGCTGGATGAGCTGGAAAAAGGGCTTCATATCATGAAGGACAAGACGGAAGAGTATGTGAAGGTTATGATCACTCTATAGAAATGATTGTCAATTTCCGTTCAGGTGGATGTTTTTCGATAACTAAAATTTTGCTCCGTTGTTTTACTTATTGAGAACAGGGGGAAAATAAGATATAATGCAGGTACACAGATAAATTTCTGCACGGAAAGGAATATGCCTGTATGGAGAAATATTTCAACACAGAGGGACTCTGCAATCCCCGATATCATTATATGGTGCCGCTTGATGACAGATTATATAAGATCAGACAGCGTTATGTGGAGCGGGGCAGTTATTTTGTGATAAACCGGGGCAGGCAATATGGAAAGACCACAACGCTGCGCGCGTTGGCTGAGTATCTGCAATCGGATTATATCGTACTGTCGATAGATTTTCAGGAGATCGGGACGGCGGAATTTCAGGATGAGGGTGCTTTCTGCAAAGCGTTTGCGGAAGTGCTGATAAAAGCCTGCAGGAATAACATGAGAACGGAAGAGGTGGAAGAATTATTTGAGCCGCTTATCCGTTATTTGAAAGAGATTCACAATTTTACAATGCGGGAGATGTTCGAACAGTTGAGCCAGATATGCGAACATGCGCCAGCGCCGATTGTGATGATGATCGATGAGGTGGACAGCGCAAGCAATTATCAGGTATTTCTGGATTTTCTGGCATTGCTTCGCGGGTATTATCTAAACCGGGAGAACACACCGATCTTTCATTCGGTTATTCTTGCAGGCGTATATGATATTAAAAATCTGAAGTTGAAGATCAGGTCAGATAGAGAACATAAATATAACAGTCCGTGGAATATAGCGGCAAAGTATAATCTTGAGATGAGCTTTTCTGCAGCGGAGATTTCTTCCATGCTGTGGGAGTATGAGTCGGATCATCATACGGGGATGAATGTGGAAAAAACTGCGGAGCTGATTTATGATTATACATCCGGGTATCCGTATCTTGTATCAGCAATCTGTAAACTGCTCGATGAGGAGATTTCCGGCAGTGAGGGCTTTGAGGAGACGGGAAGTGTATGGACAGCAAAAGGAGTCATGGAGGCAGTCAGCCGGATACTTGATGAGCGGATACCGCTTTTTGAGAGTATGATGAGACAGCTTGCGGAGTATCCGGATATAAAACGTAGGCTGTATGTTGTTTTATTTCAGGGAAAACGGATTGCGTATAATCCGGATAATTTTGCCCTCAATCTGTCGGAGATGTTTGGGTATATTGTGAAAAAGAACGGCAGTGTGCAGGTGGCAAACCGCATGTTTGAGATGCGTCTTTATAGTTATTTTCTCTCGGAGGAGGAACTTACCAGTGCGATCGGCGATGAAGCGCAGAAGGATCGGAATCGGTTTCTGGAGAGCGGCAGGCTGAACATGAGGCTTATATTGGAGCGTTTTGTGGAGCACTTTGCGGATATTTATGGCGATAATGATGGAAAATTTGTGGAGGAACAGGGGAGGAAGCTCTTTCTTTTGTATTTAAAGCCGGTCATCAACGGTACCGGAAATTATTATATCGAAGCTCAGACCCGTGATGCGAGGCGGACAGATGTGATCGTAGATTATCTGGGAGAGCAATTTATCATAGAACTTAAGATATGGCATGGGAATGAGTATAATGAAAGAGGAGAAAAACAGCTTGCAGATTATCTGGAATACTACCATCAGAACAAAGGATATATGCTCAGTTTTAACTTCAATCGAAAGAAGCAGCGGGGCGTGAAGGAAATACAGATAGATGGAAAAACAATTATAGAAGCCGTGGTATGACAAAAAATCAGATGACAGGGTATGTTTTGACAGTTTCAAAACATAGCACCTGTCATTTATATTTTATCTGACCACAACAGTCGGCAGCGACATTTCATTATACTGTGTGGATATCATCTTGTCAAAACTGATCCGCGAATAAATACCGCTGAACTTACCGCCGTACACGAAAAGCCCCGTCAGGTTGCCGGTATCCACCCATCCGGCTTCTTCCGCCGACAGGTCGATGTTGTCCAGCCGGTAAGGATCGTTAAACTGCTGCAAAATATAATGATGTCCCCGCATTTCTTCCAGAAGCCGGTTCCATTCCTCCTGGCTTTCCAGTTCCACACCGGCATGAACGCCCTGTGAACCGTAGGAATCCTCAGGCTTTATGATCCAGTGGTCCTTGTGGGCGCGGGCATCCGCCTTTATCCGGGCATATTCCGGCAGGTCCAGTTCGTCCAGAGAGATCGTGACAGGGACATGCGCCCGGATGAATGTCTGTTCCTCATAGGATAACAGCTGTAATGTTTCCGGCTTATGCAGCAGTTTAAATAAGATCTTATTGTGGACGATCTGGGTCCGGAAATCTCCGAGCAGGCAGACAGCGCCCGCTTTGACGGCGTTTATAAAATCCCCCACTTCCCCTAAATGCGCCAGAATATCGGAGGTGACGGCCCTGCGGTAGATCAGGTCGATCCTGGTGCCGTCCTCAGCGAGACAGCTTGTCCCGTTCCATGTAAGCTTACGGATGTCGCAGAGCACAGCCCTGCAGCCTTTTTTCTCAAATCTCTCCCGGAAGATCAGAAATTCGTTGGTGGTCGCATGTTCCATAAAATCGACGATGGCCACGGAGGGCAGCGCCTGATCGTCTCCCGCGTATTCCCGATAGAGACGGATGGCTTCGTCCACCCACGTGTCAAACAGTTCAAATTTCTGCAGTTCATAATGCTCTTTGAATTCCTGATAGGCTCTGGAACGTTCAAAGGCGGTGTTGAGTTCCCGGTCCTCGTTCATGGCGCTGGTGCCGTCGGTATTGAATTCACAAAACCTGAAATCGCCGGTTTCTTCATTGTAGAAAATATCGATCCTGGCAATGGGGATATTGCATGAATACCCCGGATTTCGCAGGATCAGTTCTTCCAGTTCTTTCGGAAAGTCAAATAACTGTCGATAAGCCTCATTCCGCTCATATTCCGCGATCACTTTATCGAATATCCCATAAAGCGTGCGAATCGCCTGATCAAATATCCGTATTTCCTTTCCGGTAAATAATTTCGGAAGATACAGGGTTCTGACGACCCGATCATGATATTTGGCTGTGGAGGAGAGCAGGTAGCTCCGGATGGCGGCGGCGCTTTCCCTGTGCAGGGCTTCCTTTCCGGCCACCAGTTTTTTGTACTGGCCGTTAAGAACGGGCAGCGGTATGATGCGGCGGATATAACGCTGCTCTTTTTCTCCCGCTCTTTCCAAGGCGGCGCCAAAGAGCTTTTCCATCCATTCCGTCACCGGTCTTCCGTACACTTCGGCATGGTAGCCCCGGGCGATGATATCGTTTTCCGCCTGACAGATATCTTCGGCGCTCCGGATAAAGGAAAGTTCCTGATCGATCCGGTCCACCAGCGCCTTATCATATATGATCGTTCTGATCAGCGCGGCGTATCCGAGAGCCGCGTCGATGGGCATGCTGTCTGCCACGCGGTATTCGATATATTTTTTCAGCCTTACCGTGGGAAAGAACATGGACAGGAGATGCTCCGCCGCGTCCAGTTCCTGCTCCCCGTAATAGTCGGCAGCGCTGCGGCCCTGAAGATCCACCACCTGTTCTCCTCTCTGGAGCAGGATACAGGGGTTGGAATAGACATATGCCGCATATTCCCGGAAGGAGTAATGTGCCGACATGGAGTGCTCGAAATAACCGCAGCGGACAGGATCCACATCCCGCCAGATCTGGTTCCTTATCAAATGGGGCTGCCATCTGTCCCCCCGTCCGAGGCCGTTTTTGTTTTCTGTCATAAGAGCCATGACAGGGGCAAGTTTGATCAGAACACGCATTTTCTGCAGGGCGTCCTCCTCGGAGGAGAAATCGATCGAAACCTGTGTGGAGGCGGTCGCGCGCATCATGCAGCGCCCGAGGCTGCCCGTCGAAGCGAAATGCGCATCCATCAGATGATACCGCTCCTTCGGGATCAGGGGAAGCTTATCGGCCGCAAGTTCTCCGGTCTCGACAAGGGGAAAGACTCCCTTTTCCAGCATATGAAAACCCCGCTTTGCGAGGATCCGGTCACATACGCTCCGAAAGCCGGAGTAGATATCCTGGATCCGATCCATATCTTCCTGCGGGGAAATACTGATCTCCAGCTGGCATCCCGGCTCCAGCGTCACGGTAAACCCTTCGCAGACGATTCCGAGGACATGCTCCTGCTCCCTGTAAAGCTGTCCCTCCAGCGCCCGGCTCATCTCCTCCAGACATTCAGCCGTCTCCTCATAGGAAATGGCATTGTAGTCCCGGTCACAGACAAAATGTTCCAGTTCAAGACCGATCCTCTGAAATGTATTCCGTCCCTCTTCTATAAAAGTTACTATTTTATCAACATTATTTTTATCATTCATATCGCTTGGTCCTATCTGCGCCGCTTTCTGCCGCCGGAACCTGCTCCCGCCCTCCCGGCATTCGGCACGCCCTTTATTATAAATCCAAAAAATAAAAAAAGAAACCCCTATTTACAGCAGGAACTATCTATTATAACATTCGCAGACAGTTCAATGAATTTAATTTTGCAGTATGACAATCCCCCGCATATGTGATAGAATATAACCATAAATGCTTGAAAAATAACAGAGAGAGGCAGATAAATGACTAAAATGATTTCCAAAGAAGTAAGTTTTGAACAGGCGGAAGGGTACACATACGTGGAGGGCGGTGTCTGTGCGGCGGAAGGCTATCGGGCAAACGGCCTGAACTGCGGTTTAAATCCCGTCAGGGAAAAAAACGATCTGGCGCTTCTGGTGAGCGAAGTGCCGGCGAAGGCGGCGGCTGTCTATACGCAGAATAAGGTAAAGGGAGCGCCCATCCTGGTCTGTCAGGAGCATCTCATGAAAACGGGAAACACGGCGAGGGCAGTGATCGTTAACAGCAAAAACGCCAATACCTGTAATGCGGACGGCGCGGAGAAAGCGGAAAAGATGTGCGCCCTGGCGGCGAAGGCCCTGCAGCTTGGGACGGAGGAAGTGCTGGTGGCCTCCACCGGGGTGATCGGGCAGATCCTGCCGATCGAACCGATCGAGAGCCATATGGACGAGCTGGCGGCGGGGCTGAGCAGGGACGGACACCTTGAGGCGGCGAAGGCGATCATGACCACGGATACCGTGAAAAAGGAAGCGGCGGTGGAGTTTGAACTGGAGGGGAAACGCTGCAGGATAGGCGGCATGGCAAAGGGCAGCGGCATGATCTGCCCCAATATGGCGACCACCCTGAATTTTATCACGACGGACTGCCGGATCTCCGCGGATATGCTGCAGAAGGCGCTCTCGGAGATCGTGCAGGTGACCTATAACTGTCTCAGCATAGACGGCGATACATCGACCAACGATATGGTGCTGGTGCTTGCCAACGGCGTTGCCGGAAATGAAGAGATCGGCGCGGAGGACGAGGCGTACCGGAAGTTCAGGAGGGGGCTTTATCTGGTGATGCTGCATCTGACGAAGATGCTGGCAAAGGACGGGGAAGGAGCCACAAAGCTTTTGGAATGCGCGGTCAGCGGCGCGCCGGATGAGGAGACGGCGCGGATCGTGGCAAAGAGTGTGATCTCATCCCCTCTCTTAAAATGCGCCATATTCGGGGAGGACGCCAACTGGGGCAGGGTGCTCTGCGCTATCGGATACGCGGAAGCGGATTTTGAGATCGATAAAGTGGGCGTCAGTATCTTCAGTAAAAACGGGCAGGTGGAAGTCTGCAGGGGCGGCGCCGGGATCCCGTTTTCGGAGGAGGCGGCCAAAGAGGTGCTCTCGGCGGATGAGATCACCATACTGGCAGATCTGGGACAGGGAGACGCCGGGGCCAGAGCTTTCGGCTGCGATCTGACCTATGATTATGTGAAAATTAACGGAGATTACCGCTCTTAACATACCGTTTTTAAATATTTTGCGGAAAATTACCAAATATTCTTTTTTACAAGCAGGCAGAAATGTGATAAAATGAATGAGATATAAAACAGGACAAACAGGAAACAGAAGGAGCAAAGTTGCAGCATGACACCTGAGAGGCGAAAAAGAATCAACCGTCTGAAAAAAATGATCATGTGGACAGTGCTGTTTATGATCCTGATTCCGACTGTCGGCTGTATTGTTCTCGGGATTTTGCTGCATCGGGCAAATAGCTCCATAAATACCATGAGGGGGCAGATCGATTTTCTGGAAATGGCTTTGCAGGAGTCCATGGATGCCGCGGACAGGGCCAAAGCCCTGCTGGAGATCAACGAGGAGATCCGGCGGAATGGGGAAGCGGAGGCGGACCATGGGATCCCGGAGGTGCCGGAAGCGGTTTCCGGAAACGATATCGAAACGGCGGGAGAACTTTCCGAAGGAGATATGGAAGCGGAAGCAGTAAGGGAAGTGTATCTCACGTTTGACGACGGTCCCAGTGTGAATACGGAAAAACTGCTTGATATACTGGCAGAGTATGATGTAAAGGCCACTTTCTTTGTGACCGGTAAGGATAAAGAGAAGTATGGGGATATCTACCGCAGGATCGTGGAGGAGGGGCATACGCTGGGAATGCATTCCTACAGCCATGAGTACAGTACGATCTATGCATCGATGGAAAACTATAAAGAAGATATAGAGATGCTGAGGGATTTCCTTTATGATGAGACGGGGGTCGTCAGTAGCTTTTACCGCTTTCCGGGGGGCAGCAGCAATCAGGTCGCCCAGATAGATATCCGGGAGATGATAGACTATTTAAATGCGGAGGGGATCCGCTATTTTGACTGGAATGTTTCTTCGGGGGACGCGTCCAGCGCGCAGCTTGGCAGCGACCAGATCGTGGACCGTGTGATGGATCAGCTCCCCTCCCACCGGGTGGCGGTGGTGTTGATGCATGATGCGAAGAATAAGGGAGCCACACTGGAAGCGCTTCCGAAACTGATCGGGAAGATTCAGGAGATGGAGAACACGGAGATCTTGCCGATCACGGAGGAGACGATGCTGATCCAGCATGTTTCGAGCGGGGAGGAAGGACCCTGAACAGAAAGAGAATATATTTATATATTGTTTATTTTATGTGAATAAGTTACAATAACAGATATTAGAAGATACGGAGGAAAATAAGGATGGGCTTTTTTTCGGATTTGAAAGAAGATCTTTCTCAGGCGGTGAACGAGCTTGTTTCGGATGAGGAACAGGCGGTTGAGAAGCCGCTGGAAGAAGATATGGCGGCAGAAGTTCCGGAGCTGACAGAAGAATCGGAATACGCTGATCTGGAGGAGAGGGGAAATTCCCTGCCGGAGACAGCGGAAGAGCTGGGGCGGATGGTTGACCGTATGGAACTGGATATGGAGCCGGAATTCGAACAGGAAGAAGAAAAAGCGGATCCGGCGGAAGATGCGGAATCCGAACCGGAAGAAGGGGAAGCGGATCTTATGGAAGATGTGGAATCCGAAGAGGAAGCGGACCCGGCAGAAGATGCGGAGGAGGAGACGGATCCGGCGGGAGAGGAATACGAAGCGGAGGAAGACGGCGGGGAAGAAGAGCTGGAAGCTGAAGCGAAAGCGGAAGACGGACCGGAGGAAGAGACAGAAAACGGGCCGGACGAAGAGATGGCAGAAGAAACAATAAAAGAGGAGGAAGAACAGGTGGAAGAGATTCAGTACAATGGCATGGAGACAGAAAATTCTGAAATGACAGGGGAAGCTGTGGAAGAGACAGCGCTGATCACGGCAGGTATGACGATCAGGGGTGATATTTCTTCGCAGGGGTCTCTGGATGTGATCGGGACAGTGGAGGGAAATATTGATATTCTCGGGAAACTGAATATTACGGGAAAGATCGAGGGAGCTTCCAAGGCATCGGATGTCTATGCGGAGAAGGCCCGGATCAACGGCGATATACACAGCGCCGGCAGCATTAAGATCGGACAGAGCACGATCATCATCGGCAATATCTTTGCAAACAGCGCGGTGATCGCAGGGGCCGTGAAGGGTGATATCGATGTGAAGGGACCGGTTATCCTGGATACATCCGCTATCGTGATGGGCAACATCAAGTCCAAATCCGTTCAGATCAATAACGGTGCGGTGATAGAGGGTCTTTGCTCCCAGTGCTATGCGGATGTCAATCCTTCTTCCTTCTTTGAGGATCTCAAGAAAGCAATGGCATAAGTGAGGGCAGTTCCCATGAAAAGGATCATGTTAAAACTCAGTGGTGAAGCACTGGCAGGTGAGAAGAAAACGGGATTTGATGAAGAGACCGTCAGGGGCGTGGCATTGCAGGTGAAACAGCTTGTGGACGATGGCATGGAAGTGGGGATCGTCATCGGCGGCGGCAATTTCTGGCGGGGCCGTTCCAGCGAAAATATCGACAGGACAAAGGCAGACCAGATCGGTATGCTTGCCACAGTCATGAACTGTATTTATGTATCGGAGATCTTCCGTAGCGTGGGCATGATGACCAATATTTTAACGCCTTTTGAGTGCGGCTCCTTTACAAAACTGTTTTCGAAGGACAGGGCGAATAAATATTTTGCCCACGGACAGGTTGTATTTTTTGCGGGAGGGACAGGACATCCTTATTTTTCCACAGATACCGGCGTGGTACTCCGCGCGGTCGAGGTGGAGGCGGATGTGATCCTGCTCGCGAAAGCGGTGGACGGCGTTTATGACGATGATCCGAGAAAGAATCCGGCTGCCGCAAAATACGATGAGGTCACGATAGAGGAAGTGATCGCAAAGAACCTTCAGGTGGTGGATATGACGGCGTCCATCCTCGCAAGAGATAACAGGATGCCGATGTGGGTGTTCGGTTTAAATGAGGAAAATAGTATTGTAAATGCGGTGAAAGGCAGCTTTCACGGAACGAAAGTTGTGGTATAGCCATCATATCCGCGGAGGATCTGCAGGAAAGAACAGGAGAGGGTAAAAATATGGATGAACGATTAAAAGTATACGATGAAAAGATGCAGAAAGCTTATAAGTTTCTGGAGGGGGATTACCAGACGATCCGTGCGGGACGTGCCAATCCGCATGTACTCGACAAAGTGAAGGTAAATTATTACGGAACGCCCACCCCGATCCAGCAGGTTGGCAATGTGACCGTGCCGGAGCCGAGAATGCTCCAGATCGCGCCCTGGGAGAAGACCCTGATCAAGGAGATCGAAAAAGCGATCATGGCTTCCGATGTAGGGATCACACCGTCTAACGACGGCGCTGTGATCAGACTGGTCTTCCCGGAACTGACGGAGGAGCGCAGAAAGGATCTTGTAAAAGAGATCAAGAAAAAAGCGGAAGAGGGAAAAGTTGCGATCCGCAACATCAGAAGGGACGGCAACGAAGCATTTAAGAAGCTGTCCAAGCAGGATGTATCCGAAGACGAGATCAAGGAATTGCAGGATAAGCTGCAGAAAATGACAGACGGCTATATCAAGGATATGGAAAAACTCATGGATGAAAAATCCAAAGAGATCATGAAAGTATAATTTGTATACTGCATAAAAACCGAAATGAGAGAGGCGGCACAGGGGTATTATCCGATGCCGCCTTCTAAGCGTAAAATGAATATAATATCTGTGACGGCCCCGGTATGCAGGCCGGAAAACAGGATATATGAGGAACGGTAATGGAAGAGAAAAACGGAAAAGTGCCGCAGCATGTGGCGATCATACTGGACGGGAACGGCAGATGGGCGAAAAGGCGCGGGATGCCCAGAAACTATGGCCACGTACAGGGGGCGAAAAACGTGGAGGTGATCTGCCGCGCGGCTCATGATATGGGGATCAAATACCTGACAGTATATGCTTTTTCCACGGAAAACTGGAAGCGTCCTCAGGACGAAGTGGATGCTCTGATGAAACTTTTGAATCAATATATGAAAAACTGTCAGAAGACGGCAAAGAAGAACAATATGAAAGTGCGTGTGATCGGAGACAAGAGTGGATTGAGCGAGCCGATCCAGCGGGATATCGCGGCACTTGAGGAAGCGACGAAAGAGTATGACGGATTAAATTTTACGATAGCATTAAACTACGGCGGGCGGGATGAACTGACAAGGGCAGTGAGAAAGATCGCCCGTGCGGTAAAAGACGGGGAGATAGATCCCGGTGATATCACGGAAGAGTTGATCACGAAGTACCTTGACACGGCGGGATTACCGGATCCGGATCTGATGATCCGCACTTCCTATGAGCTTCGTATCAGCAATTATCTGTTATGGCAGCTCGCCTATGCGGAGTTCTATTTTACGGAAGTACCCTGGCCGGATTTTGATGAAAAGGAGTTGCAAAAGGCAGTGGAGGCATATCAGCAGAGGGACAGACGGTTCGGAATGGTTTAAACAGTTTCATCGGAAAGGCGGAAAAAAAGGATGTTTTGGGTCAGACTCAAAAGCAGTATCATATTGGTCATTCTTGCACTGGTCACGATGTTTGCAGGCGGAAAGATCCTGCTCGCGACCATGATATTTTTATCGGTCATTGCCTACTGGGAACTCTGCGGGGCGACCGGCGTCAGGGGCGGGATAAAGAAAGGGCAGGATGCGGAAAAAGAGCGGAAAGAGACGGCAGGGAAATGGAAAAAGAACGGATTGGAAACAGTCGGTATTCTCGGCATCATTCTCTATTATGCGCTGCTCTGGATAAATGAGGAAACAGGGCTTTTATCGGTGCAGACAGGGATATTGTTTTCGGTCATCTGCGTCTTTATGGGCGGGATGTTTGTCTATGTGTTCGGTTTTCCGAAATTTCAGGCACATCAGGTGATGGCGGCCTTTTTCAGTTTCTTTTACGGGCCCGTTTGCCTGTCTTTTATTTATCTGACAAGGGAATTCGGCTCGGGTGCGGCGGGAAGCGGCAGTGCGGCCGGGCTTTATGTGGTATGGCTGATCCTGTTCTCCTCCTGGGGGTGTGATACCTGCGCCTACTGCATAGGAATGCTGTTTGGCAGACATAAAATGTCCCCCGTGCTGAGCCCGAAAAAGTCTGTGGAAGGCGCAGTGGGAGGCGTTGCGGGAGCCGCTGCCCTGGGCGCATTATATGGACTGGCGATAAGGGAAAGGTTTGGAGATGAGAGAGTGATCGGCTTTTTCGCATTGATCTGCGGCGTGGGGGCGTTGATCTCCATGGTGGGGGATCTGGCGGCCTCCGCGATAAAAAGGAATGCGGATATCAAAGACTACGGGAAGCTGATCCCGGGACACGGGGGCGTGATGGACCGGTTTGACAGTGTGATCTTCACGGCGCCGGTGATCTACTTTATGGCGGTGTTTTTGCTGGGGTAGAAGGGAGAGAAGAGAATGAAGAAGATAGGCATATTGGGTTCCACCGGGTCGATCGGGACGCAGACGCTGGATATTGTGAGGAAGTATCCGGACAGGCTGCAGGTTTCGGCTTTGGCGGCGGGGAGCAATGTAAGGCTTCTGGAAGAGCAGGTGAGGGAGTTTAAGCCGAAAGCAGCGGTGATGTGGTCTGAGGAAGCGGCGGCGGACCTGCGGGGACGGACGGCGGATCTGGACATCAAGGTGGCCTGCGGGATGGACGGGCTGCTGCAGATGGCGGGGATGCCGGAAACGGATATTCTGGTGACGGCCATCGTGGGGATGATCGGGATACAGCCGACGATAGAAGCGATCAGGGCGCACAAGGATATCGCGCTGGCCAACAAGGAGACGCTGGTGACGGCGGGGCATATCATCATGCCGCTGGCAAAGGAGAGCGGCGTGTCCATTTTGCCGGTGGACAGTGAGCACAGCGCGATCTTCCAGTCCATGCAGGGAGAGAAGAAGAGCCAGATCAGCAGGATATTGCTGACGGCATCCGGCGGGCCTTTCCGGGGGAAAACAAGAAAGGATCTGGAGCGGATGAAAGCGGAGGATGCCCTGAAACATCCCAACTGGTCCATGGGGAAAAAGGTGACGATCGATTCTTCCACGCTGGTGAACAAAGGACTGGAGGTGATGGAGGCGAGATGGCTTTTCGGCGTGCATCTTCAGGATATTCAGGTGGTGATCCATCCGGAAAGTATCCTGCATTCCGCCGTGGAATATCAGGACGGGGCAGTGATCGGGCAGCTCGGCGTACCGGATATGAAACTGCCGATCCAGTATGCGCTGTTTTATCCGGACAGATATCCGGTGCCCGGCAATAAGAGGTTAGATCTGTTTGAGACAGCCAGACTGACCTTTGAAAAGCCGGATATGGAGACTTTTACAGGATTGAAGCTGGCCTTTGAGGCGGCGAAAGCCGGCGGGACGATGCCCACGGTCTTCAATGCGGCGAATGAAAAAGCCGTGAACCTTTTTCTGGACAACAGGATCCGTTTTCTGCAGATCGCGGAGGTGATCGGGGCGGCGATGGAGGCCCATAAAACGGTGGAAAACCCGAATGTGGAGCAGATCCTGGAGGCGGAAAAGGAGGCCCATGAGTTGGTGGAGGGCTGCCTGAAGTAAGCGGGATGGGCGGTGAAGGACGGCAGATCTTTACACAGATCAAAAATTCCGGTATGAAATTTTGAAAGTTCCCGTATCATATATGTATAAGAAGCGGCAAATATTTTTGTCGTTTGCGCTGGCAAGAAAATAACAGGAAAGACAGGACACACAAGTGACGATCATTTTATTCATTTTGATTTTCGGGGTTATCGTATTATCCCATGAGTTCGGGCATTTCATCGTGGCGAAAAAGAACGGCATTCACGTTGTGGAGTTCGCCATCGGCATGGGGCCGACGCTGCTTCATCTGGACAGGGGCGGGACCAGATATTCGATCAAGCTTCTGCCCTTTGGAGGCGCCTGTATGTTTGAGGGGGAAGACGGACTTTCGGACAGAGAGGACGGGGAGCCAGATGAGCCGGAGCGGGGCGGGATTTACAGGGAAACGTCCGGGAAACCTGAAATGCGGCTGTCGCTGCAGGGGGATCAGGGCGGCTCTTTTCTGGAAGCTCCTGTCTGGACCAGGATCGCTACGATCTTTGCAGGCCCTTTTGTGAATCTGCTGCTTGGCTTTTTGATCGCGCTTATTCTCGTGGCTTACCGGGGGACTGACCTGCCTGTGATCCAGATGATCTCGGAGGGCTCCGCCGCCGAGGAGGCGGGGCTGATGGCGGGGGATGTGATCACCCGGATGAACGGAGAGAGGATCCATGTTTACCGGGAAGTCCGTTTAAATTCCATGCTGAACAGTGACGGAAAAGACTTTTCCATCTCCTATCTGCGGGACGGTCAGGAGCATTCGGTAGTGCTGACACCAAGATACAGCGAGGAGGATGACAGGTATTATATCGGTCTGATGGGCGTCGGGGAATATATGCCCTGCAAAGGACTCTCCATCATCAAATACGGCTTCTATGAGTCGGAATATGTGCTGAAAAATACGATAAAGAGTCTGCAGATGCTGGTCACCGGAAAACTGGGAAAGGACGATGTATCAGGGCCTGTGGGAGTGGCGAGCTATGTGGGGGAAACCTATGAATCGGTAAAAGAGTACGGTTTTCTCACGGTACTGATGACGATGCTGGAGCTGGTGGTGATCCTGTCCATCAATCTCGGGATCATGAATCTGCTGCCGCTGCCCGCTCTGGACGGCGGAAGGCTTGTGTTTTTGCTTCTCGAAGTGATCCGCGGGAAACCGGTGCCGCCCGAAAAAGAAGGTCTGGTACACATGGCGGGACTGATTTTGTTCTTCCTTTTAATGGTATTTGTGATGTATAATGATATTATGCGGCTGATACGGTAGGAACCGGCATATAGATCAATGCCGGAAAAGCAGCAAGAGCGAAAAGGGAGCCCAGGCAGGCTGAATAAGGAGAAATATGGAAAAAATACTGATCATTGATGACAGCCGTTTATATGCGGTTCAATTGAAATCGATCCTGGAAGATGAGTATGAGATAACGATTGCGAGTACGGGGGAGGAAGGGCTCATGTATGCGAGCACGGGAACTTTTTCTCTGGTCCTGCTGGATGTGGTGATGCCCGGAATGGACGGCTTTACACTGCTCAAAAAACTGCAGGAGGAGGTCATTACCCAGAGCGTCCCGGTGATCCTTGTCACCAGCCTTTCCGATATTGAGGATGAACAGCACGGGCTTGTGCTGGGGGCGGTCGATTATATCACAAAACCCTTCCACCCGCTGATCGTAAAGGCCAGAGTCAACACGCATATTAAATTATACAATTACCGGAAGCAGGTGGAACATCAGTCCAGGACCGATCAGCTGACGGGGATCGCCAACAGGAGGCAGCATGATGATTACAGCGTCATAAAATGGGGTGAGGCAACCAGACTGCAGGTTCCGTTTTCCATCTGTATGTTTGATATTGACCATTTTAAGGCGTTCAATGATACATACGGGCATCCCGCCGGAGATAAGGTCATCATCCATGTGGCGAGAACGATATCTTCCTATCTGCAGCGCAGCACGGACTTTGTGGCGCGCTATGGCGGGGAGGAGTTTGTGGCGTTTCTCATGGGGGATGCTTCAGGAAAAGCATTTAAGTATCTGAAAAAGATCAGGAGGGCGGTGGAGGACCTTCATATTCCGCATTCGCCCTCTGTGGCGGAGTTTGTCACGGTCAGCGTCGGCGGCATTACGCTGGTGCCCCAGGCGGGGGACTCCTACGATTTTTATCTGAAGATTGCGGACAGTATGCTGTACGATGCCAAAAATTTCGGGAGAAACAGGGTTGTCTGGGCGGATGAGAGGATGAAACAGCTGCGCGAAAAATAATCCCACCGATCATAGGCGACGGGCTGGTCATTTGATGCAGGAGGTATACAGTGGGACTGTTTGATTTATTTGGAAAAAGGACGAAAGAGGAGCTGCCGGAAGAAACAGGGGAGGCAGAACTTTTGGAGGATACGGAGGCCTGTTCCGGCATGCGGGTCGAGGTGACGACTTTTGACGACGAACTTCTTTTTGCCGCCAAGCTGATGGACTTTAAGAAAGATACGGCGGAGCTGTATCAGTATCCCGAGACCGGCATGCCGCAGGGCGGTGAGTCCCTTCCTGTCAGGATCCGCGGATACAGTGCCTTTAAGCGGAAGGCTGTTTATATGGAGGGCGTGATCACGCCCGAGATGAAACATATGTGGCGGCTGGAGGATATCGTCATCAAAAAGGTCGAGAATGACCGCGCTTTTTTCAGGCTGAATATGGATACGGATGCGGTCCTCACCGTGCCGGATGAGCCTGATGTCGGGGAAAGGATCTGTAAACTGCTGAATATCAGTATAGGGGGCGCCTGTATTTTTTCGGAGGACGAGTACTGTCTGGAGAGCAGGCTTTTGCTGCGCTTTAAGCTGTCTGGGGGTGGGCATGAGTTTGCTCTGCCCTGCGAAGTGCTGCGCATCACAGAAAAGGATGGGGCGGGGTACGAATACGGCTGTCGGTTTTCGGAGATATCGGAGGCGGATCAGAAGAAGATCATACAGAGTATGTTTGCGATCCAGAGCCAGAGAAAGGATATCTGCTGACGGCTTCACGAAACAGATCGCAAAATGTCACGGGGACGGCGGGGCGCGGAATGGTTTGTTTTTGCAGGACAGCGGGATGGTATTTACCGGGTGTTGCGGCAGCAACAATACGGTGTATGCCATCCCGCTTTGTATTTCCGCGGACTTTTGTGCAATTTATATGAAAATCGACAATTAATTTTTGCTATATTGCCGGATGAGAAGAGGACATTTGACCTTTACGAAAAGGCAAAATGCACTTATACTACGTGTAATGTCATAGATTTGGAGTGCATTTTATGGAAAAGACGAAAATACTGATCGATACGGATCTGGGAGACGATGTGGATGATGCGGCGGCGATCATGCTGGCGCTTGGATGTCCCGATCTGGAGATCCTCGGCATCACTACAGTCTATAAGGATACCGTTAAGCGGAAGGAGATGGCGGAGGATCTTTTAAAGAGGTGGGGCCGGCAGGATATTCCGGTACATATCGGCAGAGGAAGAGCCCTGTTTGAAAAAGCGGGGGGCGATCCGGAGGAGCCGCTGCAGTATGCGCTTTTAGAGGCGGCGGTCGGCGATGCAAAACTTCCGGCCGGAGTTTCAGAGGAGGAAAAGGACGAGAGAAGAGGAGGTATGTTCTCCCCGGAGACGGCTGTCGATTTTATATTGGAGACGGTGCGGAGAGAGCCCGGCGCCGTGATACTGGAGATGGGCTGTATGACCAATCTGGCGCTGGCCTTTCTGCGTGCGCCTGAGCTCATGAAAAAAGTACAGATCGTTGCCATGGGAGGCGCCTTTTTCAACACGGCGCCGGAGTGGAATATCGTCTGTGATCCCGAGGCTGCGTCTATCGTGGTGGAACAGTCGGAAAATCTGATCATGATGGGGTTAGATGTGACAAAGTACCTGAAAGTTTCCGGGGAGCGCGCGGATAAATGGCGGGACAGGCATTCGGAGACGATGGACTATTATCTGCGGGGCGTCGGGATCTTTCAGGAAAAGACGGGCTATCCGATGACCCTGCACGATGTGCTTCTTGCGGCGTATCTGATCGATCCGCAGGTCGTTTCGTTAAAAAGGGGGGATTTTTCCGTGGAACTTGCGGGACGCCTTACCAGAGGGACCATGGTGGACCGGACGAATTATTATGAGATCGATCCGCAGGTTCCTAAGAACGGGCTGCGGTATGCGGAAACGGTTGATCCGGACCGTTTCTGGAGCGTGATGGAACGCTATTTTTGAGGAGATCATAACCGACAGACGGTTTATGATATGGCAGTCGCAAAGGAAAAACAAGCGGCTGCGGTGTAAAACCAAACAAAAGAACAGAGAAAACGGAGGAAAAAAAGAGACATGAAGAGAAAAGTTATTGCAACAGTACTTGCGCTCTGCATGACTGCGGGATTACTTGCAGGCTGCGGCGCGCCGGAACCCGATGAGGTGGAGACCACCGAGGAGGCGGCGCCGGAAGCGGCGGAAGAGGAAGAGACGGCAGCGCCGGAAGAGACAGCAGAAGCGACGGAAGGTGAGAGCGCTGCGGCGGAGGGCGGTACCTACAGGGTAGGCCTGATGATCCCCGGAACACTGGGTGACAAGTCTTTCTTTGATGCGGCTTTTGCATCCATCGAGCCGCTGCAGAATGAGCTGGGCGTGGAAGTGGAATATGTCGAAGCAGGAACGGATACATCCAAATATTATCCGGCTCTGGTGGATATGTGTAAGAAGGATTACGACCTGATCCTGACGATCTCCAGCAATAATGACGATGCGCTGGTGGAGGCTGCGGAAGAGTATCCCGACCAGAAATTCATCAATCTGGACGATGAGATGACAGATCCCCCTGCAAACGTTTATATCATGGGCACCAAGAACAACGAGATGTGCTATCTGGCAGGCGCTGCGGCAGCCCTGAAAGCACAGGAACTCGGCGAGGATACCATCGGCTTTGTGGGCGGTATGGATATCCCGGGCATCAATGAGTTCCTGGTAGGCTATATCGAGGGCGCGCAGGCGATCAACCCCGATATCAAGGTGGCAACTTCCTATGTGGGCAGCTTTACGGATACTGCGAAAGGCAAAGAGAACGGGCTTCTGCTCTACAACGATATATCCGTTGTCTTTGCGGCGGCAGGACAGTCCGGCCTCGGCGTGATCGACGCGGCGGTGGAAAAAGGGAAATTTGCCATCGGCGTAGATTCCGACCAGGCGGAAGCTCTGAAAGATACGAAACCGGAGATGGCAAATGTGATCATCACTTCCGCGATCAAGAACATCCCGCAGAATGCTGTCAATGTGGTAGACAGAGCGATGAAGGGCGATGTGAATTACGGCACAAGGGAAGTGTTCGGTATCGAGACAGGAGCAGTAGGTATCGCGGAAAATGAATTTTACGAGAAGCTTCTTTCCGATGACGCACGCGCGCAGATCGAGGAACTGAAGGAGAAGGTTGTGAACGGTGAAGTGACAATGACACCTAACGAGGGCATTACCACGGATAAGATCAACGAGATCCGTGACGCAGTTCGTCCATAAATTACGGAGGGGGACCTGATGGAAAACTATCTTTTAGAGATGAAAGATATAGCCAAGATCTACGGCAACGGCATCGTGGCCAATGAGGCTGTAAACTTTAATCTGAAAAAGGGGGAAGTCCATGCGCTGGTGGGAGAGAACGGCGCAGGGAAATCCACTTTGATGAAAATCCTTTTCGGCATGGAAGCGCCGTCTTCCGGCACGATAACTTTGAGGGGGGAGCCTGTCAGGTTCTCGTCATCCAAGGACGCGATCGCCCACGGTATCGGGATGGTCCACCAGCATTTTATGCTGGTGGAATCCTTTACCGCGGCGCAGAATATCATTCTTGGCATGGAACCCAAAAAGGGATTTTCGGTCAATGAGGAGGAAGCGGTACGTTTTACGGAGG
>ERZ808028.476-NODE-476-length-33412-cov-8.547743_pt1 | contig 33412 bp, 32 predicted proteins | sample MGYA00380184_ERZ808028 | MGnify/ENA primary metagenome ERZ808028 (study PRJEB31490, sample SAMN06133397) | mouse gut metagenome | isolation source: J8_1 | host: mice | place: China: Chengdu | collected 2015-05 ...
CCAATTATCTGGCTCTCATTCAATTTGCCTGTGCTGTCATTGTTTGGCGTAAGATCTTACACGTCCATCGTTAATTTTGGGATAGGCTCTTAATACACGGTCCACTTGGAGAGGGTCATGGCGAAGGTCAAACTGTCCTCTTTGATTTTGCGTAGGGCCGCTTCCGGGGAGTATCCATCATCCGCGATTTTCCCTTCAATGTAGTTCGCCAGGTCGTGGTCATTTCCCAGTTTAATGTCCGACCCCTTGGCCCGCAAATTCTCCTGATACTTCCGCTCCGCCGTCTCTGCGCAGTATACCAACCTGTCCACAAGATTAGACGCTGTTCAAAAATTAGAAATATACCCAACGGTGAGAGATTTTTCGCTAGACGAAGCCAATTTGACGCAGGAATACTTGGTGTTTTTCAAAAAAATTGGAAAAATACGGAAGAAAAGAGCCGCCGTTTGGGTATGCTAACAATTTTCAAACGAGTCCTAGAGTCTGTTTAAAACTAAGGGATTGTGTGTAACGTGCTGAAATGATAAAATGGAACACATGAAATCAGTGAAAAACGAAGAACTTCTGAATAAATTATCTGTGACACTTTGCAGATTCTTTCTGCCGAAATTCCGTATGATTTCTTGTAATAAACACAATTATTCCCACGAAATTCCGCCTCATTGCGGCAAAAAATCTCTCATAAATCGTTTTTACCGATTTAATTAGAGATTCCTAAAAATTACAAGGCCATTTTGCAAAAGTTTTATCCCTTATTAACCTTGTGTTGCTAATGTTCTTTCATCCAAAACAGCGTATATTTATACCGTTTTAACTCAATGGACATAAAATACAGGGTGACTGAATTATAATAATCACCCTGTATTGACCATTTAGAGTTTTCTTTCTAGTTCGTCAAATATCAGGTGTCTCCATTTTGTTGTTTGATAATAATTCCTATTATTACACCTATCTCTCTTTTCAAATTGGTGTTGCTGAAAGCGGATTCGCCAAATCATTCGTTAAAATATCCAAAGAAGACAGTTATCTGTTAATGGATAACTGCCCGCAGACTAGGGCTCCTTTGAAAATTGTTAACATACCCAAACGGCGGCTCTTTTCTACCATACTTTTCCAATTTTCAAACAGCGCCTAGAATTTGTTATATTTGTATTTACTCCTGCTTTTGTTTAAGAACCCGTATTCATGAGCGGAGGACGCCTCGAACGGCGTTCAACGCTTGTGAATACAGGTTCTAAGTATATATGCTACGAAATAAGCAATCGCAGTCAGAACGACAGTAGTTACAAGGTGCATAAATATAGCCAATAAAAAGAACCCCCGCCATTCACCATTGCTAAATAGCTCTGTGATCGTTATGGGCGCAAGAACTATCATATAAGTGATCAATGCCAATGCTGTTGAAATCAATGGGGCTGCCCATAGCAATTTTCTTTTAACGATAAAAATGACCACCACTGTAAGAACAGGGATTACTCCAAATATTAAAATATTCCACCAGACGTACATAATATGCCTCCCCAATCGGATTTATTGAGTTGATTATAACATAGGGTATCTATTACATCCTTAGAGAAGATGCAGAGCGAATTAGCGTTAAATTACGATGCAGCAAAAAAACGCATAATATAAACATGCATGTAGGATCTACACAAACATCGGGTGAATTTATTGTTTTCATATAAAAACTGTATGGTGAGCATAAATACAGTGGAAATTTATAAACCCCCTCCCCCATATTTATATTCGCCCTGAACAGCGTTTTGCTGCTGGGGTACTGAGCTGCTGCTTTTGTGCGGGTCAGCCCTTCCCGCGCCGCCTTTTACAGCCCTGTCAGATCAAAGCTGGGGATATACCTTTCCCCGCTGGAGCCCAGCTCCTGGACGTACCCAGCCAGCCCCAGGTTTTCCATGTAGGCTTTGGCTGTCCGCAGTTCCGAAGGCCGCAGAGACCGGCGCAGCTCGGGGAAACCGTCCAGCACCCCCACCGGGGTGTATTGGGCCATGAGAGAAAACAGCACCGTACCGGGAGGGAAACTGTCCGCCACCCAGTCCATCACCCGTTTAGCCTCGGTCACCTGCCCCGGCAGAATCAGGTGCCGGATGAGTACCCCGCTTCTCAGAATACCATCCGTCAGCCGGACCGGACCCCGCTGGCGGAACATCTCTAAAACGGCCTCCTTAGCCGACTCTGGGTAATTGGCCGCCCCGGAGTACTTTTCCGCAATGGCGGGCGTGATATATTTTAGGTCGGGCAGGTATACGTCCACCTTGCCCTCCAGGGCCCGCAGTACCTCTGGACGCTCATAGCCGCCGCTGTTCCACACCACCGGCAGCTCGCCGGGGATGGGACGTTCCAGCACACGGGCCAGAACATGGGTGAACTGGGTGGGGCTCACCAGCTCAATACAGGAGGCGCCCTGGCCGGCCAGCCGCTGGAAGGCGGCGTACAGCTCATCCTCCGTCATGATTTTGCCGAAATTCTCCCGGCTGATGGAGTGGTTCTGGCAGAACACACACCCTAGGGTGCAGCCGGAGAAAAACACCGTCCCCGCCCCGGTTTTGCCCGCGATGCAGGGCTCCTCCCAGAGGTGGAGGGCCGCCCGTGCGCACACCGGCGGAGCGGGCATCCGGCAATACCCCTCCCCGCGGGTTTCGTCCCGAAAGGCCCCGCATTGGCGGGGGCAGAGGCTACAGACCACGGTTTTTGCCCCAGTCCGGCCCCAGGTTTTCTTCCTTCCAGTGCCGACGGCACAGCCCGATGTAGCAGTCGTTGGCCCCCAGCACCACCTGCTCTCCTTCCTTAAGCACCACCCCATTTTCGTCAAACCGGGCGTTGCAAATGGCTTTTTTGCCGCACCAGCAGATGGTTTTCACCTCTTCGATGATGTCGGCGCAGGCCAGCAAGGCCTCGGAGCCGGGGAACAAATGCCCGCTGAAATCCGCCCGCAGGCCATAGCAGATCACTGGCACATTCCAGTCATCAACCAGCCCTGTGAGATAGTCCACCTGGGCGTGGGTGAGGAATTGGGCCTCGTCCACGATGACGCACTGGTGCTTTCGGATGTCCTCCGGAGACATGTTCTCCAGCTCCTCGAACCAGATGCACCGGTGCTGCAGGCCGATCCGAGAGTTCACCACCCGCGCCCCCTCCCGCTGATCCAGAGCGGGCTTCACCATCAGGGCGCTCTGTCCCCGCTCCTCGTAGTTATAGCGAACCATCAGCGCATTGGCCGATTTGCTGGACCCCATCACGCCGTAACGAAAATATAGTTTTGCCATGTCATTCTCCCCTGTTCAATCTCTCGTATGCCAGCCGCAGTGCCCCTTCAAAGGCATTGGGCACGGCGTATTTTTGTTCCAAGTCCTCTCTGTCCGCCCACACCCAGCCGTCGGGCAGCCTGTCCCCGTCTGCCTCTGCAGTCTGCAGGGCCATGTGCCATTCCATGTGGGTAAAGATATGTTTGGCCGTCCCAACATACCCGGTGTCCAGTACTTGTCCGACCCACTCCGTCGGCTGGCCTTTTCCCAACACGTTGGGGAACTCCCACAACCCCGCCAGCAGCCCCTGAGGCGGGCGGCGGCGCAGGGCCACCCGATTTCCCAGGAAAATCAGCCACACTGTCCGTTCCTCCACCCGGCGGGGCTTCTTGGGGGCCTTCACCGGAAGTTCTCCGGTGCGTCCCTGGGCCAGGGCTGCGCAAAAAACCCTGGCGGGACATTTTTCACATAGCGGTGCACCATTGGGCAGGCACACCGTAGCCCCCAGTTCCATCAAAGCCTGATTGAACATCCCCGGTGCACCGGTCGGGATGATCCGCGCTAAATCCCGGGTCACTTTTTTCTTCATCTGGGGAGTGGAGATGTCCTCGCCGTCTCCGCAGACGCGGGCATACACCCGCAAAACATTGCCGTCCACAGCAGGGACCGCCTGCCCCAAGGCGATGGAACACACCGCCCCGGCGGTGTAGTCTCCAACCCCAGGCAGGGAGCGTACCGCAGTGTAGTCTCCTGGAAATTCTCCGCTATAGTTCTCCACAATTATTTTGGCCGCTCTTTGCAGGTTTCGGGCCCGGGAATAATATCCCAGTCCCTGCCACAGCTTCATCAGCCGGTCTTCTGGGAGGGCCGCCAAAGCGGCAATATCCGGCGCCGCCTCCAAAAACCGTTTATAGTAGTCCATCACAGCAGCCACCCTGGTCTGCTGAAGCATGATTTCAGACAGCCACACGTGGTAGGGGGTGGGGGCGTCCCGCCATGGGAGCTGCCGGGCGTTGTCCCGGAACCACTCCAGCAGGGGAATGGGCAGTCGTTCCAATGGGTCCACAGTACACCTCCCGGTTTAGACGCTGTTTGGGTATGCTAACAATTTTCAAACGAGCCCTAATAAGATAGCCTATTTTACCACGGAAACAGCGCTTTTTCAACTTGAATCGACCGAATTTCTGTGATAGTATAAAGGCAATTCATTTTATGCCGCCGGGAGTCGTTCTTATGGATATCAGACAGGTCAAAGGCAATAAGAAGCGGTATCTTTCTCTCCTGCTGCTGGCGGACGAGCAGGAGGACATGGTGGACCGCTATTTGGACCGGGGCGATATGTATGTATTGGACGATGACGGCGTTAAGGCCCAATGTGTGATTACCGACGAGGGGAGCGGTATACTGGAACTGAAAAGTCTTGCCACAGACCCACTTTTTCAAGGTAAAGGCTACGGGAAAGCCCTTGTAGATTTCATTTGTGAAACTTACGGCGGACGGTACTCCATTCTGCAAGTGGGCACCGGAGATAGTCCGCTGACGGTCCCTTTCTATAAAAAGTGTGGTTTTTCGCCCTCCCATGTGGTGAAAAACTTTTTTACCGACCACTACGACCATCCAATTTTTGAGGGAGGCGTCCAACTGGTGGACATGGTCTATTTGCGAAAGAAAATATAATTCTGGGAGCGTTATGGATCAGCACAGGTTGAACAGCGCGAGGAATTGCGGCAAAAGCAAGGAAAAAGCGAGAAGGGCAAAAGAACCGCCCAACCCTTGAATTTTCATGGGTTGGGCGGTTCTTTTCGATTTATTTTTCCTACACTGTCCAAATATCATCGTCAGTTGCTCCGGCTTTTCCCCGCCCCCATTGGTTAAAAACAAATTTTTAATTTTCGTACGCCGACACAAAACGTTCCCTGTCAAAAACCACCTCATTCTCATATGCGTCTGTATAAATATCATATAGAGAATTTGAGGGGTCCGCTTCTTCGTTATTATAAACAGACGGGTCATTCTCAAAAGGAATATTGGAGTTTGGACCACTGACAAGAAGTGAACCATCGGGCTGAGCAAACGCTAAAAATACGTACTTTTGGCCTTCTTGCGGCAGCACATCATCTTCATGTAAAAGGACAAACATTTCGTCCTGGGAAACACCGCCAAATTTTAATATAGGAATTGGCTCATTCAAACATAAGCTTCCTTTAATATTAGAAAGTACATTAACTTTATAAGGGGTATATGGAGTTCCCACATTTTCGTTTTCTATGGTGACTGCATCTTTGTATTGAGTTTTCCCGCACTCCACAACTTCTCCTACAAATACATAATCAACTATACCGACTTTCTCTCGTATATTATATGGGTCACATACAAAAGATGCTTGAATTGTTTTGATTGGCAGCGCATCGATATTTACTTTTTCTTTCCCATCGCCCATATATGCTTTTGCCTGAAATCCTGCCGCCGTACAAAGCAGCAATAATACAATAAGCGTGGCTGCAAGTATTTTTTTATTCCGCATAAGAATCTCCCCCGTTTGCTCATAATAGATTTTCGGACAAGACGGCGTAAGTTTCTTGCCGTATGGAAGAACCTGTCTCCTGCATGGGGACGTGGGGTGTTGGTAGCGCCTCACGCCCTGCTTTTATTTGGTCTTGTTGTCTCTAATAGACATTCTACATGATATCGAGAACTTCTGCAAGCCTTTTTCGTGTTTTCATGCGGCTTTTCCGGGTTGTTGCCGGCTCATTGCCTGCTGCGGGTGGAACTTGGAATATTGGCGGAACCGGAAAGCCGAGTCTGGTCTGTTTTCTTATTTGCGCCTACCTCTCTCACGATTTTAAAGGTGGTGTTTTTCTGGACTTAATTTAATGGCATTGGTGATCAGAGCGTTGGGTTATGAGCATCAAAAAAGTATTCTACATTGTGCTGAGCTGTATCGGCATGAGGTTGGGGGACGCTGGGGCTTTATTGCCCGTGCTACCCACACTTGTGTGAGTTCAAATCCCCCCAGTCAGGAGTTGATAATAATTTATCACAGCCCTCGGATTTTCCATCCGAGGGCTGTGAAGGCTTTGAAAACACTGGCTTGACGAGCAAGACAACATTTTCACTCTATTAAGTTTGGGGGAAATGTGCAAAATCGCTATCTCCGGAAAGCGTTGTAGCACAACGAGTTTCTAGGCAGTGTCTACATAAGTGCATCAACAATAAGAGCCAAATAGATAAAGGCAAAAAGATAACCTGTTCTTCCAGCTGATTGCCAGGCGGCACGAGAAAACGTCCACTGTTTTTACCTCCAACAAGACCTTCTCCCAGTGGAACGAGGTCTTTGCCGACGTCGCCATCGCTTCCGCAATTTTGGACTGTGTTCTGCATCACTGCGCCGTTATCAACATCAAGGGTGAGTCTTACCGCCTGAAGGAGCGCAAGGAGTTTATGCGCCTGAAACAGCAAATCGTAAACACTCTTTTTGAACAAGGCAGCACCTGATTTTTGCTATCTCCCCCCGCCGAAAAACGACAAAATTTCTTCGGCGTTTTCTTACAATTTCATATCGGCGTTGACAGTGTGGTAAGGCATAGAATCGGTGTAGCCCATTGCCTTTGCAGAGCTGTGCCCTTCCTGATGGTTTTTTGCGTGTTCCAGTCTGCAAACACTACCAGACACAGCAGCCAGATGATAAACCGCAGGGCAAAGTGGCAAAGTCAGCCTACCAGGTGTGCCTCCCAAGGCGTGGATGCTGGTGAGGAAATTGGCGTAGTTGGTACCCATCTTCGGTACCTGCCCGCTGTTGCTCTTGAAGTCGCTCCCGCAATGGTAGCGCCGATGTATCCCACGGCCCGCTCCCCCTTGCTGTTGCCCCGGTTCATGTGGACGGAGAAACCCGTCATCGCCTTGGTAGCGATTTGAATTTTCAGGCCGTTCCCGTTCTTGGTCAGCTTGTACCAAAGTTTTGGAATAGCCACCATCACGCCGCCGTCCCTGTTGCTCTTGACCATACCAGACCAAGGCTGGAGGTTGTCGAACGGGGAACTGCATTGGGCCGTTGTCTTTCCCGCGATGTATGGCACGGGATCCGTGAAACCTGCGGCCTCGTCGGTCCGGGTCCACTTGGTCGTGCTGCTCCCGTCCCAGCTCACGCCATAGATGCGCGGGCTACAGGTCTTGCTTCCCGGCGCTGTGTGGTTCTCCCCCCTCCGCTCCGCTACCTCAATTGTCACGGCTGCGCTTCCGTCCTTCACCACCGTTACCAGCACGGTATTTTCCGACACACTCACCGTCGCCATCGGGGGCGCTGGGCCTGGCCGAGATTTCCCCGTCCCCGGCGTTAGTGCCGTTTGTGTTCCCGCCGATGGTGAGCTTTGCGCTGTCATATCCGGTCCATGTGGGGGACTGGCTGCTTTCTGTATAGGTCAGGCTCCCGCTCTGTTCTGGTACGCTGGTCATCGTCACCCGCTCGATGGTCCACTGTACCATCTTGGCCGACGTATCCCCGCCGCTCCGCTAATAATTCTTGGTCGGCGTGAACGAGGTCGAGTAGTCCCCTGTGTCGGTCTGTGCCACCTCCGTTTTGGTCAGCTTATCAGGGTCAAACCCTTGCCACGCCCTTTCGCCCCCGCTCGTCCTCGGTGTCCTCAGTCACCATCAGAAGCTTATCGTCCCACATCCCCACGCCCGGCTCTCCCGGTTCCCGCTGCTCTGCTGGGTCCCTGGCGATAGCGTAGAGGCCCATCATGTCCATCCTGTAGGAATCCGGGTTCCCCAGGCTCGTCACCTGGATGCAGGCCCTCACGCTGTTGTCCGTCCAGGTCACGCCCTCAATGGTCAGCAGGTGGGCATCTCCATCGGGAAGCTCTTGCAGCTCCATCGGATTTCCCCCTGCGCTTGCTGAGCCGTATGCGGCTGTGATTTCCAGAATGTAGCCGGCCGCAAACTCGGGCAGCAGGGCCGTTCCGATATCAGTTATCGCCGTTTTCGGCCAGCGCGGCGTCACTTTGTTCTGCTTTTCCATAGTTTACCTCCTGTAAAAATTGATAATAGTCTGCACGGCTTCCTGCCTTGCTGTCACCGCCGCCCTCGCTTTGGCCTGCGCAGCTGCGGTTATTGCCTGTGTTTCAAATCGCGGCGAATTATGCAGTACCGCCTTGACATTTCCAATTGGGTCTAGTATAATACCTGTTGTGCCATTATGCGAGGTGTGCCATGAAACTGGATTTGAAGCCTTTAGCTCAACAGCACGGCGCAGTGCTGCCATTTGATTTTCATGTGGATTTATCCCACATGGAATGGAACGGGACCCGGCCTTTTGTTCAGCCTGTCCGTGTGGAAGGCCAGGTGCGCAACCGGGCGGGAGTTATGGAGCTGAAAGCCCGGTTGGACACAGTCCTGTCGCTGGCCTGCGACAGGTGCGCCAAGCCCTTTCAGCGCAAGAAAACGGTGGAGTACGAAACCCTTTTGGCGTTTGAGCTGGCCAACGGGGAGAACGATGACATCGTGTTGCTGAACCCGGAGGGAGAACTGGAGCTGGACGAGCTGATGCGGGAGGTATTCCTCCTTGAAATGGACACGAAAAACCTCTGCTCTGAGGATTGCAAGGGCCTCTGTCCCAACTGCGGTGTGGATTTGAACGTGGAGCCCTGCCGTTGCAAACGGGAAATTGACCCCCGGCTGGCCGTATTGGCCCAGCTGCTGGAACCGGAGCAGTAGTTCTATGTCTGCGATTGACCAATAAGGAGGTGTCAAAATGGCCGTCCCAAAGAGTAAAGTATCCAAGCAGCGCAGAAACAAGCGCCGCAGCTCCGTGTGGAAGCTGGAGACTCCCGGTATCAACACCTGTCCCAAGTGCGGTACCGTCACTCTTCCCCACCGTGTATGCAAGAACTGCATGACCTACAATGGCCGTGAGGTCGCCCCTGCCGAGAAATGATAGATGAAACATAAGAGCCGGCGCAGGATTGACTGCGCCGGCTCTCATTTTTTCTTGCTTGGATTTCGTCTACTTGCGCAGCAGCTCAACAGCCGCCTTCAACTGATTGTCGCTCTCTTCGCCCATCACCGCACCCTCATCCAGCGCCAGCTCCACATCGGGGACAATGCCTTCCCCAATGAGGGAGTGTCCGCTGCCGGTGCAGTAGGTGGCGGTGGACAGTCCCACACCGCCGCCGTTAATCAGAGGAAAGGTAATCTGGGAGTAGCCTTTGCCGGAGGTGAGCTCTCCCGCAATGGGGGCACCCACACTCTCCCGAAGCTGGGCGGCCAGCAGTTCCGCCGCCGAGTAGCTGTCCGCATTCACAATGGCTGCCATAGGCAAATCGATACACGACTCGTCCGACTGGTATACCGTCTCCCTCCACCACCGGGGCTTGTGGGTAAACACCGGCCCCTCGGGCAGCAGGTAGTCCAAAATTTTTTCCAGCTCACTGATGTAGCCGCCGGGATTTTCACGCACATCCACAATGAGGCTCTCCGCCCCCTGCTCCACCAATCCGTCTACCGCCTGCTTGAAGCTGTCTGCGGAACCGGAATAAAAATTGTCCAGCTTCACATAGCCGACACCGCCATCCAGCATTTTCCCACTGGCGGAGATGTTGCGGAGGGTGGCCCGGATACAGGTCACATCACGGCTGGTACCGTCCTCCCCCAGCAGGGTAAGCACCACCTGCGTACCTGGCTCTCCGGCGATCTTATCCGTGCCCTCCTGCCTGGCATCTCCGGCAATGGACATGCCGTCCACGGCAGTGATGATATCGCCGGGAAGCACCCCCGCCTTGCCCGCCGGCCCATCCTCCCTGACAGAACGAACCAGCAGACCCTCCTCCCGGGTGTAATCGACGGTGATGCCCACCCCTACATAGTTGTTGGCCCGGGTTGCCTTGAGGCTTTCATAGCCTTCTGCACTGCGGTAGTAAGACCAGCGGTCTCCCAACCCCTTCACAAAAGCGTTCAGTCCCGCGTCCACCGCTCCATCCAGGTCCGCGTCCGCCTCCACAAAAGCAAAGCGGGCCAAGAGAAAGGTCTGTACCATAGCCATGCCGCTGCGCCCCAGCAAAACACACCACAGTCCGGTGGATAGGGCGAGGGTGAGCACCACCGCAATCAACACCTTTACCCAACCCGCCGGCTTCCGCCGCTGTTTTTTCTCTGTGTGTACCGTCTGCTCCTCCATCATCCAAACCTCCTCGCAAAAAATTAAAGAGGGCGCGGGGTCTCCCCCGCGCCCCTGGGCTTATATGGACTTTGTCCCGCGTCAGCCGCCATTGATGCGTCCGCCGCCGGGTGACGTGAAGGTCATTCCCGGGTAGAGCTTGAGCACGTCGTTGCGTACCCCATTCACCCGCAGCTCAAAATGCAGGTGGTTGCCGGTAGAGCGGCCGGTGGTGCCTACGTAGCCGATGAGCTGGCCTTTGCTCACCGTCTGTCCCTCTCTGACTACGGGCACCTGTCGCTGGTGGGCATACAGGGTGGCATAGCCGCTGCCGTGGCTGATGATGCAGTAGTAGCCGTAGGAAGAAGCGTTTTTATTGGTGTTCACCGTTGTCACCACCCCCGCCTTGGCGGCGTAGATGGGAGTTCCGGCGGGAGCGGGTATGTCGGTGCCGGTGTGGTTATCCCGTCTGCCGTTGATGGGGTCGATGCGTCCGCCGAACAAGGAGGAAATCTTATAGCGTCCCGGTAAGGGCCAGTGCCAGTCTCCACTGGTCATGTTAATATTGGCATTCTGCTGGGCTTCCAAGGCAGCCAGCTGAGCGGCGTACTTTCGCTCCGCGTCCTTCAATTCCTTGTTGATGCGGGCCTCGCTCTCCGCCAGCTTCTTGGCCTCCGCCGCGTACTCGCTCTCGGAGGCCGCAATCCGGCTGAGCAGGGTCTGGGCCTCCTCCCTCCGCTGTTCCAGCTCCTTTTTGCGGGCCTCCAGGTCCTGCTGAACCAGCGCCTGGTCCTCACGGTCGGACTCCAACGCCGCCTGAACGTCGCTCAGCTCCTTCTGAGTGGCCTCCAGCTTTGTGATAATGCGGTCGGAATAGTCCATGATGCCGGAGATGAGCATGGTGTAATCCAGCATATCGGAGAAACTGTTGGCCTCGAACAGAATGGACAGGTAGTTCACGCCCCCCGTCTCCTCCATCCAGCGCACCTGCTGGTAGAACTCCTGGTACTGGGCCTCCTCCTGCTCCTTCAGCCCCTGAATCTCCAATTCTTTGGCCGCAATCTCCCGGTCGTATTCGTCCAATATAGCTTGACTGGTGTTGATCTCCGACTCGGTGAGCACCACCTGGGCCTGGATCAACTCCACCTGTTCCTTGGCTTTAGAGAGGTCATTTCGGATGGAGTTCAGCCTGGCCTCCGCCTCCTTTTTTTGGGACTGGATATCGCTCAGCTCGTTTTTGATATTCTGAATATCGTTTTTTGTCACGCTGCTGGCTCCCGCAATGACGCTCAGCGCGGGGATCACCACCGACAGCAGCAGAGCCGCCGCCACGATGATAACGATGATGCGTTGGGTTCTCTTTTTCATACCGCCCCTCCTTCTGTCACGGGTCAGCTTCTGTCGATAAAGTTCAGCCCGGGGTACAATTTGAGCACATTGTCCCGCACTCCGTTCACCCGCAGCTCAAAGTGCAGGTGGGCCCCATAGCTGTTCCCCGTATTGCCCACATAGCCGATGACCTGGCCCTTCTGCACCGTGTCTCCCACCTTCACCAGGGGGAGCCGGCTCTGGTGGGCGTACAGGGTGGCATACCCGTTTCCGTGGCTGATGATGCAGTAATTGCCATAGGACGGATTATACCGGGACAGGGTGACCACTCCAGCCCCAGCCGCGTGGATCTCCACACCCTGGGGCACGCCGATATCGGTGCCGGTGTGGCTGTCCCACTTCCCGTTTAAATACCGCCCGCCGAAGTAGGAGGTGATGCCGTAGTAGCCGGGCACCGGCCAGTACCAGTCGCCGGAGGCGGCCCCCGCCGCGATCTGCTGGGCCCACTTTTCTTCCGCCTCCTTCAGCTCCCGCTCCATCTCCGCCTCGTCGGCGGCCAGCTGGGCGGCTTTTCGCGCATATTCGCTCTCCGATGCCGCCAGCTGGGCCAACAGCGCCTCCGCTTGGCTTCTCTTGGCCTCCAGCTCCGCCAGATTTTCCTCCAGCGCGCTTTGGGCCCGGGCCTGCTGGATACGGCTGTCCTCCAGAACCGCCCTAGCCGCGTTCAGCTCCGACCGAGTGGCCTGGAGCCGCTCCACAATGCGGTCGTTATATTCCATCACATCGGTGACCAGCATGGCGTAATCCAACAACTCCGAAAAGCTTCCGGCCTCAAACAGAACAGATAGAAAAGACGTCTCTCCCGTCTCTTCCAGCCACCGCACCTGCCGGTAAAACTCCTCCAGCTGGGCGGCTTCCCGTTCCTCCAGCTCCGCCACCTGCCGCTGATTTTCCCCAATCTGCCCATCCAGCCGGGCCAGCAGTTCCCGGCCTGCGGCCACCTGCTGCTCGCACAGGAGTACCTGGGCCTGAATCAGCCTCGCCTGCTCCTCCGCCCGGGCCATGTTCCCCCGGAGGTCGGCAAGCCGTTCTTCAACCTCTTTCTTCTGGGCGGCAGCATCCTCCAGCCGGTCCCGGATGTCCTGGATCTCCCCCTGGGTCACCGCCGCTCTTGCGGGCAGGGTCAGAGCCGGGAGCCCCGCCACAAACAGCACCGCCGCCAGAAACGCGGCCATCCTGCGCTTCCACACGTTCATACGCACGCCCACCACTCCGTCAGACTTGGAGGAATTTGCGGATGGCAAAGCCGGAACCCAGCCCGCCTATCACCGAGCCGGACAGCACAAACACGGCCAGCACCTGTTTCCACATCAATTTGAAATCCATAAGGGTGAACAGGGCGGCCGCTCCCCCTTCCGTAAGGGCGCTGCACACGGCGGCATAAACCCCCCATTGGAAGAAAAAGGCCACAATAGCCCCCATGATACCCAAGATCAGCCCCTCCACAATGAACGGCCAGCGGACGAAACCGTCGGTAGCGCCGCACATCTTCATAATGGCGATCTCCTCCCGGCGGGCAAAGGTGGCCAAGCGGATGGTGTTGGCGATGATAAAAAGAGACACCGCCGCCAAAATCCCCACCAGTATCATAGCCAGCGCAGTAACAGCGTTGCGCACGCTGACGAAGCCTTCCGCCACCTTGTTTTCCGCCCGGTGGTTGGCCACGCCGGGCATATCCTTCACCAGCTCCACCGTCTCGGTGAATCGCTCCAAATCCTTCACGTGGATGGACAACCGGTCCCGCAGCACCTCGTCGGGCATATTGACATACAGCCCGTCGCTCTCGTGCCCCTTCAGGTAGTCCCGCTTGGCCTGTTCCCGGCTGACAAACGTCACCTCGTCCACGTTATCCAGCTGCCGCACCTGTTCCATGAGGGCGCGGATTTGATCGTCGGTGTAGTCCTCATCGATATAGGCCAAAAACTCGTTTTCCTCTTCCAGCTGACTGAGCATCTCGTCCACATTGACGGCCAGCAGGGAAAACGACCCCATGATAATGAGGCAGGCCACAATCATACACACTGCGGCAAAGGACATCAGCCCGTGGGAGAAAATGCTGGAAAATCCCTCTTTGATAAAATATCCCAAGTTTAATCTTCTCATGCTCTGTAGTAGCCTCCCTGACCGTCCCGTATCAGTTCTCCGTCTTTGATGGCCACCACCCGCTTGGAGAAACGGTTGACCAGGTCCCGCTCATGGGTGACCACCAGCATCGTGGTGCCCATGGCGTTGATGCGCTCCAGCAGCGTCATAATCTCCAGGGACCGCTTGGGGTCCAGGTTTCCGGTGGGCTCGTCGGCAATAATCATCCGGGGATTGTTCACCAGCGCTCGGGCGATGGCCACCCGCTGCTGCTCCCCGCCGCTCATCTCATTGGGATAGGCGTCCGCCTTGTCGTCCAGCCCTACTAGGTCCAGCACATAGGGGATGCGCTTGCGCATCTCCCGGCCGCCGGCCCCCACGGTGCGCATGGCAAATTCCAAATTGCCCTGCACCGTTTTTTTCTCAATGAGCCGGAAATCCTGGAAAATGATGCCCAAGGTACGGCGCATGTGGGGGATTTGCCAGCGGCGGATATTGTTCAGGTTGTAGCCGTTGACAATGACCCGGCCCTGGCTGGCGGTGATCTCCGCTGTGAGCAGTTTGATAATGGTGGATTTGCCCGAGCCGGACGGCCCCACCAAAAATACAAACTCCCCGTCCTCAATGCGCAGGTTGATCCCTTTCAGGGCCTTGGTGCCATTGTCGTATTCTTTATGTACATCGATCAATCGTATCATGGGCCCGCATCTCCATTGTTACCAGATTGTAACCATTTTGTAATCTTTATGCGCAGACGGAATCGTTTATCATTATATCCGCTGGATGCCGCCCTGTCAACCGGCGCAATCCAATTCCCAGCATTCCCCACAAAAGAATTATGTAAACTTTCTGGAAACAAAAGTTACAGCCATCCGTTGCGAAAAAGAAAGCCGCCCGTCGGGCGGCCTTCTCACCGGTAAACACAGGGAGTTGGAACTCAGGACTCAATACCGCGGGAAACCAAATATTTCTTCACCATCAGCGCAACCTTAAAGGTGATGGCATCGTCAAACTCCCGCAGGTCCAAACCTGTGAGCTTTTTGATCTTCTCCAGCCGGTACACCAGGGTGTTGCGGTGGACGAACAGCTTTCGGGCCGTCTCGGACACATTCAGATTGTTCTCGAAGAACTTGTTGATGGTGAACAGGGTCTCCTGGTCCAGCGCGTCGATGGGGTTCTTCTTGAACACCTCACGCAGGAACATTTCACACAGAGTGGTGGGCAGCTGGTAGATAAGCCGCCCAATGCCCAGGTTCTCATAGTTAATGATGGACCGCTCCGTCTCGAACACCTTGCCCACATCAATGGCCACCTGGGCCTCCTTATAGGTCCGGGCCAGGTCCCGGATATGCCCCACGATTGTGCCGATGCCCACCACTGTCTTGAGCCCCAGGTCCCGGGAGAGGGCCTCCTGCACGGTCTGAGCGATCTTATGCAGCTCCCGGGCGTCGGAGTTCTCCCCAAGGTGCTTCACCAGGGCCACGTCCGTCTCGCTGACGGACAGCACAAAATCGGTCTGCTTGTCGGGATACAGCCCCGAAATCACGTCTACGGCGGCTACGTCGGGCGTGCCCAGCTGGCGCACCAGAATAACGGCCCGAGGAGCCTCAGACACAAAGTGGAGTTCTTTGGCCCGGACATAGATATCGCCCAGCAGAATATTGTCACACAAAATGTTCTTTACAAACGCGGCCTTGTCATTTTTCTCCTCGTAGTAGGTCTTGGCCCCGTTCAGCGCAATGACCGCCATGGCACAGATAAGGGAAGCCCGCTCATCCTCGCCTTTGACAAAGGCGGCATAGTCATACTGGCCACTCCACCCGGGCAGGGCATTGAATGTGAACCCGCCGCTGACCACCTGGGAATCCTGCTCCGCTGCCAGCAATGCCGCAGCACTGGCCCACTTCTCTCCGATACAGGCCAGCTCATTGCAGGCCACCACAGTGCCCTGCTCGTCAATAACCCCCACGGCGCGGTCGGAACAATCCTTCATCTGAAGAACGACGCTCTGGAAAATCCTGCTGGACATTGCGTTTTCTCCTTTCTACGCGGCCGACATACGAGCGCTCCGCCACTTTGTTGATCTTTCATACACTTGCTTTTTTATTATACTTAGTCTCTTAGCGGATTTCAATAGTTTTTTGAAATTTTTTTGTGAAAATCGCCAAAAATGTACACTCTATTTTATTCAGTGCACCCAACCTCGCCATTATTCAAACAAGCTTTCCAGTTCCTCGCCTGTCAACGGACGGCAGGCGCCTTTCGACAGGTTCTCATCCAGTGTCAGCGGCCCAAATCCCACTCGTTTCAAATAGGTCACCCGCTTGCCCCGAGCTGCCAGCATCCGCTTCACCTGATGATATTTCCCCTCATGGATGGTGATGCGGGCACTGCCGCCGGACAAGAGTTCTAAGTCCCCCGGCAGGCATTGATACCCGTCTCCCAGGACTATGCCTTGGCGCACTGCCGCCACATCCGCCGCGTCCAGCACACCGTCCGCCTCCACATAATACACCTTGTCCACATGGTGTCTGGGCGACAGTAGCCGGTGGGCCAGGGGGCCGTCGTTGGTGAGCAGAATCAGCCCTTCCGTGTCTTTGTCCAGCCGTCCGGCGGGGAACAGGCCCAGGTTCCGGTACTCCTTCCCCAACAGGTCCAGCACCGTGCGCTCCCCCGGTTCGTCTGTGGAGGAGACCACCCCCGCCGGTTTGTGGAGCATCAGATAGACCGGACCGCCGGAACCGACCGCCGCACCGTCTACCGTAACGGCGGCGCCCTCCTCCACTTTCGCCTCCGGGGCGCGGCAGGGCCGGCCGTCCACCAGCACCCGTCCCTCCCGAACCAGTGCCCGAGCCTCCTTCCGGCTCCATTTCCCCGTGGCCGCCAGCCGCTTATCCAACCGCTCCACTTTGCTCACCCCATTTCTTTCGTCCGGGCGTGTCTGCCGCCCGGCAATATATCATATTGAGAGAAAACAGTTCATATTCTTTACCTATCACCCAACGAGCGCCCCGGACACCCCGGGTGTGAAGCATTATCATCACGAAAGGTCGTGGTACCATGTTCATCGTCACGGCGCGCTTACCAAAGAAACGTCTGCTGGCCGGGGCGGCGGCCCTATGCTGCTGCATTCTGGCGGTTTTTGTTCTGGCTTCCGGCCTGGGCGGGCGGGCGGTGGCCGCCTCATCGGAGGTGAAAAACATCAAGAGCAACGACGACCGTCTGGCCTATCTCAACGGCCTGGGCTGGCAGGCCTCTCCCCAGCCCATCGCCACCGAGGAGCTGCTTATCCCCCAGGAGTTCGACGAGAGCTACGAAGGCTATCTCAAACTCCAGGCGGACCAGGGATTTGACCTCACCCAATATAAAGGAAAACGGGTGAAACGGTACACCTATCAGCTCACCAACTACCCCGCCCAGGCCGAGCCGGTACAGATCTCCCTGCTCATCTACAAAAGCAGGGTGGTCGGCGGACAGATTCAGTCCTCCTCCGGCAGCTTTCTGCATGGGCTCACCCTGCCGGACCCCACACAGAGCGACGCCCCCACGGCGTCCCCCGCCTCCGCTCCCCCAACGCAGGCCGTCCCGTCCGGCCAGTCCATCTAACCGAAAACAAGGGAGGCGCACAGGCGCCTCCCTTGTCCATTTTCTACCGGGCTTACACCTTCTGGCCGTGGAAAAATACATCCCTCACGTTCAAATTACGGTCAAGCACCACCACGTTGGCCCGTTTGCCGGGCTCCAGACTGCCCACCCGGTCAAAAATACCGATGGCCTGGGCGGAGTTCACCGCCGCCGCCCTCACCGCGTCCGCCATGGGAATGCCAAAGGACACGGCGGTTTTCAAACACGCCATCAGGTCGGTGACCGACCCGGCTATGGTGCCGTCGGCCAGGGTGGCCAAGGGCCCCTCGACGGTGACCTCCTGCCCGCCCAGGTCGTACTTTCCGTCGGTCATGCCCGCCGCCCGCATGGTGTCGGAGATGAGCACCACCCGGTCCGGACCGAACATTTTAAAGGTGGCCCGGACCACCGAGGGGTGGATGTGAATGCCGTCGCAGATGAGCTCCACCCGGCTCCAGGGAGAGTCCAGCGCAGCACCCACCACGCCGGGAGCCCGGTGGGTGAAGCCCGGCATGGCGTTGAACAGGTGGGTAACCTGCCGCGCCCCCGCCCGGAACGCCGCCATCGTCGTGTCATAATCCGCCGTGGTGTGGGCCACCGCCACGTTCACATCCTCAGAAACCTCCCGGATGAACTCCATGGCGCCCGGCTCCTCCGGGGCCACGGACACCAGCTTTACCAATCCCTCCGCCGCGTCCATCAGACGGCGGAGCATAGCCGCGTCGGGCGCGTGGAGCCAGTCGCCGTTCTGTGCGCCCTTCTTGGCCAGGGACAGGAAGGGACCCTCTAAATTGATTCCCACCAGGTCCGCGCCAGGGCGGTTTTCCCGGCGGTGGGCGGCGGCGGTCCGGCACACCCTCATCAGCCGGTCCTCCAGCAGGGTCATCCCCGCCGGGCAGATTTGGGTCACGCCCCGGCTCAGCTCGTACTCCGCCATGGTTTGGAGGCCGTCCGCGTCCCCATCGGACAGGTCCGCCCCCCGGCAGCCGTGGAAATGCACGTCGGTGAGGCCGGGAATCACATAGCACCCCGCCGCGTCATAGTCCTGCCCATCCCGGCTGTCCGGGGTAAGCAGCGCGCCGTCAAAGCACACGTCCCACTCCACAAAGCCCTTTTGCAGGTCAAATACCTTCCCGCCGGAAATTTTCATGCCTTGTCCTCCATCAATTTGGCCAAAGCGCTCCCGTCTCCCACCAGGGTCACGTCGGGATGAAGCTGGAGAATCGAGGCGGGCACTTCCGGGGTAATGGGGCCGCAAAACGCCTTCCACACGGCGTCAGCCTTGTCTGCGCCGCTGGCCACAATCAAAATCTTCCGGGCCTTCATAATGGTGCCCACGCCCATGGTCAGGGCCTGCTTGGGCACGTCGTTCGCACTGGCGAAAAACCGGGCGTTGGCCTCAATGGTGCTCTCGGTCAGGTCCACCAGATGGGTGGCCAGGGGGAACTCGCCGCAGGGCTCATTGAAGCCGATGTGGCCGTTGCGGCCCAGTCCCAGCAGCTGGAGGTCGGCATAGCCCAGTCCCTTCACTACGTCCTCATACCGAGCGCACTCTTCCTCCGGGTCAGACGCCAGACCGCTGGGCACATTGGTGTTTTCGGGCTTGATGTCTACATGGTCAAACAAATTGGTCTGCATGAAATAGCGATAACTCTGGTCATGCTCGGGGGCCAGACCGCAATACTCGTCCAGATTCACCGAATGGACTTGAGCAAAGCTCAGGTCGCCCTGTTTGCACCATTGGATGAGCTGCTGATAGGTCCCCACAGGCGTGGAACCGGTGGCCAGGCCCAGCACACAGTCCGGCTTGGATACCACCTGGGCGGCGATGACGGAGGCCGCACGGCGGCTCATGGCGTTGTAGTCTTTTTCCTGATAAATGCGCATGGCAAAACACCTCTGAATTTAAAGTCCGGCGTCACGGCCGCCGGCAAAGCCTGCGAAACGCGCTGTGGCTGAGCTTTTATGGGCTGCGGTCCGTCCCTGCAAGCTATAGCAGCCCATTGCAACCATAATATGATTTCTCCCAGGGTTTGTCAATACATCCTGAAAAAAGAGTTGTAAATCTTTCCCAGATAAAAATTTTTTACACACTACATATGTTTGTCCGCCAAAGCGTCCGCCACCAGCCTGCGCCGCTCCCGGCAGCCCTCCATATCCCGTCGGCACATCTCGTTAAACAGCACGTCGGTCAGGTAGAGCTGGCCCATACGCGCGGCGACGGACCCCATTTGGAGCGGGCCCTCTTTTGCGCCGCACTCCAGCACAATTTCCGCCAGTGCGGCGCCGGGGGACTTGGGGAAATGGGTGATGAGGACCGTCCGGGCCCCCCGCTCCCGGGCTATTTTCAGCAGGTCAACCATATCCCGGGTGGACCCGGAATAGGAGTAGTAAAGCACCGCGTCCCGGGCGTTCAGCATGGCCCCCCGGATGGCTTGGTGATGGGAGTCGTCCACCGCGTAAAAGTTGGGCATGGCGGTGGAAAACAGGTGGGCCGCCTCCCGGGCCAGAATCATGGACCCGCCCAGGCCCATGCACAGCACCCGGTCCGCGCTCAAAAGCAAGTCCGCCGCCGCGGACACCGTAGCCGGGTTTAGCATCTCCAACGTCTGGGTGATGGCCTCCACATCCGCCGCGCACAGCTTTTTACACATCTCCCCCACGTCGTCCTCCGCCTCAATCTCGCCGTACAGAGGGCTTATGGGCCGCGCTCCGGTGGGGGACCCCGCCACCGCCAGCTTGAAAGCGCTGTAACCCCGGTAGCCTAACCGCCGGCAGAACCGGGAGACGGTGGCCTCCGCCACCTCCGCCGCCTCCGCCAGCTCGGAAATGGACATGTACTGGCATTCCTGCCGCTGGAGCATGATGTGGTCCGCAATTTTCCGTTCCGCACCGGTCAACTGGTAATACTCCCGGTTGATCCTTGTGAATACGTCACCGCCGGACATGGCGCCTCCTTTCCGTCTCTTCCCAGGCGGAGAAGCGGATTTCTAGTGTTCCCATCCGGCGGCTCCGCAAGGGCGGACATACTGTTGTTGATACTATTATCATACCCTGCCGCCGGGAATTTCGTCAAGGGGAAAGAGAAAATTTTTTTCATTTTCTTCACACAATGAGCTGTAAAATTCACAATTCTATCCATATAATGTAAGGATTTGTGAGATGCGCCGAATATTGCAAAAAGGACAGGGGCGCCGCCCCCGTCCTTCAGCCGCCGATGGTCCGGCGAATCTCCGTCTCCACCTGTTTTACCTCAAATTCCAGCTCAGCGGCGGGAACGCGCACCGCCCCGTGGCCCAAAATAATCATCTGCTCCAGGCCGTCGGAGGTGGCCACCCGCACCCGGTGGTCCCGGCGCTCTTTTGCCAGGGCGTAAGTGGTCTTTTCAATGTACATGTCCGCCGTCTCCGCCTCTTTGGTGTACACTACGAACAGGTCTCCCAGTCGCTCCACGCTGCCAGGACTCCCCTTCACTTTGTAGGCGTCGAACACCACAATAACCCTGCACCGCTTCCATCCCTGGTAATTGCGCAGCCGGTCCACAAGCCGCGCCCTGGCCCCGTCCAGGTCCTTCCGGGCGATGGAACGCAGTTCGTCCCAGGCGTGGATGATGTTATAGCCGTCCACCAGCAGGTAATCATCCCCGTCCCGGACCTTCAGCCCCTTCCAGGGCTTGGGCCTGGGGGCGGCGCTTTTCTGCACCGGCCGAAAGGCGTGGGGCTGCTTCACCGGGCCGTAGGCACGCTCAAAAATGGCCTCCAGCTCCTTGTCCAGCGCCGCCCGGGACTCATAGCTCATGGCCTCCCGGCGGACGGGGGCGGGCGCAGCCTGGGCGGGGTGCTCCGACCGCGGCCGCCAGCCGCTGTCCAGGTGCATGTGTTCCCGCACCTGGTCCCAAGGTACGTTGAACCCCGCCCCGTGGGCGCAGAACACCGACCCGGAGGGGTTGTCCACATCCCGGTCCGGGTCGTAGCCCGCCGCCTCCACAACTTCCCCGGCGTTGTGGCAGGGGCGGTAGCCCTCCACCACGCAGGAAAACCGTCCTCTTCCGCCGGTATAAGCCGCCACCTCGGACCAGTATCCCCCCGCCTCCGACACCGGGACCGCGCCGGTGAGGACGGACAGCTCCCCGTCCCCCTCCGGGGGCTGAAACTCCGCCCCCATCCGCTGGAGGTCGGTCATGGCCCGGCCCACGCTCCCCGTGGGCACCTCCAGCCGGAAGGCGTACCAGGGCTCCAGCAGCACGCTTTTAGCGCTCATCAGCCCCTGGCGCACCGCCCGGTAGGTGGCCTGGCGGAAGTCGCCCCCCTCGGTGTGCTTCAGGTGGGCCCGGCCCGTCAGCAGGGTGAGCTTCATATCCGTGATGGGCGAGCCGGTGAGAACGCCCAAATGGGTCTTTTCCATCAGATGGGTCAAAATGAGCCGCTGCCAGTTCCGGTCCAGCTCATTCTCCGGGCAGGCGGTGTCCAGCACCAGCCCCGCCCCCTGCTCCAGGGGCTCCAGCAGCAGGTGGACCTCGGCGTAGTGCCGCAGGGGCTCAAAATGGCCCACCCCCTCCGCCGGGGCGGCGATGGTCTCCAGATACACGATCCGGCCCGGGCCGAAGGACACTTCCACCCCGAACCGGCGCTCCATCAGCCGGGAAAGCACCTCCAGCTGCACCTCTCCCATGAGGTGGACCCGGATCTCCCCCAGCAGCTCGTTCCACTCCACCTGGAGCTGGGGGTCCTCCTCCTCCAAGATCCGCAGCTGGGCCAGCAGGGTGTGAACGTCCCCCCCGGCGGGGGACAACACCTGATAGGCCAGCACCGGCTCCAGCTCCGGCCCCGCCCAGTCCTCCTCAGCCCCCAGGCCCTGGCCCGCGCGGGTGCGGCTCAGCCCGGCGACGGCGCACACCGCCCCCGCCGGGACCTCCTCCGCCGGGGTGAACTTCGCCCCGGAATAGAGCCGGAGCTGGGTGGCCTTTTCCTCCCAGTCCGGGTCCTTTATCACATCCCGGACCCTCAGCACGCCCCCGGTGACCTTCACCCAAGTGAGCCGGTCGCCCTTGTCGTCCCGGGAGATTTTGTACACCCGGGCGGCGAACTCCCCCGGCCAGTCCGGCTCCAGGGCATAGCGGACCAGCCCGTCCAGCAGGGCGTCCACCCCCTCTGCCCGCAGGGCGGACCCAAAATAGCAGGGAAACAGCCTGCGGTCCACAATGAGGGCGGACAGGTCCCCATCGTCCAGCGTCCCCGTCTCCAGATAACGCTCCATCAGCTCCTCATCGCACAGGGCGGCCTGCTCCAGCAGCTCCTCTCTGCCGCCGGAGAAATCGGCGCAGCCGTCGCTCAGACGCGCCCGCAGCTGGGCCAGCAGCCTGTCCCGGTCCGTATCCGGCTGGTCCATCTTGTTGATAAACAGGAAGGTGGGCACCCGGTGGCGCTCCAGCAGCTTCCACAGGGTCTCGGTGTGGCCCTGCACCCCGTCCGACCCGCTGACCAGCAGCACCGCGTAGTCCATCACCTGCACGGCCCGCTCCATCTCGGCGGAAAAGTCCACGTGGCCAGGTGTGTCCAGCAGGGTGAGCTCGCAGCCCTTCCAGGTCAGCCGGGCCTGCTTGGAGAAGATGGTGATGCCCCGCTCCCGTTCCTGCTGGTCGGTATCCAGAAAGGCGTCGCCGTGGTCCACCCGGCCCAGCCTGCGCACCCCCCCGGACAGGTAAAGCATGGCCTCGGACAGGGTGGTCTTACCCGAGTCCACATGGGCCAGCAGACCCACACAAACGCGCTTTCCCGGATTGCTTTCAGCCCGGTCCCCCATGCCTGCCATCTCCTTCCGGCGGATAATTTTTGAATCCATATGCAGGAGAATTATAGCATAAGAAAAACCGTTCGTCGATAGGTATTATTCATCCTGCCGTCGGTCTGCCGGACCGTCCGGTAAAAACGGACAAGGCCCACGGGGCGGCCGGACCCTGTCACAGCAGATTGGTGATGGTGGGCAGCTCCGCCTCCACCAACAGCCCCAGCTGGGTCAGCAGCCGGGCGTTGACGGCAGCGTACTCGGCGGGCTGTTTCTCGCCCCCCTCCAGGAAGGCCAGGGCCTCGTCCAGGGAGATGAGAACGGCGTCGATGTCCGTGTGGCGCAGGGTGATATGGAGATAGCCCTCGTGGTCCACCCAGCGTTCCTTGGCCTGTCGGGTGAGCCGGGCCGCCCCCTCCCAGTCCTCCTGCGCGGCCATCTCCTGGGCCCGGGCGAGCTGACCGGCAAGTTGGCCGGCAAAATCGTTCAGATGCCAGATGTGCAGCCCAGACAGCGCCGCCATCAGGACGATCAGCACGATAGAAATATACAGCCGCCTCATTTCGACCCCTCCTTTTTGGGCACGCAGTAGGTATTGCCGGTCTCATCCACGGTGAGCAGAAACGCCTGCCGGCAGGAGTGCAGCCCGTGGACCGCCAGCTGTTTTTCCAGCCAAACGTGCTCATATCCAGACCCCTTCAAATTGTGCTCCAGCAGCCGCCCGTCGCTGACCAGCACCAAGGGAAGTCCCGTCTCCTCGGCGGATATCCCCATCTGGGCGGCGGTGACAGGCTTGTCTGCGGCAAAGGGCAGGACGGACAGCTGGCCGTTGGTCTCCAGCAGGGCGAATTTGATGGCCCGGAAATCGGTATATCCCTGTATCCGCAGCTCCTCCATCAGCTCGTCCAGGGTGAGGCGGTTCTTTTTCAGCTCCGCCTCCACCACCTGGCCGTTCTCCACAACTACGGACGGCCGTCCGCACAGCAGCGCCCGAAAGCGAATTGATTTGGTGCATAGGATGGAGAGGATGGAGGACAGGGCCAGCAGCACCACAATGGGAATAAGGCCGGACAGCAGGGGGATGCCGTTGTCCTGCATGGGGACGGAGGCCAGGTCGGCAATGATGAGGGTGAGCACAAGCTCGGAGGGCTCCAGCTCCCCAATCTGGTGCTTGCCCAGCAGGCGGATGCCCACAATGATAAACAGATAAAGCACAATGGTGCGTATGAGTACCACAAACATAAAAAACCTCGTTTCTGGAAAATCAGGCAAAAAGGCCCCCCTTAAAAACGCCTTTCCGGGGCTTTACAAAAGCGGTCTTGGCTTTCGCGGGGGAAGGAGACACAGCGGAACGGAGGAGCTTTCGCCGTCAGGCTCTGCTTGAAATTGGAAATATACCCAGCGGCGAGGGTTTTTCGCCAGGCAAAGCCAATTTGACGCAGAAATACTTGGCGTATTCCAAGGAAAATTGGCAGCGTATGGCGGAAAAAGAGCCTCCGTTTGGATGTATTGACAATTTTCAAACCAGCCCTAGACGGAAACGAAATGAAGCGGACTTTGGACGACGTCATTTTGCCCTTGAGCCGGGGCGGATATGCCCCCGGTTTGTCCAAAACTCCGATTTTCATGAGAATGGCAAAAAGGGGCTGAGATTTTCTTGCTTTTTGGAGGATAAATCAGTAAAATAAATAAAGTAAAAATAAAGGTGGGATGCACTCGTGAAAGCGACTTTGATCTTGTCCAACGGCGCTGTGTTCCGGGGTGACGCCATCGGCGCTGTGGAAGACCGTGTATGCGAGATGGTGTTCAACACCTCCATGACCGGCTACCAGGAGATTTTGACCGACCCCTCCTATGCCGGGCAGGGAGTGGTAATGTCCTATCCCCTCATGGGCAATTACGGCGTGAACAGTGAGGACAATGAATCCGTCCGGCCCTGGGCGGAGGCGCTGGTGGTGCGCCGCCTCTCCCCCGTGGGCAGCAATTTCCGCTGTGAGGGCAGCCTGGGGGATTATCTGCGCCAACACAATATCGTGGGCATTCAGGGTGTGGACACCCGTGCCCTCACCAGGCTTCTCCGCAGCCAGGGGACCATGAACGGCATGATCACCTGCGCGGAGCATTTTCATGTCCAGGAGGTCATGGACAAGCTGGCGGCCTACCGGGTGTCCGGCACGGTGGAGCGGGTGACCCGGAGGGAGCCCCAGGTGTACGCCCCTGACGGGGATCTGAATTACCGGGTGGCGCTGATGGACTACGGCGTGAAGCAGAACATGATTGAGTGCCTGCGGAAACGGGGGTGCGAGGTCACCGTGTTCCCCGCCCACACTCCGGCGGCGGAGATCCTGCGGGGCGAGCGGGTGGGAGACCGCTACGTGCCCTACGACGGCGTGATGCTGTCCAACGGCCCCGGGGACCCGGCGGACAACGTGGACATCATCCAGGAAGTCCGGGCGCTGTATGAGTCCGGCATCCCCCTGTTCGCCGTGTGCCTGGGGCACCAGCTGCTGGCCCTGGCCACCAGCGCGAAAACTCATAAAATGGTGTTCGGCCACCGGGGGGGCAACCACCCGGTGAAGGACCTGGAGGCGGGCCGCTGCTTCATCACCAGCCAGAACCACGGCTACGTGGTGGACGGGGACAGCGTGGACCCGGCTGTGGCCCAGGTGTCCCATATGAACGTGAACGACGGCACGGTGGAGGGGCTGAAATACAGGCGGAAAAACTGCTTCACCGTCCAGTTCCATCCCGAGGCCAGCCCCGGCCCGGAGGACACGGAATATCTTTTTGACCGCTTCGTCGCCTCCATGGCGGAGGCTCAAAATACCCCCATGGGAGGTGACCGGTAATGCCAAAGGACCCTAACATCAAAAAGGTGCTGGTTCTGGGTTCCGGCCCCATCGTCATCGGCCAGGCGGCCGAGTTCGACTACGCCGGCACCCAGGCCTGCCGTGCCCTGAAAGAGGAGGGTGTGGAGGTGGTGCTGGTCAACTCCAACCCCGCCACCATTATGACGGACAAGGACATCGCGGACCACGTATACATTGAGCCGCTGAACATGGACAGCGTCACCCAGATCATCCAGATGGAGCGGCCCGACTCCATCCTGCCCACCTTGGGCGGGCAGACGGGGCTGAACCTGGCCATGGCCCTCCACGAAAACGGCACTCTTGAAAAATACGGCGTGCGTCTGCTGGGCACCAGCCCCGCATCCATCCACAAAGCGGAGGACCGCCAGGGCTTCAAGGACTGCATGGAGTCCATCAGCCAGCCCTGCGTCATCTCCGACGTGGTGGAGAGCGTGGACGCCGCCGCCGCCTTTGCCGAGTCCATTGGCTACCCCGTCATTGTCCGGCCCGCCTACACCCTGGGAGGCACCGGCGGCGGCATCGCCTACGACGAGCCCTCCCTTCGGGAAATCGCCGACCGGGGCATCCACCTGAGCCGAGTGGGTCAGGTGCTCATTGAGCGGTGCATCGCCGGGTGGAAGGAGATCGAGTTCGAGGTCATGCGGGACTCCGCCGGGAACGTGATCCAGATCTGCTCCATGGAGAATCTGGACCCGGTGGGCGTCCATACCGGCGACTCCATCGTGGTGGCCCCCACCCAGACCCTGGCCAACCGGGAGTATCAGATGCTGCGCTCCGCCGCCCTGGACATCATCACCGCTCTGGACATCGAAGGGGGCTGCAACTGCCAGTTTGCCCTGAATCCCGACTCCTATGAATACGCAGTCATTGAGGTCAACCCCCGTGTCAGCCGCTCCTCCGCCCTGGCCTCCAAGGCCACGGGCTACCCCATTGCCAAGGTGGCGGCCAAAATTGCCCTGGGGTACACTCTGGACGAAATTCCCAACGCCGTCACGGGGAAAACCACCGCTTGCTTCGAGCCCACTCTGGACTACTGCGTGCTGAAAATCCCCCGCCTGCCCTTCGACAAGTTCACCACCGCCAGCCGGACTCTGGGCACCCAGATGAAGGCCACCGGCGAGGTGATGGCCATCGCCAACTCCTTCGAGGGAGCGCTGATGAAAGCCATCCGCTCCCTGGAGCTGAACGTCCGGGCCCTGCGTCTGCCCAAGCTGGACGAGTACTACACCGATGAGATTGAGGATTTACTGGTCAACGTGGACGACGAGCGGCTGTTCGTGGTGGCCGAGGCCATCCGCCGGGGCGTCTCTCCCAGGAAGATCAACTCCATCACCCGGATGGACCTGTGGTTCCTGGACCGGTTCAAAAACATCATCGACATGGAGCAGGCCCTCATCATGTGCAAGGGGGAACCGGACGCAGACACCCTGCGCCGGGCCAAGGAGATGTGCTTTGCCGACAGCTACATCGGCTGGCTGTGCGGCATGGAGCAAAAGGACGTGAAAACCCTGCGGGAGCGGTACGGCATCGTGCCCTCTTTCAAAATGGTGGACACCTGCGCCGCCGAGTTCGACGCGGAGACCCCCTACTACTACTCCTCCTACGACGGGGAGAACGAGGCGGACAGCGGGGACTCGGGCAGAAAAAAAGTACTGGTGCTGGGCTCCGGCCCCATCCGCATCGGCCAGGGCATTGAGTTCGACTACTGTTCCGTCCACTCCGTCTGGGCGCTGAAGCGGCTGGGCTATGAGACCATCATTGTCAACAACAACCCCGAGACGGTGTCCACCGACTTCGACGTGGCGGATAAACTGTATTTTGAGCCCCTCACCGCCGAGGACGTGCTGAATATCGTGGAGCAGGAACACCCCTGGGGGGCGGTGGTCCAGTTCGGCGGGCAAACCGCCATCAAGCTGGCCAAGGCCCTCACCGAAATGGGTGTGCCCATCCTGGGCACCTCCTCCGATGGGGTGGACGCCGCCGAGGACCGGGAGCGGTTCGACGAAATCTTGAACCAGTGCCGCATCCCAAGGGCCCAGGGACAGACGGTATTTACCACCGAGGAGGCGCTGAAAGCTGCCGGTGAAATCGGCTATCCGGTGCTGGTGCGGCCTTCCTACGTGCTGGGCGGCCAAGGGATGGAAATCGCCTACAATGACCGCAACATCTCCGACTTTATGCGCATCATCAACCAGACTGTTCAGGAACACCCCATCCTTATCGACAAATACCTTATGGGCCGGGAGGTAGAGGTGGACGGCGTGTTCGACGGAGAGGACCTGCTCATCCCCGGCATCATGGAGCATGTGGAGCGGGCCGGAGTCCACTCCGGGGACTCTATCTCCGTCTATCCCTCCATCCATGTGGAGGACAAACACAAAAAAGTCATCGAGCGGTACACCTATGACCTGGCCAAGGCGCTGGGCGTCATCGGCCTCATCAATATCCAGTTCATCATCTACAATGACCAGGTGTATGTCATTGAAGTGAATCCCCGGTCCTCTCGGACCATCCCCTATATCTCCAAAGTCACCGGAGTACCCATCATCGACCTGGCCACCCGCGTAATGCTGGGCCAAAAGCTGAAGGACCTGGGCTACGGCACCGGGATTTACCGGGAAGCGGACTACTTCGCGGTGAAAATGCCGGTGTTCTCCTTCGAGAAGCTGGCCGACGTGGACACCGGCCTGGGACCTGAGATGAAATCCACCGGCGAGGTGCTGGGCATCGCCGAGTCCTTCCCCCAAGCGCTGCTAAAGGCGTTTAAGGGAGCCAATATGCGGGCGCCCAAGAAGGGCGGACGCATTATCCTCACCGTCAAGGATGAAGACAAGGGAGAGGCCATCGGCATCGCCCGGGGCTTCGCCGACCAAGGTGTGGAGATTCTGGCCACCGAGGGCACCTGCCGAACCTTGGAAAAAGCGGGCGTTCCCTGTACTCCGGTGGCCCGAGTGTCCGAGCGCCATCCCAACATCATGGATATGCTGGCCTCCGGCACCATTGACCTGGTCATCAACACCCCCACCCGAGGCCGGAAGCAAAATACCGACGGCTTCAAAATCCGCCGGGCCGCCGTGGAACACTCCGTGGGCTGCGTCACCTCCATCGACACCGCCCGGGCTCTGCTCACCGCCCGGCAGCAGGGCAGAAGCCGGGACCTCCAGGCGGTGGACGTGACCAGGATCTGAGGGCGGACAGGAGGAGCTTGACATGCGCTACACCCGAATGCGGTTTGACATCTGGCTGTGCCTGCTGCTGGCCTTCGTGGTCAGCCTGGGAACGGTAAAACTCACCCAGCTCATTGTGCCCAGCCTGTATGAGCAGCATGTGGAGGACCACACCGTGGCCGACGGCGACATCGGCGGCAAGGCGGGAGCGGAGGTGTTCCGGGCCCAGAGCGTGGACGACCTGCTCAGCCACGACACCTTTACCATCCTGTCCGACGGCATCGAGTACTGCAACCGGGGGGGCGGCTACTACGGCAGTCACTATATGAACGCCGTCACCCTGCCCTCCGGGGAGCTGGTGGCCGCCGTCATCAACTCGGACAACGTGCAGACGGAGGGGGATTACTTTTCCGGGGTGAACACCCTTCCGGTGGGCCGGGTGGTGTATGAGAACCTGGAGGAGAACGAGAGCTTTCTGCACCAGATTGAGCACAGCGAGCCATTGAGTCGCCACGACTTCTATATCGACATGCTGGGCACGGGGGGCAAGGTCGCCCAGGTGGACTACACCCAGCGCTGGACCGGCACCGTTCAGGTGGTCACCATTCTGGTCTGTTTCCCCTTCTTCCACTCCCTGGGCGCCAAGCTGGGCATCTTCCCCTTCTTCTTCCCGCCCAGGCCCAAGAAAGGGGAAGAACAAAAAAGCGAGTGGGATTGAGGTGTATCCGAGCCGCGGCCGGCGGCTAAAAACAGTTCTAGAGAAGGAGAGAAAACCATGAAGACCGATCAAGTGAAAAAAATCAACTATGTGTACCTGTTGTGCTACATTTTTGTTCCCATGGCTGTGGCCGGGCTGAGCCTGTTTATCGGCTACACCTTTTTCTTGGACGGGGGACACGGGGCGGCCATATGTATGTTTGTGATACCCTTGCTGGCGGTGCTCTGGTGGATTTTCGCGGGCCGGAACATCTACCGCCTGGGTAAAAAGCGGATGGTGAAGCAGCTGGACGAGATGGGCATCGACCGCCGCCAGATTTTTTACAGCGACGGCTGCGTGGTTTCCATGGACATCAAGCAGGGCCAGATCGGCCTGCTGTTTTTCTGGAACCCGTTTCGGGTTCAGGTGACTCCCGCCGGCCGGGTGACCCGGGCGTGGACCGACGATGGAGCCGGCGGCGCGGGCTTCATGCGCGGCACCAGCCGGGTAAGCTTCCTGTTTGAAATCGACGGCATCAAAATCCGGGTAAACACCTTTATTTCCAACCAGCGCTGGAAAATGAACGACGAGAAAGTGCTGGAGGGCATCTCCAAGGCGGACCTGTGGGTTCAGGTGCTGGAGGAGGCCCGCCGGCAGGGGGCGGGTGCGTGAGATGGGACTGATCGACAAGTGGCTGCGCAAGTACCAGGACGACTGGTGCCGTGACTGCAAATGCGCCATGGAAAAGGCCCGCAAGCAGCTGTTCGCCCTGCCGGGTGTGTCGGTTGGCCACTACGTGGAGCACAAGGACGCGGACTACTACATGCAGGAGCTTCACATGGTGGACAAGAAATCCGACATTCCTCCCGGCATGTATGCCTGCGGCGCCATTCAGTACCGCTGCCCCGAATGCGGAAAGCGGATAACGGTGCTGGACCCATTTCTCCCCGTTCGGGACGAGGAAAAGCATGAGGGGACCGTGGTGTTTCGCGGTGGAGAGCTGGACGACTTTTTGTGGTGGTAAATTATAGCGGCGGCCCGATAATTCGGGCCGCCTGAAAGAAGGAGAGACAATGAGACATCAGCTTGTAATCGTACTGGATTTCGGCGGACAGTATAACCAGCTCATTGCCCGGCGGGTGCGGGAGTGCGGGGTATATTGCGAGGTCAAGCCCTATGCCACCCCCCTGGCCGATTTGAAGGCTCTGGAGCCCATCGGCATTATTTTCACCGGCGGACCCAACTCGGTATACCTGGAGGACGCTCCAAAAGTGGATCCGGATATCTTCACCTGGGGGATACCCATTCTGGGCATCTGTTACGGCTGTCAGCTCATGGCCCATCTGCTGGGCGGGCGGGTGACCGCCGCCCAGGCGGATACAGCCCGGGAATACGGCAAGACAGAGACCCGTTTCGACACAGGGTGCAGGCTGTTCAAAGGACTGCCGGAACAGGGCGTCACCTGGATGAGCCACGGAGACTATATGGAAAAAGTCCCCGAAGGCTTTGGGCTGGCGGCCCGTTCCGAAGCCTGCCCCAACGTAGCCATCGCCGACGAAGTCCGGGGATTCTACGGCGTCCAGTTTCATCCGGAGGTGAACCACACCCGGCACGGCACCGATATGATCCGCAATTTTCTCTTTGAGGCGTGCCATGCCGCGGGGGATTGGACCATGGAGGACTACAAACGCTCCGCCGTGGCCGCCCTGCGGGATAAGGTTGGCACCGGCAGGGTGCTGCTGGCGCTGAGCGGCGGGGTGGACTCCTCCGTGGCGGCCGCGCTGCTGGCCGAGGCGGTGGGGGAACAGCTCACCTGCGTGTTTGTGGACCACGGCCTCATGCGCAAGAACGAAGGAGACGAGGTAGAGGCCGCTTTCTCCAAATGGGCCATGAATTTCATCCGTGTGGATGCCGAGGCCCGATTCCTCTCCAAGCTGGCCGGAGTGGATGAGCCGGAGCGGAAGCGAAAAATTATCGGCGAGGAGTTCATCCGGGTATTCGAGGAGGAGGCCAAAAAGGTGGGGGCCGTGGATTACCTGGCCCAGGGCACCATCTACCCCGATGTCATTGAGTCCGGAACAGGGGACGCCGCCGTCATTAAAAGCCACCACAACGTGGGCGGACTGCCGGACTGCGTGGATTTCAAAGACATTGTAGAGCCCCTGCGGCTGCTGTTCAAGGACGAAGTGCGCCAGCTAGGCCGGGAGCTGGGTTTGCCGGAGTATCTGGTCATGCGTCAGCCCTTCCCCGGGCCGGGTCTGGCCATCCGGGTCATCGGAGCCATCACCAAGGACAAACTGGACATACTCCGGGATGCGGACGCTATCTTCCGGGAGGAAATGGCCAAAGCCGGGGAAGACAAACGCCTGAGCCAGTTTTTCGCGGCCCTCACCAACATGCGCTCCGTGGGAGTGATGGGGGACGGGCGGACCTACGACTACGCCGTAGCCCTGCGGGCGGTGACCACCGACGACTTCATGACCGCCGACTGGGCCCGTATCCCCTACGAACTGCTGGACCGGGTGAGCGTGCGTATTGTCAACGAGGTAAAGGGAGTCAACCGAGTTTTGTACGACATCACCTCCAAGCCCCCCGCGACGATCGAGTGGGAATGAGTTTTTGAAACTTTGAACCCGTTGTGGCACAACGAATAGACGGTTTTGCGTCTCTCTTTTGATAACGATTTGATAACGCTCCCCATAGGCCGTATCATTCTGTATCCCGGGTGGATTGCAGGTGAAAAGTGTTTCTTTGCGGCTTGCGGGTGACAAAAACCATATTAGAAAGCCCTTACCGATGGCAACATCGGTAAGGGCTTTTGCTGTCTATTCGTCTGCCTCCGCCGCCTTGCGTTTTGCCCGGAGTGCGTCAAGTCTATCCCTCGTGCGCTGGGCCTCCACCGCAGGATATGTGTAGCGCCAGTGGTCGTACTCCTCCCTGGTGATTTCCCCAGCTTCCAGCTTCTTGGCCTCATTTGCCCACCTGGAAAGCATTTCAAGCATGGAGAGATAAGTCCTGCCCTTGGACTTGTCCAGCCGCAGACAGATTTCGCCGTCAATCTCCCCAATGGTCAACCCCCGAATGTCCTCCAGGGCAAAGAGGGTGTGCATGAGGCCAATGTCGCTGTCTATGTCAGGGACGGTCAAGGCATCGGTGGAGACTTCAAAGAAGCCCGCCAGCGTCCTGGTCAGGTCGGCCTTGGGGGTGCGGCTCCCGGTTTCATACTGCGCCATACGCACATCGGCGGAGCGTTCCGGGAACCCCACCACCTGACCAAGATACTTCTGCGTGACACCTTTCTTATTGCGGAAGAAGCGAATACGTTCACCAATCGCCATAACTGCCAACTCCAATCTATGTAATGGGGACACTTGGAGTATAACAGATAT
>ERZ808028.478-NODE-478-length-33335-cov-7.712190_pt1 | contig 33335 bp, 25 predicted proteins | sample MGYA00380184_ERZ808028 | MGnify/ENA primary metagenome ERZ808028 (study PRJEB31490, sample SAMN06133397) | mouse gut metagenome | isolation source: J8_1 | host: mice | place: China: Chengdu | collected 2015-05 ...
GTTCTGTGATTGGTACTTCTTGTATACCCTGAAAACGGTGGTTTTCTGCATTTACTAGCAGCTATATTACATAATAGGCACTGATAATAGATAACTAATCACTTTTTTAACATTTATATACAGAAAGTTCATATTATCATCAGATTTTAATCTTTTCCTTTATCGATCAAGCACAACTAATTTCCCGATAGCTATACTAATGAGTAACTTCCTTAATCTCGCTTCGTTACGATAACAAAAGAAAAAGTAGGCAATCATCATGAAAATGTGATAATTGACTACTTTTGTTCGAGGTTTTCTAAAAAAAATTCATCAAAATAGGATTGAAGATACTGCTTAATGGGATTGATTTACTCTACAAATCGTCCATTTTTCATTATCATTTTCTGGTTCTTAAAACTGCTTAAATCTACCAATGGATTGTTATCTAAAATCAATAAGTCAGCTTTTTTTCCTTTCGCCAAAATACCTCTATCTTCAATCCCTAAGCATTTTGCTGCTAGACTAGTTGAAGATTTAATAACATTCATTGCACTCATTCCAGCTTCTTCCATTATTAAAAGTTCATCAAAATAGTATTCTGGAGGGGTTGCTGCTGAGCCACAGTCTGTTCCCGTTGCAATTGGCACACCAATCTCTATCGCTTTTTTTAGCATTTCAAAATGAGTTTGTACAATTTTCTTCGCTTTTTCTCTAGCGAATTCTGGTATGTTTTTGTCTTCGGACAAGCGTCTCATTACAATCATCGTCGGGACTAAATAAATGCCTTTTTCTTTCATTAACTTTAGTGCCTTTTCATCTGCAAAAATCCCATGTTCAATTGTACTAACTCCTGCATTAATACAATTCATAATACCTTCCAAACCATCAGCATGTGCGGCAACTTTTTTATCTTTATTTTTTGCCTCCTCTACTACTGGAAGAATCTCTTCATACGTTAATTGTGTATTTCCAGGATCCTCCCCTTCTGTATAAATTCCTCCAGTAGCCATTACTTTGAGTAAGTCAGCACCTTCTTTTAAAATTGTTCTTGCAACTTTTCTAACCCCGTCTACTCCATCCGCCTCTCTTCCTAGCGTGTAAACATGACCACCAGTAATGCTAATAGAAGTACCCGAACTAACTATGGTTGGACCTTTCAACAGCCCTGAATTTATGGCATTCCTGACATGCAAAACTGTTCTATCTGGTGATCCAACATCTCTTACAGTCGTTATTCCGAGCGCAAGATAGTCTAATGAATGTTTATAACCACGTAATGTAACTGCATCATTTTCCATACGCTCTATAATTGGTAACGGGTCAGCACTACCATCCCATACTAAATGCACATGTGAATCAATTAGCCCTGGTAATACATATTTGCCATGTCCGTCAATTATATAATCGCTTGGAAGAGTTTCAACCCCTCCTGTTTCTATAGACGATATCGTATCTGCCTCTATAACAATCGTACAATCTTCTTTTAGATCATCACTTTGTCCGTTAATCAATGTACACCCTTTAATAATAGTTCTCATTGTTTACCTCCAATTTATTTTGCTAATTTTAGATTTCAATACTAAAGAATTGTTCTTTCTTCCATATTAATTTCTGGTCCTTCATTTAACTCTTCTTGAACATCCTCATCCTTACTAAAGAAAGGTGCTACGTTTTCCGAACTCGAATGCTCTGTTAAAAGCGAAACAATTACGAGAAGACTAAGAGAAGAAATCGCACCTATATAAATCGTCGGGATAGTGGAATTAACAGTAAACTCCCAAATGAGAGTAGAAGTAAGACCTCCTAAAATAGAAGCGATAGCGCCCTTGTATGTTGCACCTTTCCACACAAATGCAGCTAAAATAGGGAAAAACACACCTGATCCATAAACTGTATATCCTAGCAACATAAAACCTAAAAATGTATCAAACCACAATGCACCTGCCAAAGCAATAAAACCTAACACGACAACAGAAACTCTAGTCACTATTAAAATCTCTTTATCTGATGCATCTTTTTTAATAAAACGCTGATACAAATCTTTTGATACATTCGTAGCTGGTGATAATAAATACGAATCCGCAGTAGACATAACAATTGAAAGAATCGCGATTAATAATATCATACCGAGAAATGGATTCAGCAGATCAGTAGCGATAATATAAACAGCTAAGTCAGGATTAATGCCTGGAAATAAAACTGCTGATGAAACAGCAATTACAAACACTAATAACATAACTGTTACACCACCGATTAGACCTAGAATTGCACCTTTACGTGCCGTACCTGTTGATTTAGCTGAATACATTCTTTGATATAAGTTTTGGTCTACAGTCGCAAGCATTAAAAAAGGTAAGGCGATTGCTAAAGCACCTGATAGCCCTAAGCCTCCTGTTGCTTCAAAATGAGTTGGGGATAAATTTGATTCCCATCCGCTAAAGCCACCTGCCGCACTAAAAGCAATAGGCGCCGCAATAATTAAACCAACTAACAACATTGCATATTGAAGGACATCCGTATAAGCTACTGAATACATACCGCCCATTACTGTATAAAAAATAACCAATAGCGCACCAATGATTGCACCCGTTTTTGGATCAATATCTGTAACCGCTGCCAAAACATAAGACATTGCTTTAATTTGGGAACCGACAATCCCCGTAAATGCAATAATAATTGTGATAGAGCCTAACACCTTTGTAAGGGGTCCGTATCTTAACTCTAGTAAATCTGGCACAGTATATAAATTTAGTCTTCGTAGTTTTTTGGAAATCAATATAATAATTGTAATTGCTACAGTACCACCACCGACCCACCATAAAGCACCAAATCCACTAGAATAAGAGATATTAGCATGCCCTACAACAGTTCCTGCACCTAGCCAACCTGCAATTAGTGTTCCGACTAAGACAGGTAAAGTCAAACCTCTATTTGCAACGAGATAATGCTCTGAATCCGTTGCCTTTCCTGCACCAACAAAACCAATAATGACCAAGATTATTAGATAGACAATCATTCCAATCATAAATAAATTCACGTTCACTTCATCTCCTTCGATGTTCTTTTTAAACTATTCTGAAAATGGAAAATAAAATCATGTGAACTGCATAATTTTTTCAATTTATTTTATTAACAACCTCCCTTCCTATAACTACTTTCACTAATAAATGAATTCGTACATTTACTTTACAATCAAATAATAGATGCGTCCAATATATTAATTGACTTTAATTAATATTCAAAATATATTATACTTTAAAAACAATCATTCCAAACTAAGAAAAAAGGGGTGTCACTTATGCAAATTCATCAACTAAAGTACTTTATTACAGTTGCAGAAGAACTTCATTTTGGCAAAGCCGCAAAACGATTAAACATCTCCCAGCCTCCACTAAGCCAGCAAATAAAAAAACTAGAAAACAATTTAGGTGTTCTTTTATTTAATCGCACAAAACGTAAAGTAGAATTAACCGAGGTAGGAAATCTGTTCTTACAAGATGCCTATAAAATATTAGAACAAATAGAGACCTCGACAAATAAAGTTGAGCAATATACCCAAGGTGAAATAGGCGAATTAAACCTCGGCTATTCTAGCTATTGTATTTTTGATGTTCTGCCGATGGTATTAAAAGAATTTTATCAAGGCTATCCAAATGTAAAAGTAAACTTAAAACATTTAGGTACAGCACAGCAAATACTTGCTTTCAAAGATTCCGAAATTCAAGTCGGTTTATTATGTCCACCAATTGATCAATCCAATTTAAGTTTGGAAATGATTTATCATCAACCTTTCATTGTTGCATTACCATCCGACCATCCATTAGTAGAAAAATGTAAAGATGATTCTATTGATATTAAACGATTGGAAAATTATCCTTTTATTTTGACACCAAGAAATATCGGACCTGGATATTATGATAAAATTATTAATTTATGCTTTGACGCAAACTTCAGTCCAAATATTATTCTTGAAGTAAATGATTTACATGAATTAATATCCCTAGTCTCCACTGGACTAGGCATTTCAATTGTCCCTCAATCATTAAATCAATATCAGAAAAGTAATGTCGTCTATAAAAAGCTCAATAATAATAAATATAAAGTAGATACAGCCGTCGCATACAAAAATGATCATAATTCAGAGGTTGTTGCAAACTTCCTTAAAATCACACGCAAACAGTTTTGTCAAAAATAAACACAATACTAGAACTATTCGGATAGCAATTCAATTAGCCCTACGACACACTAATAAAAATAACTAATATTTCCAATCTCCCTAGGCTGTTCTTTATTATTCTTTTGATGAATTTTCTCGTGGCAGTGCCTGGCACGAGAAGCCACACTTTTATCAATTTCCATTCACCAAAAACAGCCGATCATCCTATTCCAGATGATCGGCTGTGCTCTTCAACAATACTATAATTTATTATCCCGGTTATTCGGATGTCTGGAATCACAATCTATTGGTATTGGATTTCCTAGTCTTCCTTCACATCAAAGACAATTTCTCTTTGACCGATGTAATGGTTCGTATGGTCAATATAGGAGACAATGAATTCTTTCCCATTCACTTCTTCAGCAAATTTAAATGTTCCATCTTCATTCACTTTTTCAATTGTAGCTTCTGGTGAGAGTGTTACTGTACCAATTACAATCGCTGGATCTAGTGCTACGCCTTTATCGTCTGCTTCAACGATTTCTAAAGACTTCTTGTCATCAGCTAATTGATAAGCAATTTCCACGTCACCTTTAGAGCCTGTTGCCACGACAGATCCTAACTTCTTGAAGTCTACATCAAATGAATTTTGAATAGCTACCATAGATGTAAATTCTACTTCTGTAATGAAAGGTGTAGAATCGATTACAGTAAATTCAATTTCCGCTACTTTATCTGTAAATGCACCTGTTACTTTCTTCGCGACGACTTTCGCTGTTTTTCCACTTTCAGTCGCTACTAATGTCACTACATCGGTCTTTTCATTTACTGTAATGACAGTTTCATCAGAAGATTCATAGACAAATTCACCAGCTACTTCTGCTTCTAGACCATCTTTATCGTAAGCTTTTAGGTTAACTGTTTTAGCTGCTTTACCTGCATCTGTTTTAAGATCAAATTCAGTATCTTCTGCAGTAAGCTCATAAGTTTCTGCTCCACCAGCTTCTTTTACTGTTACGTTAATTGTGCCAAGCTCTACGTTATTAGCTTTCACAACTATGTTACCTTCTGCCGCTTCTGAAGCTGCGCGTAATTCTAATTGATATTTCCCTGCAACTTCTTTACCTTCAACTTTTACTGGAGTCGCAGTTACTTGATTTTGAATTACAGCAGTGTCTTCAGCATTTTCAGCAGTCACTTCACCATTGAACGCTAAACCGTATTGGTCTTTTAATTCAACAATTACTTTCGCTGTTTTATCCGCCGCTACTTCAAGTGTTTTTTCACTAATCGTTGATTTCGCTACGTCTACTTTACGAGCTTCTCCAACGTTTAACTGAATCGTTTCAGTTTTCTCTCCTACTTTTACTGTAACGACAACGTCCCCTTTTGCTTTCGGTGTAACTATTCCATCACTATCAATTGTAAGAATCCCTGGACGGTCAACAGAGAATGATGCATTTTCAAATGTCACTGTTTCTTTATTGCCCATTACAGTTCCTTTAATCGTTAGCTTCACGTCTTCATCGTTCATTGCTAATTGGCCGTCGTTAATAGCTAAATCAGCTTTTTGGACATTTACTTCAGTAATTGCCGTAATTGTATTTGCATAATCTAAAACTTCTACTTCTTGGCGTGCAGATTCCGCGACTACTGCGTTATCCTTCTTAATAACAACTTGATATTGGAATTTAATATCTTTTTCAGACGCAACTTTACCTGTAGTACTTGTGTTAGCTTTCCCTTCAAATACATCGCTAGACGCTTTAAATTCTACTTCATAACCAGCATCTTTTAATGCTTTCAAATCCGCCGCTTCTTCTTTACCATTAATCGCAAATTCTAAAGTACCATTCATGTCTACTGTTGTATTCATCGCTTTAACACTTTTAACAACTAGTTCAGTTGGCTCTTCGTTTCCTAATTTATGACCAAATTTAACGTCTGTTGCTGCAAGTAGGATAGCAAAGTCACCACGGTCAACATTTTCATTTACAGCAGCAACCGCTCCGTTCGCTGATGATTTACCGTTAAATAGTCCATTTGCATAGAGCGTTTTAACGTATGGCGTAGCCCAGTGACTTTCCTTTAAGTCTGTAAATGGAAGTTCTACATCTGTTACTTGCTCTAACCCATATGCCTGAACCATCATAACAGCCATTTGCCCACGCGTTAAATTGTCGTTCGGCGCAAATTCTTTTTCCGTATGCCCTTGAATTACACCCGCAGCATATGCAGCATTAATCGCATCTGTGTAATAAACATCTTGTTTAACATCATTAAATGGTGCTGCGTCTACATTTGTATCTAAGTCGCGAATGCTTGTAAACATGATTGCCGCATGTGCACGTGTTAATTGAGTACGGATTCCGAATGTGCCGTCAGGATAACCCGACATTACCCCAATCTCTTTCAATTGTGTAATTGGTTCTGTGTAGGGTGTTCCAAGTTCTACATCAATAAACGGTTTTTCTGCATTCTCGGCTGCAAGGCCTGTTGTTGGCGCAATAGCAGTCCCAACCAAAGCTGCAGTTAATGTAGTTGCCATAAATTTATTTTGTTTCTTCATAGTCATATATATTTTCCTCCCTGTTGTTTAACACTAGTAATCTAGTACGATTGCAATTATGGCAAAGTAAATTGTAGAAAAACAATGATTAACCGTCTTACATATGATTACTATATGTGGACAAATGTGGATAACTAGTAAATCTCATAGAAATTTAATAATAATAATCCAGAAGATTTATTTTATAACTAATATTTTTGAAATCGGCACACCCTAGCAAATTTTAGAAACTAATTGGAATTCCGTATATTTCCTTCTTACACTAATGATAAAAATGTAATTAAAGGAATTTATTCTAGCGACTACTAATCTCTTGAATTGTTCTTTCAATCCCCTACCGAATACGAAGATTTAATCCACATCCATATTCCTCCTGCTACACTTGAGAATGGACTCATACAATTATAGTGTGCGTTTACGAATTAATTAAAAGGTATTTGGAATGATAAGACTGGTAGATCGGCTATTTTTTAATAGTCGGTTTTTATTTTATTAGGCGTTGTTTAAAGATTTTAGAAAGGTTTGTGTAGTTATGTGAAAGATTTTGGTGTTTGTGTAACAGGTCGCAAGGATTCCGTAACAGACTTGGGAGATGGGGTAACAAGTAAAAAAAATTGTGTCACACATTGAGGCAATGCAGATTAAGGTAAACCTTGGCATGATCAATCGAAAATTAAACCTCTCTCCTACTCAAAAAAAGCAGTCTCCTATCTTTTTTCAAAGACAATAGGCTGCTTTTCATTACTTTTTTGATGAGTTTTCTCTATGTGGTGCCTGGCACACGATAGGAAAAATTTATTTCACGGGCAATGTTATGTTGACTGTATTTGTTTTCGAGTCAAATTTAGTGGATCCGTTGAAAACTGGTACAATTGAAGCAATTGGCGCGTAAAATTGTCCATTTTCAACAACGGGTGCTACTGCTAGAATAATAGCTTGACCGTTTAATGTTGCTTGTTTATTGTTAGCTTTCAATACCAGCACGTTGTTTTGATCTTTCAGCGTTAATGTTGATGTTTTTCCATCATAAGAAATTGTTGCGCCGATTAAAGTGGCTACTTCTCGAACAGGAGTAAAAGTTCTGCCTTCTGTCAGGAATCCTTTTTCTTGTAACTTTTTACCATTAACTGCAACCGTAACCGCTGTTTTTGAAGGAGCTTTTGGTGTAGTTAAGAAAACAGTTCTTTTAGATTGATCCCACTTCACTTGAACCCCTAGCGCTTCGCTGACAAATCTTGTAGGCACAAAAGTAACACCTTCATAAACTTTCGGTGTAACATCTAAAACAGTTGAACGTCCGTTAATTGTTGCATGCTTTGAACCAATTTTCAGCTGCACTGTTTTGCTGTTTTTAGTAGCCGTTACTGTTGAGGTACTTGCTTTCCATTGAACATTGGCGCCAAGCTCTTGGAAAATAGAACGCATTGGAACGAGCACACGTCCGTTTTCAAGAAAAGCATCTTTAGTCGTTTGGATTTCTTTTCCATCAACAAGAACTTTAACCGGTTCCTTCAGCTGATATCCTTTTTCTTTCGCGATTTCATTAAAAGACTTTGAAGAATTTAAAATTACTGCATTTGTCCCAATTTGAATACGCTCAAACAGCCAGCTCACATCGTCATTATGCATGCGAACACAACCGGCACTCACATATTTACCAATAGAACTTGGATCATTATTACCATGAATTGCGTAAGTAGTTCCATTTGTTCCACGTGCTTTCAAACCGAGCCAACGCACTCCTAATGGATTATTCGGACTGCCACCAGCAATTCCACCTGTATAGTAAGGACGATTTTTAATTTTATTTACAATTGGAAATGTCCCTTCTGGTGTTAACCCATTTGTACGGCCTGTGCCTACTGAGAAAGTCCGAACTAACTCGCCATTATCGAAAAAAGCAAGTTCATTCGTAGACTTATTAATAATGATCAGCTGATTTCCCGCTGCACTTGCCTTTTGCGGAATAAAAGTTAGAAAAATAGCTGCGGCAAAAAAGAGAATAAATCTTTTCATTAGCCCACCCCAATCCTAGTATTTATTATTTTATTCTAGTAAATTCTCCCTGCAATTATCATTACAGCTAAAGTAATGAATGTCAATATCAATACGGCTTTTATTTTCTGAAAATTATCACTTCTAAACAAAAAGAGCTTCCCTTTCAGATTGATACATAGTACTGTTTGTAAGAGAGTTATAAAGTATGGGTAGAAATTGAAAATTGAAAGGAGGTTTAACTATGCCTAAAAAAATAATAGCATTATTTCTAGTAGTTCTATTATTATTTCCAACAAGTATTGGACATGCAATGGACTTACCAAAAACGATTAAAGCACATGAAGCATCTTATTTTATTCAACACCATGATTTTCAAACGATGCACGACGAAAATCTCATCACGTATAAAGGGAATGGGTATATTCCTCTTCGAGATGCTGCACATTTTTTAAATTTATCGCTACAATCGAATTCAGAAGATATTTATTTATCTACTAATAATCAAGCGAGACCAACTACGATTATTGAAAAATTACCGAAGAAAAATAAAGATGTGCGGGATATTTTTCAAATGAATCCAATGATCAATACTCATGCAGGTTTAGTAATTGAAAATGGCAATCATGCACAACCAGTCTTTTCTAAAAACGCCCGTCAGAAACTTTATCCCGCAAGTACGACAAAAGTGATGACAGCTTTAATTGCTATTGAAAAAGGAAACCTGAAAGATGTTGTTAAAGTTGGGAATCGCGTAGCTGAAGTTCCACGAGATAGCTCGAAAGCTGGGATTAAACCTGGAGATGTGATGACGCTAGAGCAACTCATGTATGCAATGTTATTGCCATCAGGAAATGATGCCGCAGTTGCGATTGCTGAACATATCGGCGGGACAGAGCAAAAGTTTGCTAAAATGATGACAGAAAGAGCTAAAGAATTAGGGGCTCTTCATACGAACTTTACCAATGCACATGGTTATCATCACGAAAATTTATACACGACAGCTTCAGATATGGCGCTGATTTTTGGAGAAGTAACGAAACATCCTGAACTGTTAAAAATTGCTGGAACGCCTTATTATAAAACGAGCTACCGCAATAAAACTGGCAAGCTTATAACCAAGTCTTGGAAAAGTTCAAATGAGATTATGAATCCAAAAGGAGAACATTACTTCCCTTCGATTGAAGCAGGAAAAACAGGATACACTCACCCAGCGAAGTATAATCTTGCAAGCATTGCCAAAAATGATGATCATGAATACATTGTCGTTTTGCTACGCGGTCATCAAACCAAAAGATACGATGATACAAAAACTTTACTGACGAGAGCTTATACAGAAAGAGCCAAGTTAGATAGCAGTAAAAAAATCATGACACTTCATCCTTTTAATCGCTCCATTTATTTGGATAATCAATTGGTAGATACGAAAAACAATATTTTTACCAAATCAAATACCGTTTATATTTCAATCGATTTATTTAAAGAACTATCACCAGCTATTTCAAGCGTTCATTTAAGTCAAATACAAGAACCAAAAGCAACGGTTAACAATGAATTGCTAGCATTTGACCCAAACACAGCAAAAATTCAAAATGGACGTATGCTTGTGCCAGCCCGTTCTTTCTTTGAAAAAGTAGGACTTCAATTAACTTGGGAAAAACAAACTCAAACGGTTCAAGCCACTTCAGATAATACAAGTATTACAATGAGAATTAACGACCGAATTGCTTATGTTAACGGCGAACCAGTTCAACTGGATGAACCAGCAACTGTTCGAAACGGCAGAACACTCGTCCCACTCCGCTTCGCAACAGAAACTACAGGAAATAAAGTCGACTGGGGACTAGGGCAGACGATTTATTTACAATAAAAAGTGCTTGAGTAGCCTTGGTCACTTACATGGCGCAATGCTCGCTTGATTCGCCCTCAACCTAAAGCTAAGTGGAGTTAAAAAATTCCTCTGATCGAGAAATCGATGAGAGGAATTTTTGTATACATTTTTTATGGGGCATCCATAGAGTACGGCAAGACGACATTTTCCACCTAGCATGTTTGAGTGTTTGTGTAACATGTGATGACCAATGCGTTACGGCTCGACCATTTATGTCACAGGTTCATGTCTTTGCGTAACCACCCAAGCTCTCCTCAATTTAAAAAGCAGCTAACTATCTTTAAATTAGATAGTTAGCTGCTTTTTATTACTTTATTGTTGAATTTTCTCCGCGCGGTGCCTGGCACAACGGACTTCACAATTCTTTTACTTCCCTATAAACATCTGTGTCCAGTAATAGTTTGAAAATCCGACGCCTAGATGTGTGAAGCTCTCATTTAAAATATTTGCACGATGACCCGGGCTGTTCATCCAGCCATTTACAACAGCTTCCGGACTTCCGTATCCCAATGCAATATTTTCACCAGCACTTTGATATTGGATGCCAAATTCTTTCATCATCTCAAACGGTGAACCGTAATTTGGAGAATTATGATCGAAGTAATCATAGTCATCCATATCTTTTGACTTCAATCTCGCAACTTCAAAAAGTTTTTTGTCTAAGCGTAAAGGCTCTAAGCCGTGTGCTAAGCGCTTTTTATTCGTTAATCTTAAGACCTCTTGTTCGAATTGCGTAGCTTGATCAACCTCTTGATTAACTGGTGGAATAAATCCAGGTTCAATTGTTCTAGCGATAATTACTGCAAATTCAGCACGGCTAATTTCTTTATTTGGGCCAAAGCTTCCATCAGCATAACCTGCGATGATACCGTTAGAGGCTAAATTTAATATATGTTCTTTACTCCAACCTAGTGCATCAGTAAATGTCACATTTCGATCGCCTTTCTTAACAGCAAATGCTCGGTTGATTAAGCTTGCGGTTTCCGCACGCGTAATCTTATTATCTGGTCGAAAACTACCATCAACATAACCTGCAATTAGATTTTTCTCTGTCGCAATGCGAATTGCATTAGTATAGTAGAGTCCTTCCTCAACATCTGGAAACTGATTCAGTTCCTCCGCCACTTCATTCGGGTAAAGCGCATTAACAAGTAGCACAGTTGCTTGAGCTCTCGTAATCATATCTTTCGGACCGAAAACCGTGTCACTATAACCATTTATAATCCCACCATCTGCTAAATAATGGATTTCATCTTCCGCCCACGACACTGTTCCCAAATCTTGAAAATTAAAACTCTTCGCTAACGTTGCTGGTGTCAACATAAAAGTAAGCACAAAAATCAATAATAAAGTAGGCAATCTAAATCGCATTTTCATTCTAACCCCTCCGCTTCAATTTGGTTAATACTGTTATTAATGTAGCACAAATAAAATCTCCCAACATCTTTTCAATTAGATAGTCTACAAACTGTAGATACAAATAAATATATTTCGAATCTGCTTTATACCATCCATACCTTCCAAAACTTATTTATTTGTCACTTTTATGCTGAATATTCTGTGGGCGGATCGAGTAGGTGGTGTCTTCTCTTTCCAAATTGGACACCTTCCCATCACAGAACCGTGTGTGCGGAATCCTTTTATATCGATGCCTACTATGAAATTCGTATTTCTTTGTTCAATATATACACTCAATATCTTTAAAGCGGCATGACAATTGCGACTAGGTCTGAATCCAAAAGAGGAAGTTAGAAAAATAGGTTCATAAATGGCGGTTAATGTTTTACCCATTCCTTTCTGAACAATTCACATGTTCAAAAATTTTAATATTTATTTATCCAATTATCAGAATTATTGTTTTAAAATAACGTTAATCCCCTCTTATAAAACACTTTTCCAAAAGAAAAAACAGTCATGTCACCTATAGCGATGATTGACTGTTTTATATTCGTATAATGATTGAATACTATTTTTAATGAATGATTCGAATTGTGCGAGTGTTTAAAAAGCGTCGTAACACAACAATTATTGTTGTTCAGTCTTCTTTTTCTCAGCTGGTTGTTCGTCGTCAGAATCCATAATTTCTCTAGTAGACTTTTTGAATTCCGCTAATGTTTTACCGAGTGCTCCACCAATTTCTGGTAATTTTCTTGGGCCGAAGAGGATTAAAATAATGACTAAAATAATAATTAATCCTGGCACGCCGATTGATGCTAAACTCATAAGATCATCCCTTTCCTGCTAACTAATTCAGAACTTTTAACCTTCTTTTACAATAGTATACTAGGAAAAATGATGTTTGGCTAGATAATATCTTGAATTGTATTAATTTTTTCAGAAACGTTATCCAAATGATAGAATATATGTTACAATTTAACCATTCTAAAATTTTTTATTAAACTAGGAGGGGTGCAAATGCCAGATAACAAAAATGGTGTTAACCAAAATGAGCATGAATCAAGACGTCGTTTCTTGAAAAACTCAGGATTAGTAGCTGGTGGTCTTGTTGGTGGTGGTATTTTAGGCTCATTAATGGGTAATCCATTCTCAACAGATACAAAAGACGGCAATCAAAAGCCGGGTACAGATGTGACTGAAAAACCGAAAAAGGAATTCTCGGAAACAAGAATGTTCTTCACTCGTTTTGAAGACTTTTTCGTTTTGGAAGCAGCAGTAGAAAGAATTTACCCAGAGGACGACAATGGTCCAGGTGCAATTGAACTGGGCGTTCCATACTTTATTGACAAGCAGTTAGCAGGTCCGTACGGTTCGAATAAATTCGATTACATGAAAGGTCCTGTTCAGGAAGTAAAAGTTGCTTCATCTTATCAAACATTAATGTCACGCGGTGCTGTCTTCATTGAAGGTCTGCGTAAATTAAATGCTGAAAGTCTCAAAAATCATGATGCTCGTTTTTATGATATTGAAGGCGAACAACAAGATGAGCTTTTAACAGCAATGGAAGCTGGAGAAATCGAGTTACGCGGCGTGAAAGGTACAACATTCTTCAATTTATTACGTCAAATGACAATTGAAGGTGCTTACGCTGACCCACTTTATGGTGGAAACAAAAACATGATGGGTTGGAAAATGAAAGAACATCCAGGAATTCGCCCAGGTTATAGCGATTTAATCGAAGAAAAAGAATTCCAACTTATTGAACAAATGAGCTTAAGAGATTACCAAGCTTAATATAAAGAAAGAATAGGAGGATTCTCATGGCGATTAAATTAGACAAAGTTGATGTTGTCGTAGTAGGTACTGGTTGGGCTGGCGGGATTCCATCAGCAGAACTTACGAAAAAAGGATATAAAGTAGTAGCACTAGAACGAGGTAAAGACCACGATCATAGTGACTTCGTTGGTTCAAAAGATGAACTTCGTTACGCATCACGCTATGAAATTATGACAGATAACTCTATTTCTACTGTCACAGCACGTGGAACATTAGATGACGAGGCATTCCCACTTCGTACGCAAGGTGAAAACTTTGAAGGGAATAATATTGGAGGAAGTAGTGTTCACTGGTCAGGTGTAACACAACGTGGACGTAAATTCGACCTTCAAGCACGTACAATTACCATTGAAAAATATGGTGAAGATAAGATTCCAGCAGATATGAATTTACAAGATATGGGAATTACATATGATGAATTAGAACCTTATTTCGATAAATTTGAAAAAACAGCTGGAACTTCTGGTGAAGATGATCCAATGGGGCCGCCACGTAGCGATAGTTATCCTACAGGACCAATGCGCCCATCATATCCAGTACAATTATTTAAAGAAGCAGCCTCAAAATTAGGCTATCACCCAGTTATGGTGCCATCTGCAAACCTTTCAGAGCAGTATGAAAATCCAGATGGTGAAAAAATTAATGCTTGTCAATATTGTTCATTCTGTATGATGTACGGTTGTGACTTCGGAGCAAAATCAGATCCGGTTGCAACAGTTCTTCCAACAGCTACAAAGACAGGCAACTTTGAAATCCGTACAGACTCTTACGCACGTCGTGTGTTACATGAAAACGGTAAAGCGACTGGTATTTTATATGTAGATATGAGAACTGGCTTAGAGTATGAGCAACCTGCAGATGTAGTGATTTTAGCGGGTTACACAATTTCAAACACACATTTAATGTTACTTTCAGAAATTGGAAAGCCGTATGACCCAGTAACTGGTACAGGTGTAATCGGTAAAAACACTGCTGGTTTAACATCTCCAGGTGGAAGTGCAGTTGGTTTCTTCGAGGATCAAAAATTCAACTTATTCATGGGTTCAGGCTCGTTAGGGGGAACATTCAGTGACCTAGACAGCGACAACATCGATAACTCTGATTTAGACTTTATCGGTGGAGGAATTTGTGAAATTCGTCAACGTGGTTCAGGTCCAATCGGTTCTAACCCAGTTCCACAAGGTACGCCGCGTTGGGGTAAAGAATTTAAAGAAAAATCTCTTCATTATGCAAACCGTATGTTAAGCGTTGGCTTCATGTCACCTTCATTCGGATGGAAATTTAACTATATGGACTTAGATCCAAACTATACAAACATGTTTAACGACCCATTACCAAGAATTACGCACTCAGTTACTGAACAAGATCAGAACTATTCGAAGTACTTCAGTGATCGCGCGGAAGAAATTATGAAAGAAATGGGCGCAGACATCATCGAAAAAGGAACTCCACCTCAAGCTTGGAGCCATACACAAGGTTATGGTGAAACAAGTGGCGGAGTAATTATGGGTGATAATCCAGAAACTTCAGCAGTGAACAACTACTCTCAAGTTTGGGATATGGAAAACTTATTCGTTATCGGAGCATCAAGTTTAACGCATAAAATTCCTCAACAAACAGGGACAATCGGTGCATTAGCATACCGTGCTGCTGAAGGAATTGACAAATACTTATCTGAAGGCAGCGGTTTATTAGTTCAAGCTAAAAACACTGCAAAAGCATAAGTTAAGACATTCTCGTAATATAAAATGGGACGTAAAATCACGCCACGGACATGCGGATGAATTTTACGTCCCTATTTTTAATTAGAAAGGATGTGCTTTTGGTGAAAAATAAACGCTTTCATTTCATCATACTCGGCATAATTCTATTACTTGCTGCATGTGGTTCTGAGAAAATTGAACCAAATATGTCCTCAACCATTGCAGATTTCGAATTTACAAATCAACATGAAGAAACCTTTGCATCTGACGAATTAAAAGAAGAATGGTGGATTGCCTATTTTTTCTATACAAACTGCAAAATGGTATGTCCCCAAACAACGGCAAACATCTTAAACATTCAAGATCAGCTCAGTGACAGCGGCCTAACACCACCCATCATCGGTTTTAGTGTAGACCCTGACTTTGACACACCAGCAGTTCTTCAAGAGTTCGCCGAAGATTATGGCGCAACTTTTGATAATCTTACATTTTTGACAGGCTATGATTTTGAAACGATTAAAGAATTATCCAATGACTCTTTCCAGACAGCTCTTGACGGTGGCGGACCTGTGGATAATAACTACGCCCACAGCACCTACTTTTTCTTGATTAACCCAAAAGGCGAAGTGATTAAACGTTATGACGGGATGTCGAGGGCAGACTCTGAAGAAATCATTGCGGATTTGGAGAAAGTGATGTAGGTGGAATTCTCGTAAGCGTGGTATTTAAACATTCTTCCCTTTTTTCGGATGAACTACATTCGAATTTTTGTATTTGAAAACGCCAAGACATTCAATGCGTTAATGAATGTCTTGGCGTTTTATTTGATTTTGATGCTGCTAAAAATGATTCTCTGATGTTCAATCTACCATGCACCGGTAAAGAGTACGATGATATCATATTTTAGTGCACCAATATAATTGCAATATCATTACTTTCTCCAAGCTTAAACTCTCAGGTTAGCATTTAATTCCTTAACTAATTTAAATACAGTTGTTACAGGGCTTTGATCTTGAGGTGTTTTACCATATCTATGTCTATCTTCATAATGTCTTTCCGCGATTTGAATAGCTATAGATTGCTGAGCCTTCAATAATTCAAGTAGATTTTTCTGGTTCTTCTTATATCCTTCTTTGAGATTCAATTCCTTGATAAACAATTGATTTAATTGACTTTCCAGTTGCTTCGGAGTGCCAGTAGGGCTTTTACCGAAATGCATTAATAGCCATACCTCAAAACACTTATTACTATACGCACAATGAATTCCATTTGACGTAGCTAAATCAATTGCATCATTAAAATCTGTAAAATCATCTTTATCAAAAACACACCAAACGCTGTCATAAGTATGCTTATCAGCTTTGATATATTTTAGTGCTTCCCTAATTAAAGGAACTGTATTTTGTTTAATGCCTCTCACTCGAATAACTTGACTCGTGTACGTCTTAAACGCTTTAAAATAATTAGGTTCTGTTTCTTCAGCACCACAAAATATTAATATTGTACGATTTTGTTTTCTAGTATTTACTTTTCGTTTAAAATTGGAATATTTACTAGGTTTAGCCATGAACACATCCCCCTATTCAAGACGTTCCGCTTCTAATACTCTAATTTCATGAGATAAAATTGGAATTGCTCCATACTTACCTTTCAAATAATCTTCACTATAATCTTGAGCCGCTGTGTACTGATTCGTCTCCAATTGGTACTCAACTAAAGATACTAAATGGGATCTTTCTTTCAAATCTTTTTCAACAAACCAAATTTGATCCCTACGAAATAAGTCATGTGATAAATTCGCTATATTATGCGTTGTAATAATTAATTGAGCATTCTTTTTATTAGTTTCTCTTGAATTAAATAGTTGAATGATTGATTTTGATAGTAATGGATGAAGCTGGGCGTCCATCTCGTCAATCAACAAGACGCCACCATTTTCCAACGTATGTGCAATAGGACCTGATAATGCAATTAGTTGATTTGTGCCATTCGACTCCAATTCGCTAGCAGGAAAATGTAGATGAGAGACGATTTCTCCGATTTGGTTATAAACATTATGCTTTGTCATAATCTCCATTTCGTCTAATTCAATCATATTCTTGACTGATTCGGGAATGTCGACGCCTTCAGTATCCAATATATTGTAGCGTCTTTGTTCGATTTCCAATCCCTGTATATTAACATCCAGCTGTTTTAAAAACGCCACCATATCGTCTGCTAGTAAATCCTGTTCTTTGAGTAGTTTCTTTGAATATCGTGCATGTTTTAAATGTAGACCAGATATTACATTTACTTTTACATTAAAGTAATTCACAATTTTTTTTGCAAAATCAGTATTGGTACTCGCCAACACTGATAAAAATAAAACATTATCTCGCGTCATTTCCCATTTAACCTCTATCGACGAGTCATTGCTAAATACTTGGCTTGTATAGGTTTGTTCCGTTCTAAAATAAATTTCCTCCTCATCTATATAAAGCCACTCACGACACACTTTTTCCATCGTCGCCTCAAATCCAAATTTAACAAGTTGATCGTTCATCAGAAAGACGATTTCAAAAAAACTTGGATTTTTATCAGATACTTCATCAAGTTTAAATGGAAGGACTCCGATAGAATCCCCTTCCTGAGTATTTTTAAAAGAATTGATTATGAAACGCCCTACAAAGTTTATAGCATGCAGTATATTACTTTTTCCACTCGCATTAGCACCATAGATACCAGCCGTTTTAAGCAAGCTAAACCCATCTTCTATTTCCATTATGTTTTCTTGATTCCCTTTTAAATCTGTTGCGACTAAACTGAATGTCTCCTTCTCCTGAAACGACAAATAGTTTCCTAAAGTAAATTCAATCAGCATCTGAGTCACTCCTTACTAGGCGAGATTCCTCGCGAATATATATTACATACGTGATTTTCACATCAATTAAATTATACACTTTTAAAGCTATCTTTATTCGAGATCAGCCCTAAATTAAACTTTCCCCTACCCAACACATTACACTAATTTCAATCCACGCACCCATAAAGAGTGCGACGGAAATCTTGGTTTTTCACTGGAGTGAATGAACGATTTCAATCCACGCACCCGTAAAGAGTGCGACGACGACTCGCTGACTGTATATGGTGCAGCGTTGAGTATTTCAATCCACGCACCCGTAAAGAGTGCGACGTGAACCAAATGATTATTCCGTTCTGAAACAACTTATTTCAATCCACGCACCCGTAAAGAGTGCGACGAGTATATCTTGTTTGTCAATGGGATAATATAAAAATTTCAATCCACGCACCCGTAAAGAGTGCGACTTTGAATTTATTGAGTGTATAGAATGCGATTTAAATTTCAATCCACGCACCCGTAAAGAGTGCGACTCGAATGCGCTTTTTGCTAAACACATCACATTCATATTTCAATCCACGCACCCGTAAAGAGTGCGACTTTTCGAATATAACCAAATGGGTTCATTATTTGTGATTTCAATCCACGCACCCGTAAAGAGTGCGACTGACAACTCGGGAAGTTTAGCTTTAGGTGTTAACATTTCAATCCACGCACCCGTAAAGAGTGCGACAACCTTTTGGGCTGAAACAAGTATGAGACTGTCTATTTCAATCCACGCACCCGTAAAGAGTGCGACTACGAAGATGTAATAAAAACTAGCTTTCACACTAATACTTTAACATCTTTATATTTTATTATACCCCATTGCTTCATTAAACTCACGAAATTAATCGAATAATCCACCTATTCAAGTGCGAATCCCCCCGATATTTCATGTGCACTTCTGGTTCGCACTAAGTAAATAAGGTGATAAACGATTAAAAGCAGCTGCTCATAAGACATTACTTCTAGCATTAATTTACGACCAACGCAGTACTAGTCACCAAAGGTGGCGGATAGCAATGTAAGAGTTGGAAGAAGTAGAAAAACTGGTTGAAAATTTTAAAATTCAACAAAAAATAACGTACTTTTATTTGTTTTTAATACTTTATTGATGAATTTTTATTCGTGAGTGACTGACACACTCGTCTAACTTCAAATACTTTATATTTAAAAATACCAAGACTTTCACTCGCAATGAACGTATTGGTGTTTTTTTGATGAGTTTTCATTTATGAGTGTCAGGCACTCCTAACTGCACAATTTATACGAATCTCCATGTCCTCTTTCCCTTCACTTTAGGGTAAAATAGACGATAGAGTGATGTTCAATTACAAACACGGAAAGGGATTTGTTCAATTGCAGTTAATGATTACATTTAGTATTTTAGGGATTACGATTATGTTATTTATGACAAATCGAATTCGAGCGGATTTAGTGGCGATGCTTGCTTTGTTGGCGTTTGTTGTTACCGGGGTTTTACAGCCTACAGAAGCGCTATCTGGATTTTCAAATTCGGTTGTCATTATGATTGCTGGGCTGTTTGTCATTGGCGCGGGGATTTTACGAACAGGCCTTGCACAAATGGCAGGCAATTTACTGTTACGCTACGCGGGAGATAGTGAGAAGCGATTATTCTTTTTATTGCTTTTAATTGTAGCGTTCGTTGGGGCTTTTATGAGTAATACAGGGACGGTAGCTTTAATGATGCCGATTGTTGTCAGTATTGCGATGCGAATTGGGAGCAGTCCATCGAAATTTTTGCTGCCACTTTCGTATATTGCCAGCTTTTCAGGGTTATTAACACTCATTGCTTCTCCAGCGAATTTGATTGTTTCACAAACACTTGTTGAAAACGGTTATGAGCGTATCGGCTTTTTCCAATTGACACCGCTTGGGTTAATTGGTGTAGCGATTGGGATTACGTATTTATATTTGATGCGTGATCGAATCGTCCCAAAAGGGAGTCGAAAAGAGGATGGACAGTCATCTTATCTTCTGTCGCCTAATCAGTTAGCGAAAGATTATACACTGAGCAGTGGTTTACTCGATGTGAAAGTACCAGAAGATTCTCCCATTGTTGGCAAACGACTTGCGGAATTAAAATTGCCTGCACAGTTTCAGCTTTGCGTCTTAAAAATTCAACGGAAATCAATGGAAGGAACATTGAAATTCTTACCAATGACATTCCATGAAATGGCAGGGCCTGCAAGTGTCATTCAAAATAATGATGTATTATCCATTCAAGGAACAAAAGAACAAGTGGCGCTATTTGCTGAGAAATTCGACTTAGAATTATTAGACAAACCTTCTGAACCAGAGGAATTAGTGTCGAAAGAGCTTGGGATTGCTGAAGTGCTTTTAACGCCCAACTCGAACTTGATCAATCGAACGATTCGCTCAGTCGGGTTTCGAGAAAAATACAATTTGAATATTATTGGGCTTAATCGACAAAACACACAAGTAACAAGCCAAATGACCAAATTGCGTCTTCGATTCGGAGATGCCCTACTCGTGCAAGGTACGTGGGAAGCGATTGAATTACTGGCGCGTGAAACACGTGATGTCGTCGTTGTCGGTCAGCCGAAAGAACATGCCGGTGCTGCATCCGCAAATGGAAAAGCGTGGATTGCGGCGGCAATAATGGTGGGTATGATTGGGCTGATGGTTGCTGAAGTATTCCCAGCCGTCATTACCGTACTTCTCGCGGCAGTAGCCATGGTATTAACAGGTTGCGTTCGGAATATGAACGATGCTTACGGGCAAGTAAATTGGGAAAGTGTCGTCTTAATTGCCGCCATGCTCCCGATGGCGACCGCACTCGAAAACTCTGGCGGCATGCAGTTATTAACAGATGGAATCGTGCAACTGCTCGGCGGATTCGGTACATACGGCGTACTCGCTGGCATTTATTTTATGACAATGCTATTCGGCCAGTTCATCAGTAATACTGCAACAGCCGTATTATTTGCACCCATTGCATTGAATGCAGCGTTGACACTCGACGCCAATCCGTTCGTCTTTTTAATCTTCGTCGCAATCGGCTCAAACATGTCATTCGCCACACCAGTCGCATCGCCAACGAATGCGCTCGTCATGACAGCAGGCGGCTACTCCTTCCGCGACTTTGCGAAAATCGGTATACCTTTGCAAATTATTATGTTTATTGTGATGCTGTTGGTTGTGCCGTTGTTGTTTCCGATGTAGCGTTAGAATAAAGCACCGAAAAATATTAAAGCGTATGAAAATCAATATACACATATTGATTTCATACGCTTTTTAAATTGATAAGTTTTGACATTTCTTCACATGATGTTCTCTCTCACAGTGCATTAGAATCCAAAAACACTTTATTTGTGAACTTTTCTTCGAGTTTATCTTGTTAACGCATAGTAAATTACATACAACCAACTGAAAAAACCATGTATACATGCCCATATAATTGATTTGTGTAAACTCCAAGATATTGCGATTGCCAATGCTGAACCAAATGTAATACCCGTTTTAGCTACTGATTTACCTGTACCTTTCACGTTCTTTTCAACCCCTTCGTTACCGCTACATTATGCTGTTATCAAATTTTTCCTCACTTTAAAAACTCTGCTAATTTAATTAAAAACGGTCCTAACACAGTGACATGGTCTGCAATATTTGACACGAAAATCCTATACTTTTCTGTAAAACTAGATTTACCTACAGATTTTTCCATATCATTTACTAATTGCATTAATTGTTTCTGCTCGTCTAATTTATCAATCTGCTTCAAAGCTACCCTTAATTCATCAAAAACATCATCTACAGTCGAGATGATTTTCATATTGGAGGTTGAATTCTCTATCTCGCCTCCATCATTTTCACCTACTAAGCCACCTATATTAGCAACAGAACCATTACTAATAATTTTTCCTTCTGCATGACAATTTACTATTTTACCGCCTTTCATTTTCCCTACTAAACCACCTATATTAATAAGCTTCTTTTTGTCTTCATTCATTAAATTCTTCCCTTCCTTCTATTGCCTTTACATTAAAAATATCCGCTTCTTAAAGCGTAACAAGCATACAATTGACTTTCATTATTTATCCCCAGCCGTTAAAAATTTTCGAGATAATCTGCCCTATGCTGTTATCCCTTTCTAAATATATGACGCTTATGCCACTTAAAATACGATTTATTTTGCTCCATTCGAGCGATTTTCATTTGACGGTGGATGCCAAATTTCTTGTAATCTTCTTCCAGAATCTCTTCAGCGATATGAATTTTTCCTTGCCCATCAAATGCAATATAGCCTGTTTTATAAAGAATCTCATGGTTTGCACAAAGCAACATGCCATTATATGGATCGATTCTTTCGTCCCTCGTGCAATCTTTCCACGGTTTAGAACGAGTTGCCCGCAAGACGATTGGTAAATCAATCCCACAAATTGTACATTGATCCGCCCAAAGTGGCATCATCTGTGCACGTAGTATTCCTTCTCCTAAACGAATTTTCGCTTTCAACTCGGACTCCGCCTCAGCAAGTAGCGGAATTAATGGATTTCTTTCAGTTTGAACAACTGGGCTAATTGCCAAGGCTAGCTGCTCATTCTCTATTTCAGTAATATTCGAATCTGCAATCATTTCTAATAATTTAACCGCAAGTTCTTCATTGCACGGATATAAATACCCTTGATTGCCATGACCATTCATTTGAAAAGGTGAATATTTTATCGGCAAGAGTGGTAAAATCTCTTCAAATTTCGCTCGAATCTGAATCGGTACATCTAATTCATGAACCTCCAACTCAACAAAATAACCTGGATCATTCCACAGTGCATGATGCTGCGGATTTGACGGTCGATGCGCAATTTCACACCCTTTTGTCGCCACACTGATCGCCAGAATTTCCCCTTTCACATAATGAAAAATGAGATCACCTTTCTCCACTTCCATCATACGTTGCCATGAATGTGACGGCATCCCGCTGCTGTCTTGTTTCGCCGCCCAAATAAATCCATTTTCTTTCTCTTCGTGATAAGTGTGCCCTTGCATCACAACAAAACTTTTCATTTCGAACACCCCCTAGATCATCGTTCAATAATACTCCTTCTATCATATCGCCTTATGCGGTAATATGCACATGTCGCATGCTAGCCAACTGAACCTTGATCAAAATGCTGCGAGTTAGGCTTATTCAAGTTCACGCGGTTCCTTTCCAAGCCAAATTTGCGGTCCAGGTTCATGCGAATGCGTTCCAACTTCGTGCGGTTGCTTTCTAGGTTGCGGGAGTTGCGTTCCAGGTTTGGACAATTGCTTTCCAGGTCGAAGTTACGTTCCAAGTTTATGACAATGCGTTCCAACTTCGTGCGGTTGCTTTCTAGGTTGAGTTGCGTTCCAGGTTTGGACAATTGCTTTCCAGGCCCCCCTATAATGTTGTTTTGCCCAAATGGACAGGATACAATATAAACAGAAGGAGACTCGAAAATGCGATTAAATCAGTATATTAGTTCAGCGGGATTATGTTCTAGGAGAAAAGCCGATCAATTAATTATAGAGCAGCGAGTGAAAGTGAACGGAGAAGCGATTCCTTTTCACTACCGCGTTCACGAAGGAGATATTGTTGAAGTCGACGGGAAGCTAATCGTCGCAAAAGAAAATAATATTTATATTCTTTTCAATAAACCACCTGGCATTATTTGTACGGCAGCACAACATATTGAAATGAATATTATTGACTATATTAATTATCCCGAAAGAATCTTTTCTGTCGGTCGACTGGATCGGCAATCGGAAGGGTTGATTTTATTAACAAATAACGGCGAAATTGCCAATCAATTATTAAAAGAAGAGTTTGAAGTAGAGAAAGATTATATCGTAACTGTGGACCGCGATATTACGCCCGAATTCATTGAACATTTATCGAGTGGTCCCAAGATTTATGACCCTCGAAAAAAATCCTATGTCCATACCAATCCATGCGTAGTTGTTCAGCTAGACGAGCGACGTTTTCAAATTACGTTATCACAAGGGCTCAACAAGCAAATTAGAAGAATGTGCCGAAGCTTCCATTATACGGTCACGACTTTACAACGGATACGTATGAAAAGTTTGATGCTTGGCTCATTACCATTAGGTGAATGGCGTTATTTAACAGAGGAAGAAGTTGATCTTTTAAGTCGTACAACCTTTGTAGGTACCGACACTAAAGGTAACAGACAGTTATAATTATCACTCTTCTATTTGACTCCTTCTATTAATTTAGCTTATTCCCACACTATCCATATCACCTGAATTATATTTGCATCTTGTAGTAAGCATGATATAAATAAGTAGAAAATACATTCGTCAGGACACTTGAAACACAATATATGAATAATCTAATCAACGACAATACTACAAATAACCGACTGCTCTTAAAAAAGTAGTCGGTTATTTGTAGTATTTTTATTTAAATAGACTACACACGCCAAAATTACAAAGATGATATTCTTTTTTCATATGATAAATCTATAGTATCAAAACTGCGCTAGACTTAGCACTTTCTACGGAACCTCCAAGTAGTCGTTCCATCATTTTGCAATTTATTTTATGCCTAATGCCTTGACTATGAATCACATCAACTGATCTAAGAACCTTCAAAGAGTCATCCACAAAAAAGGACTTTTCACACAAAAAGGTTTTTATCCACTATACCTTTATTCTTATTTTAAATTCAAAAGATTGTATATTTAGAAGGAATTAAATGATAAGATATGTATAATCATTAAAAGAAGAGAGTATGGGAGAAATCGTCTTAGCAATTATAGTCGTTTTTAAAATTAATACATTATTTTTAAAAACGGGAATTTAATGGAGGAGAACCTTTGCTAGTGAGGTAATACTTACTGAATACTTTATTTTAACTACGTGAAAAACAGTGTATATTGAAAAGGAGGAGATAAAAATGGAGGACAAATTACCTAAAGACTTTAATGCAGAAAGAAAATTATTTTATTCCGTAGTAGTCGGATGGGGATTAATTTTATTTTTAGTTATAATTCCATACTTTTTAGCAGTTTTCTTTGTATCTCAGCAATTATTTAATAGTGCTGTTATTGGCTTAATAATTACTGTAATCTACCTATGTGTTCGTTATAATACATATGGGCCTGTACTCAAATCAGCAAGTGGGGGATTTACTGCTGTGGCTACAGTTTCAATTTTGGAAGTTTTATTTTCTAGAAGAAACAGCGAGCAAGGTAGCTATACATTAGGTGCTTTTGTTGGAGCGATGATAGTAATTCTAGCTATCCTGACTTGGAATACACTCAAAGCAATGTATTATTTAGTTAAAGAAACAATCACTTTCGCTCAAAATTATGAGCATATCAAAAAAGTAATGACTTCGACTTCGATTTCTACTTAACACCGGATACTAGATACCATACCGATCCTCTTCTGAAAATTTTCATAAGATACTTACTAGGAATTCCATAAATAGAAGCAGTCGATTATCCTACGAGACGGTTGGCTGCTTTTTCTACGTGTACGCTGCATGGATAAATACTGGGTAGTGAAAGTCTACCCTAGGCTTGACTGCAGAAACTATTTGTGAAAGACAAAATGACTATCGTGAAGTAGCGAAGGAAGGCAAAATCCTAAACTGACGAACAGAAACTAAAGATAAAACATCGGGTACCAACTTATAGTGCAATTTAAGTCAAGTGCCTAGATTACTTAAACTTGACTGCCAAAAAAGAACGCTCCTAAAAGGGAACGTTCAACCGATTAAATATTTTATTGTCAATATTGAATTTCTCTGCTTTCCAATTAAAAAAAACTATTATGTTTAATTAGTAGTCCTTCTGTTCCGATAAATTCAGCAAAAACTATTTTTTCATCCTGTGCTTTATAAACTAACGAATCGTCATCTCCACAACCGGAGCCTTTTTACTTTGCTCGTCCACAACTCCCCAATAATAGTAGCCTTCATATTCAAAATCGAAGCCATGTCCGATTAGCCCGTCTACTTGATCCCATATATCAATGGTCACGCCTAATAGAGTCTCTATTTCCGCTACTGTTACATGGTTTAAATTATGCAAAATTACCATATTAACGACAGAGTCTTTATCGTACTCATGACCCCAATAATCTTGTAATAATGAATAGTCGTCAAACATGAAACGATATGATCCGCCATATCCTCCTTCATCTACAACATCAGAATTTTTCGCTAAAGCTTCTTTAATTGAAGAGCCAAAATAAATTTCATAGTCGAAAAAGGTATTATTTAAAAGAGCAAGCCACTCTTGATTTTTAGTAATTGGATTTCCAGTAAATAATCGATAGCGAGATCCGTCATCTGCAACCAAATGGTCATCTTTTAGAGTCAATATATCCCCTATCCCATACTCATCCAAAACGATTAATTGCTTTTCCTCTTCTTTCAACTCATAAGAACCATTGATATATCCAGGGTTCTCATGTGAAAATGCGGTAATGATTTGGTTTTCTTCGTTCATTCGCAGTATTCGTATATTTTCTAAAGATGAACTTGCACCAGGTGTCATAAATGAAAAAATCGCCATAGTCTCTTCGCCATTTCTCCATTTCCCCTCATAAAATGGAAATGCAATTAGACTCTCTGGACTAAGCTTTTCAAAATAAATTGACTGCCACTTCTTCTCCTCCGGTAAATAGCCACCTACATAAATACGAGCATCTCCTTCAGTAGAACCGAATCCTAGAATAACTTCGTATAAACCATCTTCGTTAAAATCAATAAATTCAGCGAAACTTGGCTCTTCATTTGCAATGAGTTCACGATACCAATCATCTTCTTGTAACACTTCTGTCCATTCCTCAATAGTTGATGGAATTAAAACTGTCTCCGCTTCCAATTGATCTGCCCCACCGCTTTCCATGTTCTCTGAACGCACACCTTCTTCAACAACATTCATTGAATCATTCTCATTACAAGCCACTAATAAAAGTATGCTTATCATTATGTAAATAAATTTTGCACTTCTCACTTCAACTTCCTCCTACTTCTTATTCATACTAGTACATTACTCACAGTATACATTAAATCCTATATTGAATACCATGCAGCAACAATTTAATTCCTATAAGTAGTTAAAAAATACCTTGAAATATTATTAATATGATGTTTCTCATCTTATTATCTTACTATTAAAAATTTGGCTATACTACATGAATCTTTTTGGATTGGTTCTTTATCTCTTCATTTGATAGAATAAATTTTAGGTATGAAGAACCGAAATAAATCGTTTTGAGGTAGTACAATCTCTTCAATAAATTATCAAGAGGGAGGAATAAAAAATGAAAAACAAATTATTTATTGCTACACTGTCCGCTACGGTGGCTGTACCTGCTATTGTTGCACCAGTAAACGTTATGGCAGAATCACAAGAGGGTTTTAAAGACGTTACTGAAAAGTCGTATGCGTATGATGCCATTATGTATTTAACAAATGAAGGTATTATCTCAGGTTATGGGAATGGTTATTACGGACTTAAAGACGATGTGACACGCGGCCAAGTAGCGGCGCTAATTGTTAGATATTTAAAGTTAGATACATCAAAGAATTTCACGAATTCTTACACAGATGTAGAAGGTGACCCATTTGAAAAGTCGATTTTAGCGGTTACTGATGCAGGCTATATGAGCGGTAAAGGTAATCATAAATTCGAACCAAAAGCAACACTTACTCGTGCTGAAATGGCGGTTGTTTTAACCAATATCTTTGATTTGAAAGTGAAAGCGGATTATGAATTTCATGATATGAATAATCAGCACTGGGCGAATCATGCTGTGAAAGCATTATATTCGAATGGTATCACATATGGTTCAGGGGACTTTAAATATAATCCTAACGATAAAGTGACTCGTGAACAATATGCCGAGTTCTTATATCGTGGTATTCACTTAGATCCTAATTTTCAAGCGGAACCAATTCCACAAAAGCCAGTGAACACAAATAAACCAGCATATACAAACGCTCAAGGTGAGATGACGAGAGCGGGTTTAGCTCGCTTAATCGTGGAGACAATTGACCCAGATGCCTCTCCGGCTGATGTATCTTTTAAAGACATTGAAAAGGATTCAGCGACAGAAGAATACATTCTAAAAGCGGTTGCTCTAGGCTTTGTAAATCCAAATGATTATCGCAATAAATTTGGTGCAAGTGACAAAGTTAGTCGTTTAGAGGTCGCAAATTGGCTTGTTAATGGTTTAGCAAATGATAATGAATATCGTAAAGTTTTGAACGAATTAGATTCAGATTGGACACTGTTACCAGTAACTGAATTCTTAAAAGGTGGAATTTCTAAAAAAGATGCACCATTTGTAGGGGTTGCATTAGGTACTGGCTTACTCACTGGTCATAGCGATCATTCATTTAAACCCAATGGAGCAATCACAAAAGGCAGTATTGAAACCGTTTTGAAGCGTTATCAAAACATTGTTACTAAAAGTCCGAAGTCGTTCTCAGACTTAAATGAATTTAGAGAGGTCGCGACTACAGGGACGAATATTTTAACAATTACAAGATACGTTAAATCCCTCGACCCAAATGGGAAACCTTGGGGTGGAATAGAGGATATTAGCGGAAAAAAATACAAACAGCTAAATGGCACAGCGGAAACATCTGTCGAGCGTTTAATCGCTGTAGATACTACAACTAAAAGCATAAAAGGTGCATATAAAGATATGTTCATGGGGAAAACAGATGCGATTTATGCAGGACATGGTGATTATCAGTTTTATATGGAATTTACTGTAAAGCCTCTAAGAGACATCACACCTGTACAATGGACTAACGGCTCTGAACCATACACATATGGCAATGCGGCGAATCATGAAAAGGGATTAGCATTTGGTTATAAAACACCTTCCAAGCTAAATGGTGATCAAGGAATACCTGGTCAATTTTTAAAAACTGGTAAAGAAAATCTAGTATGGGGATTTCAGATTGCAGAAGGAAGACGAGGTAGTCATCCGTTAAGTGGTTTAATTAGTATCTATATTACTGATGGAATCCAAGCCTCATATCGTTTACCTAATAATTAATTAAGGGGGAAGTGGTAACAATAGCGAAAAGGTTAAATATTTCACTTGTTTTTATATTTCTGCTGTCTGTATTTCTTCCTAATTTAGCATATATTGAAGAAGCCTCGGCAAGTTCTTACAAAGAGATTACAGTTTATGGTTATGCAGATCCGAAGCCTGGCGTTCATTGGGGGCAAAAGGATAATGGTGATTTTTTCACCGTGGCTCAAGGAAGAGAGTATCATACCAAAAATGTAGGAACTAAAGCAAATCCGATACCTGCAAAAGCATCGGTTCCAGATCGAATAGATATGAGAAATTATGCAATGCCTAGATTGTATAGAGATCCTTTAACAGATAAAGAATATCCTGCTTCAGAAGTAGAAGATATAGTGTTGGAGGGTGTGAATTTTGGAACAGAAAACGGGAAATGGTATAAAGGTTTGAACATTCGTGTAGATGGATCATATCACGTTGCAATCTACACTGAGACAGGTGAAGGATATGAAGAACAAAAGCGTTATAAATACGATGGTATTACAATGCCAGACGGCAGCCCCAAATGGGCAGTAGAATATCATACTCCGTTAAAGGTTACATGGGTAGGAAAGATTCGTATCTATGATGAAGATCTAGTCTTGAAAGCAGATAAAACAATCGCTTGTGTCGGTGATACGATTATTGTAACACCGACATTGTATAAATCGGATGCTCCAAAAATATCGGAAGAAAAATACCAAATTCTCAACGATAAGCTTGACTATGTTCTTGTGAATCCAGATGAGTCAGATGCAAATTTAACCGACTAACCAAAGATAGACATATCGATTAAAAGATAATCATTATGATATTCAGTAATATAAATAAAGGTCGATTCTCTCTTTCTGAGGAACGATCTTTTTTGCACGTTAATCAGACATTTCTTCTACTGCTGTTTTTTCCCTATCTTAACTACCAACCAATCATTTCAACTAGTTAAAACCTTTTGAGCTAAAATCTCTGTTCCAATAACGTATATATAAGCTAATAGCACCTGTACAATAGACATAAGAATTAATGAAAGTCTCATTTTAAAGAATAACCTTCTAATCCTCAACAATAATAAAAGTAGTACTTTTTTCATTAGTTAATATGCTAATATATGATTGGTACAAATTTATTAAATTACAGGGGGAGAAGTCACTGTGTGGAGAAAATTTTTGATAAGTAGTTTGCTTTTGATTTTAAGTTTTTTCATTGTGAGCGACACAACATTCGCAAAATCTAATGTTCATATTAATAATCCGAAACAAGTCTATACATATGATAAGATGACGAGTGATGTGAAAACTTTAGCTAAAGACTACCCGGATCTGATCGAATATAAGTCGCTAGGTAAAACAGCGTATGGTCGGGATATTTGGGCGATGAAAGTAGGTAAAGGCGACTCTGTTTTATTAGTCACATCTTCTCATCATGCGAGAGAGTGGATTTCGACAAATTTAACGATGAGGATGGCTTCTGTTTATGCGGATGCCTATCAAAATAATCGTTCTATCAATGGTTATAACATTAAGGATACATTGGACAATACAACAATTTGGTTCATTCCTATGGTCAATCCAGACGGCGTTACTTTGCAACAGTTAGGCGTGACTGCTTTTCCCCAAAACAGCCGTGCTCAACTGATTAAAATGAATGCGGGCAGTAGTAATTTCAAACGTTGGAAAGCAAATGCTCAAGGGATCGATCCAAATCGAAATTACAAAACAAATTACTGGTATCGTCCTTTCGGTGGCCCTTCGCCATCATGGCACAACTATAAAGACTCAAAACCAGAACAGATTGCTGAAGTACAAGCGGTTGTAAAATTAACAAATGAAGTGAATCCAGAAATTTTAATTGACTATCATTCATCAGGTGAAGTGCTTTATTGGGAATATAAAAAAAGTTATCCAAATCAACAGCGTGATTTAAAAATTAGCTCACAAGTTGCAAAAATGACAGGCTATAGGCTAATGAGAAGTCAAAGTGATCCGAAGGCCGCTTCTGTGGATTGGTTTATAGGAAAGCATAGCAAGCCTGGTATGACAATTGAGCTTGGAAGGTTCGCTGGTGATACGAATGTGCCGTTGAGTGCTTTTGATCGCATTTGGAATCAAAATCAAGCCGTACCTTTATATGTTGCGTCGGAGAGTTATAAGCTTTGGTTGAATAAACAAAAGTATATTCCCTTAGAAGGCGTACGTGCTGATTTAGTAAAGAAAACACCTTTATATACAAAATCGATGCAGAAAACGAATCTGGTACTCAGTCCACAGCGCGTCTCCGTCTTAGGTGAAAAAGCAAATTGGTATTTAATTAAAACATATGCTGGCGATATGTGGATTGATAAGAAGTATACGAAAGAATATGAATTTAAAGGTTTTGTAGATTTTAAAGAAAATGCTTATTGGTCAGAATCGATGCTTTGGTCGATAGATAAAAAACTCATTTCAGGTATGAAAGTCGGAAATAGAAATTATTTAAAACCGATGGATCCATTGACAGAAGCACAATTTTTAACTATTTTATATAGGTTTGCAGCTCCCCTAGAAGTAGCGAAGTCAGTTCCACAATCCAAACATTGGGCTGCCACTGCTTATGAATGGGCTGCTAAACATGAATTACGTGTCAAAGGTAGCATCGATAATTTAAACGCAGCAAATGCGACGATTACTCGTGGAGAAATGGCACAATTATTAGCTGCTTATCATTTAAAGCAACCTTCAATTAGTGTACAAGAAGCGGTACAATTCATGTATGATGCAGAACTTTCATCTGGATATGACAAAGACAATCAAACATTTGAATCTTATCGTGTAAATGAAAAATTATTACGCGCACATATCTCTAGCTTTTTAATGAATTATGAACGCTATTTAGAAAGTAATGTAGAAACAAAGAAGGTTGAAGTTGAGGTTGAAGGCGAAGATGAAATTGAAAGCCACATAACAACCGATGATGTGGAAGTAAGTGAAATCAATGACGACGAGAATCTTGAAGAAATTCAAGAGGAGCTTCAAGAAGAGGAAGAAGTATAATATCGGCCACCGAAACTCTTCTGGCAATTCATCAGATATGTATTAGGAAATGATATGAATAGAGATAGCCGATCATCAAGGTGATTGGCTGTTTCTTTTTTAGTTAATCATAACAATTCCATTTACAAATTATATAATCCTCTCTAAACAACGACTACAAGCCCTACGTCCGCATAAAGAAGTGGGGATCACTTTAGTTAAAGAAGATAGTTGAATTCCATTTATAAAACCATTGCTAATCTTTTTAAGGCTGATGAAACAATGCCATTATTTACTTAATGGATAAAAGCCCCAGAAACAAATCTTTCTTCATGGATTACTTTCGTTAAAATCGCCTTCAGAAGTTGGAAATTTTCGGTTAAAATTGCTTTTGCTGTTCCTTCTTCAGACGACACATCATAGGCTAATAATGTCTGTTCATAATCGATAAGTTCTGAGTCATAAAAGCGCTCGAAAAATGCATTGATTTTTAAATCATATTCTGTATAAAGTAGATTACTTTCTGTAATAAGCTGTTTATCATCTGCTTTCACTTGTTCCAAAAAAGATAAGTGGTTGTAAACTCCCTGCATTTTTCCAACCTCCATTCAATAATGCAATTGAATTTTAGCATATACATACAATAATAATTACTCCATACCCCACAATCGACTCATCGAAATTTTCTTCACGATTGCTTAGTGAACTTAATGTTGGTACCCGATGTTAAAAAATCAGAAGCAATTTCAATCCACGCACCCATAGAGAGTGCGACGTTTACAGTGGTAAAAAGTCGATACACGCAATTGTATTTCAATCCACGCACCCATAGAGAGTGCGACGCATCATCTT
>ERZ808028.479-NODE-479-length-33330-cov-22.320603_pt1 | contig 33330 bp, 31 predicted proteins | sample MGYA00380184_ERZ808028 | MGnify/ENA primary metagenome ERZ808028 (study PRJEB31490, sample SAMN06133397) | mouse gut metagenome | isolation source: J8_1 | host: mice | place: China: Chengdu | collected 2015-05 ...
CAGTGGGATCTCGCTCGCCTGGCTCCGGCTGAATATTACCGATATCTTATGACTGGCGAGTATCCTCTCAGCGTCCCGCCGCCTAAAACAAACAGATAACTTTTTCATCCCCTTTTTATCGAAGGCAGAAAACTCTCCTTGTCCTTGACTTGGGGTACATTTCACTGGACAAAAGCAAACAATTCAAAATTAAAGGGCAAAACGTGTAATTATGGGGATTCGAACCCCTACTGACGTCACCAATATCAGCCTTATGCCTTGTAGCTCATGGTATTAAGCTTTTCAATGTACGATATGGACGGTGGTAATTGTAAAATTTTATTTACAAATCCACTCCGCCCCTGATGTCTTTCGCATATCTGGTAGAATTGATATAAAAAGAGCGTTGAAAACATTGTTGAATAACCTTATTCAATCTATTCAAAGTCTTACCGATTGTCCAATTTAGATAGAGCAATTTCGTGTCATCCATTTTCAAACAGGCTGATTTGACGCTTATCTCCAGAAAACTGTCAATACTGGCACCACCCATTACATCGCGTTGTTCTCCAAAGATAATTGATTTGTGCTTATATAGCCATTTTATATTTTTGCATAATAAATACAGCGGTTTCCATTGCAGATGCTCTATCAATTGATTTTGCTATTGCTTGATTGCTATACAAACCAGGAATATCGCCAGTCTTAATTCCGTCGATGCTAAGCAGACATATTTTTTCATCGTACCCAGTATTAATTAGTTCCAAAACAGCAGGCCATTCAATATGTCCGGTCCAATTTTTTTCTTTATAATCGGGTGAAAGCAGTACAACCACACAATCACAACAATTTGAGTATATTTCCCTAAGTGTGGTATCTCCGTGTGGCCCATTAATTAATGCCTCATGCCATTTGTCATAAAAAACATCTTCTTTAGAAAAACCTAATCTCAAAAGCTCATTGCAAAAAGGTTCAACATACTTGTCCCGATATTTTCCCGAAAAGGTGATGCCTACCTTAAAGTGAATTGTACCTTTTTTCATCTGATTTATTTCCTTTCTGTGATATAGTCCTTTTGATAGAGCATCAATAACATATTTCCTATGTTTAGTACAAAGATCAACCAGCTTTTGCGCAATGTGTGAATCACCCATAGCTCCATCTGATTTGTTCTCTTCCGGTGCTTTTTTACAACTTTTTACAAGACTCTCAATTTTTCCTTTAAGGTTATGGATTGAAACAGTATCAATGGCATCCGACAGAATTTCAAGAGCGCTAATGCCAGATGTCAGGTTGTTTGGCAGTAGCCAATCGCATTCCCTGGCGGATATATAGTTCTTTGCTGCTGAAAAAATCTTCGGCTCCCTAAACTCCATAGCAGACATACACATAATTGTTGTATCTAACACTGTGTTCCAAGTTCCGGTGCCTGCACACCAAATACAACATTCTTTTCCATCAAGGGTAAACTGATACGATACCGCTTTCAACCACCGTTCCATTTTGATCTTAAGCTTATTCGCTTCTGAATGATCTTTTCTGTGCAAAAAGGCACTGATTGCCAAGTACATTCTTCCTGTCACCCATGGAACACGTGCAGGATAGAAATAGCAGTAATTATCATCTGTTTCGGAATTATCCGAAGGGGTTTTGCTATATTGTGCGGTCTGAAACACCCGATCCAATAGTATTTCTAGTCGATCCGGTAGAGGATCAAAGTCGATCATGGTACTCTCAAATTCAAGCAGTAACGCTAATAAGTATGTTTGAAAAAATTTTCCATAATCATCGATATGTCTATGCTTCTTTTGAAGTTCCGTCAAATAATATGCAAACTGTTCTGTGTCTTCAGGTTCCGCGATTGCACAAGCTTCCTGAAAATGGTAGTTACCCATGAGGATATCTTGGAGTTCAACCTGAGCCCGAATTGAATCTTTATCTTTTTCCGTAAAAAAGTCTTCTACGGTTTTTTCCTTTTCTATATACTGATAATTTGTATTTGGAAGAGCCATCTCTTTGCTTATAAAATACATATTTCGCACAAGTGTCTTGATTTTGATGATGGCTCGCTGATCTTCCCAAGATCTTTCCTTAACACCAATAATTGTTTCTAAAGCAAACAGTATCCGCCCCAGATGATTCCCCAATATATTATCTTGTAGGGACGAATTAATCTCTGCAACAATTTCCCTTTTTCTATCAATACAATATTCAGTCAAATATAAATAATCTTGAAAAAATGTATCATTTAGGGGAGCAGAGAAAAATATGTTAGATTTCTTTTTCAGCAAAGGTACTAATGAACCAATATCGTAATGTTCCGATAAATATTGAATGCAAATTTCTTGTTTATCACAACCTTCAAACTGTTTGCTAAATTCATATTCTATGAAATCCAACATAAACTTGGCAGTATTAAATTTAAAAAATGAAACAATACAAGAATTTTGACTAAAAACATCCTTATATATGGTTAGACCATAAATTTTTGTAAATAAACCACCGTCCTCCAACAAAATATTTTTTTCTCCGTTGTCAAGGATAACATAAAATCCGGCAGAAGACAGGGTCAGAATTTTATGGAAAAGTTTGATTTCATTGGGACTGAGTCCATCGCCACGTGCCACTTTTTTAAAAAGCTTTTCTCCTATCACTAAGGAATCCTCTACCAAGTCTAAAGGTGCCAAAGTGCATTGTATAATCAATATATCTGTATCATAGGGTGATACAATCTTGCGACCATTCGGCAATTTTGCCGGGAGCTCCAACAAAATCGTATTGTCACTTGCTGATTTACTGAAAATAGTTTCTGGCGTTTCAGCTACAATTACCTTGAGCGAAATGTTAGATTTTTTTAATGCTCCAACCAAGTCGCAAAAAAACTCTAGTATTTTTTCAGCTGTCTCCACATCGCAACAATACAGATTGTCAAGAAAAATCACATATTTTTTAGTCCTATCCATAGGTAATGCGGAAAATTCGTTAACAAAGTCACAAAAATCAAAGTACCCTCGATTAAAATCCAGAAAGTAGGCAATATCTCCATGTCGACTATAGAACTGAGAGCAATAGGCATATGCAACGGTCGTTTTTCCTATTTTCTCTCTCCCATTAACAAAGACCACAGGGGTACGAATCTCCTCTATACGTTTTATCTGTTCTTGAAGTAGCTCTGCCTTTATATAAGGCTCCAATTTCCCCCATTTAATCCTTTTTGTGGGGAAAGGCGTTTCAAAATCTATTTTATAGCTATTCTTCAATAGCTGACGAATAGAGTAGCTATATAGAGCATCCTTAACAACACCATACTTGCTGATTTCGGCGATGGAAAGTGATACTTTTCCTATATCTGATATCATCGTGTACCCATTTTCATGAAGTGTAAAACTAATTGGGACAAGGCTTCTTGCTCTTTCGAAATTGATAATTGTTTTATCGTAGGCAATACCATCACTCCACATTTTCCATAAAAATTCCTTTTTTTGCGATTCTATTGATGCATCCATACTCAAGTCTCCTTTCTCAATACATAATGACCATAATCTGTAGGTGACAACTCGCCTGGTGTCATCCGAATGTCTGCATTTACAATGTTAAAGCATTGCTTCATCATATTCTCAATTTCATTTGCATCTCCCAAAGAATGACTAGTCATCTTCACAGCATAGACATATGCTTTATATTTAATTTGGGATAGGCTTAGACCAATATAGTCGCTGCATTGAGTATATTTGTCGAGAACCTTTTTTACAAAACTAAATATTTGAACATATCTTTTATTTAATGAGAGTGGTGGTTCTGTGTGGAGTCGAACAGTTGTGATCACTTGTCCTGAATCTTTTAGCAACCCTTTCCAATGTTGCAAAAGCGATATGGCTGAGTCTTTTTGAAATCGCGTTAAAAACGCATCAGTCACTATTAAATCAAAACTGCAGCCAGAATAAGTAAATATGTTCTTTTCAACTGTTGTAAACTCTACTTTTTGAAATATTCTGCTGTAATTATCGTGCTTTCCATAGCTTTTCTCTTTTTCAGCGTTCCACCAATTCCGACAGATTATCAGAGGGGTATTGCAAAGATCAATTGCCACGATTCTGCCCCTCAAATCTGGTCTCTCCGCTATGATTTCGGAAAGTGCAGATGTAATAACATAAAGCATACTATTATCTGCACACCCAGATATCAATATGTCGACACTGCTTGAATCATTTTCTTGGATAAACTCTTTTATTGACGCAGTGTAAAAATCTGTATGCCAGTCTGGAGATGACACACAGTCCAGCAGGCGTAAATATTGCCAGATAGAATGATACCAAAAGCATGAATCTTCGTCTACAAAGTCGGCCTTACAGTGTTCTAATGCTATTTTATACATAATATTACATGTGTTCGCTAGATGACTTTCCAGTGGTTCCATTTCTTCATCTCCTATGTTGATCATGAATTGAGTTCCAAATTATCTTTCTAATTATTTTACTATAATCAATTGCATTTGTCACTACCTTTATGAACGTCCTACCTGATCTGAACAAGTTTGTGGGACTTGTAGATTGAGTAGGGTCATTTTATATCTTAAACCATTGTAACGCAAGGCTTTACTCTACTCTCTGCAAAAAGTGGAGTGAGACACAAATCTTCAAACCATTTAAATCTCAACTGCAAATAGCCTAATTTTCTAAATCTAAATCCCTGTGTTTCATTGCTATATGCAGCCATATCTATGTCACCCTGGAGACTCGAATTGCGTCACCTGCTTTTCGAAAAATGCACAAGTGAGAAGTTAAGAAATCTCGTAACCGCTACGCTGCAACAGTTACGAGCAATGTCAATAACCTAACAAGCAAGAGCTAAGAATTATCGTGAAATAGAGGGAAATCACTGATGAGAACTGCCAGATGGGGCAGAAAATAGGCATGGCAAAGAGGCAGACCAAACATCTGCAAAAGGATCATAATCTGAGAATTCCTTAATAACCATGAAACAGCGCTGACGGAACGAATCGCACTATACAGAGTTTCTCGTATACAGATTGCTTTACTTGACATAGAAGAGCCTCCTTGTAATTGATTCGGCACAACACCTTTCAATTACAACGGTGCTTTTTCGCCGAAGCGAAAAAGCACCCACAGTTTTTCTCGTTTGTCAAGTGTTTTGAACCATTCCTATCATATTTTATCCAGATATCCCTCCATGTGCTTAGGTTATTGACATTGCAGTTCCGAAAGTGCATCTTTTTTGTCAACGAAAGACATGCGGAGTGTCCTTATGGGATTTGAGTTTCCCACGAAGGACACTCCGCATTTTTATTGCCCAAAACTATATCAAGCGGTTTTGTCCGGGGAGTAGCTGACGGCTACTCCCTTTCTCGTCCCCATGGTGATCTGCGTGGCCGGGATGTTCCGGCGGTCAGGGACGGAAAAAGCGCCGATACAGTTGTAATAAATCGTGATATGCTGGGTGGTGACGCCATCCTTCTTCTCGGCGTGGTACACGTCGATGTGGTCGATTAGCTCCGCCACCATGCGCCGGGTGATCTGCGTGGCGCTGGTGTACCGCCGGACAGTCTCAAGAAATGTATCAATGCCCATCCGCTGACCCTCGCTCTTTTTCAACTCCAGCCGGAGGGCTTTGATTCGTTTGGCGTTCTCCCCCTGCTCCTGTTCATACCGTTGGGACATTTTAGCGAACCGGGCGTCACTTATCTTTTGATTCACATTGTCCTCAGAGAGCTTTTGTCAAGGGTAAGTTTATGTAAAAGACAAAAATCCCTCTGCTCAGAGAAAAATCTTCGTAGCAAGGCAAAAACTTTGTTGGAAAATGTTGCAGCCTGTGCTATACTGCTTATATATTCTTCTGCACCTTGCCTTGAATCTAAAATGCGGGAGGAGATTATAGTGGATAAGACAATGTTGACCGAACAAGAAATCCGATCAATATTTATACGTCCCGCCATCCAAAATGCGGGGTGGACTGCCCTTCAAATCCGCGAAGAGTATGCTATCACAAAGGGACGGATTATTGCCCGAGGTGGTATATACAAGCGGGACAGGGCCAAATTTGCTGACTACGTTCTTTTTTACAAGCCACATATCCCTCTTGCTATCGTAGAAGCGAAAGACAATAATCACAGTGTTTCAGATGGAATGCAGCAGGCTTTGGACTATGCGGAGCGTCTGTTGATTCCGTTTGTATTTACCTCTAATGGTGATGGTTTCACCTTCCACAATCGCATGATTACAAACGGTGACAAGGAGCAATTTTTGCACCTAGGCCAATTCCCTTCGCCCGATATGCTTTGGAAAATGTATAAGGAAAAAGTGGGGCTCACCCCAGAGCAAGAGGCGATTGTCGAAGAACCCTATTATACTGAGCGCGAAGATCGTACCCCACGTTATTATCAGTTAAACGCAATCAACCTTAGTGTTGAAGCAGCAATGCGAGGTCAAAATCGAATTCTGCTTGTCATGGCAACAGGTACAGGTAAAACATACACAGCTTTTCAAATTATTTGGAGGCTGTGGAAAGCGGGAGTGAAAAAGCGCATTTTGTTTCTTGCTGACCGCAACGCTTTGATTGACCAGACTTACAGTAATGATTTCTCACCATTTAAGGATAAAATGACGATTGTACGCAATCGGAAGGTCGATAAATCCTATGAGATTTATTTGGCCTTATACCAGGGGCTAACTGGTGAGGGCGACAAAGATATTTTCAAGCAGTTCAGCCCATCGTTTTTTGACTTAGTTATCATTGATGAGTGCCATCGTGGCAGTGCAAGGGCAGACAGCGCATGGCGAGAGGTGCTGGAATACTTTTCATCGGCAACACAAATTGGCTTGACCGCAACGCCGAAAGAAACGAATGAAATCTCTAATATTGACTATTTCGGTGAGCCGATATATACCTACTCGCTCAGGCAGGGAATTGATGATGGTTTCCTTGCTCCCTATCGTGTAATTCGTGTTGTTCTGGACAAGGATGCGGAAGGATGGCGTCCTTATGAGGGACAAACAGATCGTTATGGAAACATCATTGAGGAGCGGGAATATGGTCCAAACGACTATGATCGTGAGTTGGTGTTGGAGCAGCGTACCCGCATCGTTGCCAAAGTGGTGTCTAATTATTTGAAGAAGCATGACTTGCGCTTTGATAAGGCTATATTTTTCTGCGTTGATACAGAACACGCAGACCGAATGCGGCAAGCTCTTATCAACGAAAATCAGGATTTAGTCAATCAGGACGAACGCTATATTATGCGTATCACTGGTGATGACCCTATCGGCAAAAAGCAACTTGAAAACTTTCGGGATGTATCCAGCCGCTACCCTACATTAGTGACAACCTCAAAGCTACTGACTACAGGCGTAGATGCCCAAATGGTAAAATATATCGTTTTGGACTCCAATATCAACAGCATGACAGAATTTAAGCAAATTATCGGCCGCGGGACCCGGGTGCGGGAAGATTTAGGGAAAATGTTCTTCACTATCTTCGATTTTCGTAACGCAACACGGCTTTTTGCTGATCCGGATTTTGATGGCCCCAGTGAACAAGATGAGGCGTTTACACCAGATGCCGATGGTAACATTTCTGACTCTGATAATGACCCTGTTGATGTGCCGCCGGATGACACTGATGAAAATGATTCTTCAAGTTTCACCGATGAGCCTCTATCCGGGCGGAGGGTGAAATATTATGTTCACGATGTTGAAGTTACTGTTTTGAAGCAGCGTGTCCAGTACATTGATAAAGATGGGAAGCTTATTACTGAGTCGTTGACCGACTATACGCGCCGCAATGTGCGTAATCAATATGCAACTTTGGAAGACTTTTTGACAGCGTGGTCATCTGCCAACCGAAAACAAGTCATATTGGATGAATTGGCGGCACAAGGTGTGCTAATCGAAGAATTGCAGGAACAAATCGGGCAGGAATTTGATCCTTTCGATTTGCTCTGCCATGTTGCCTTTGATATGCCGCCGCTGACACGCCGGGAGCGGGCAAATAATGTCAAAAAGCGCAATTATTTTGCCAAATACGGCGAACAAGCCCAAGCTGTGCTGAACGCATTGCTGGACAAGTATGCGGATACCGGCGTGGCCAATCTTGAAAATATGGATGTGTTGAAAATACGCCCCATCTCTGATTTTGGAAATCCGGCGTATATCGTCAACCGCATTTTTAAAGGGAAGAAAGTTTTTGAACAGGCGTTGCGGGAATTAGAGGAAGCCCTGTATGCCGCCTAAAGATACAGGAGGATTACCATGGCAGTATCGGGAACAACAAAGGCATTGAAAGACATCATGCGGATTGACGCCGGGATCAACGGCGATGCGCAGTACATTGAACAAATTACATGGATGCTCTTTTTGAAGGCCTTTGACTTCAAGGAAGATGAGTGGGAACTTACCGAGGATGACTACTATCCTGTTGTTCCTGAGCAGTATCGCTGGAAGAACTGGGCGGAAGATGCCGAGGGCACGACGGGAGATGCTCTGCTTGCACACATTGATGCGATGTTCAAAGATTTGCGCAGGCTGGACATTTCGGATGATGCCAAGAAACGCAAGTGGCTAATTCGGAGCATCATGGATGGCGTCAACAATTTTATGAAATCAGGTACACTGCTCCGCCAAGTCATCAATAAAATCAATGAGGATATTGATTTTTACTCCATGCCCTCCGGCCACCTTTTCAATGGCCTGTATGAAAGCATGCTAAAAGATTTGCAGAGTGCTGGTAAAGCTGGTGAGTTTTATACACCACGCCCTGTTACCCGTTTCATTGTGGAGATGGTTGCGCCTAAACTGGGAGAGTCTGTCTTAGACCCAGCCTGCGGAACCGGAGGTTTCCTGACCAGCGTCATTGACAGCTATAAAGGCAGCATCAACACAACTGAGGAATATCGAAAACTGCAACAGACTATCAAGGGGATTGAAAAGAAGCCGTTCCCTTATCTGCTCTGTGTCACAAATTTGATTGCGCATGGAATTGATGTACCAGACATTCGGCACGATAATACCTTGCGAGTATCTACCACTGATTATGGCATCAAAGATAAGGTGGATGTGATCGTCACTAATCCGCCCTTTGGGGGTGCGGAGGAAAAGGCTATTTCTCAATCTGTTCCTGCGGAGCTGCGAAACACAGAAACCGCTGACTTGTTTCTTGTCCACATTATGGCGTTGTTAAACGATGGTGGACGTTGCGGTATGGTCTTGCCGGATGGTTTTCTGTTTGGCGGTGGGGTGAAGTCTGCTATTAAGCGTAAATTGGTGGAAAATTGTAACCTGCATACCATCGTTCGGTTGCCCAAAGATGTATTTGCTCCCTATACCAACATCAATACCAATCTTCTGTTTTTCCAGAAAGGCACTCCCACAAAAGGGGTATGGTTCTATCGTCTGGAAATGCCCCAAGGCTACAAGCATTTTTCTAAGACCCGTCCTATGCTGGACGAGCATTTCCAGCCGGTGCGGGAATGGTGGCAAAATAAAGCGGAAAGTGATGTTTCACAATTTGTTCCTGTTGAGGACATTATTGCGGCAGACTATAATTTGGATTTCTGCGGCTTTCCCCATGACACCCAGGAAATTTTGCCGCCAGAGGAATTCATCTCGCAATATTTACAGGAGAAAGCGGTTATTTCTGCCCGAATAGAAACCCTGTTAGCCCAGATTTCTGACGCAATGAAGCAGGAGGATATGGGATGAAAGCAGCAGAACTTCGCCAGTCCATCCTCCAGGCGGCGGTGCAGGGGAAATTGGTGCCGCATAATCCGCAGGACGAACCGGCATCTGAATTATTAAAACGAATTCAGCAGGAGAAAGCACGACTTGTCAAAGAAGGTATACTCAAAAAAGAAAAACCGTTGCCGCCTGTTGCTGAAGATGAAATTCCCTACGATTTGCCAGAGGGATGGATTTGGTGCCATTTTTCGGACATAGCACAAATTGAATCAAATTTAGTTTCTCCCACTGATTATTTGGATTTGTTGCATATAGCCCCAGATAATATCGTTAAAGGTACAGGCAAATTGCTTCCCTGCAAAACTGTACGCGAGGACAACATCAAAAGTAATAACCAAAGGTTTTATGAAGGTCAAATAATCTATTCTAAAATCCGTCCAGCACTAAAAAAAGTAGTTGTAGCTCCATTTGATGGTTTGTGTAGTGCTGATATGTATCCAATTCGCACGGCGCTCAATACTGACTATGTAGTCTTTTTCATGCTTTCAGATTTCTTTACCATGCAGGTCTTGCGGAATGATACCCGTGTAAAGATGCCAAAAACAAACCAAGATGAGCTTTTGCGTGTATTGGTTCCAGTACCACCACTAAAAGAACAACAAAGAATTTCCCAAAAAGTCGCTGAGTTAGCGAGATTATGTGATGAACTGGAAACCGAAGAAAAGAAACTGGATGCACTGGAGACACACTTCGCCGAGTATTTGCCGAAAACCATTTTACAAGCGGCAGTACAAGGCAAGCTGGTTCCGCAAAATTCCCATGACGGGCCTGCATCTGAATTGCTGAAACGCATACAGCAGGAAAAAGCCCAACTTGTCAAGGAGGGCAAACTCAAAAAGGGAAAGCCGCTGTCACCTATCTCGGAAGAGGAAATTCCTTACGACTTACCAGAGGGGTGGGTGTGGTGTAGGTTAGGTGAGATAACAAATGTCATTATGGGACAATCGCCAAAGGGCGACTCTGTTTCAATTTGCGAAGATGGGATGGAATTCCATCAGGGAAAAACTTCATTTACAAATAAATATCTAACTCTGTCTATTCAGAAAGCTAATGCTCCAACTAAGATTGCTACTGCAAATAGTGTTTTATTATCTGTGCGGGCACCTGTTGGTGCAGTAAATATTACAGAAAGGGATATTTGTATAGGGAGAGGTCTATGTGCATTTAATACTTTAAGTTCCATGAGCCCCCTTTTTCTATTCTATTTCCTTAAATCAATGGAACAATCATTTATTGAACAGGCAACAGGAACAACATTTATTGCGGTAACAGGCGAAGTCGTTAAAAAGCAGCTGTTTCCACTTCCTCCCTTTGCTGAACAGCAACGTATTGTTGAAAAAGTGGATGAATTGATGGCTTTTTGCGAAAAGCTGAAGACCGCATGCACAGTCCCTATACCACTTGACAAAACTGATAATATCATCCCATTCCCTGTCGCCAAAAAGGAAGAAGAAACTCTGATGGCGGCCCGTGGTGATGTGAGTCAGTTTTCCAATGAGGCAATGCAGGCCATTGATGATTTGTTTGCGGAGGACGAGGAATGAGCTTTGATCCTGCGCCAGAAGACAAGGCCAGTTGGGTATTGGAAACAATGGGCATTCTTGATACTCCTGCCCTCCACTTGGATGAAATAGCGGCATCACAGAAGATCAAGATTGGGCGTTGCCCGCTGACTAACGATATGGATTTCAGCGGTGCTTTACTGTTTCGGGGCGATAAGCGAGCAATCCTGCTGAATACAGCTATCCCCAATGCAGGGAGGCAGAACTTCACCCTTGCTCATGAGCTAGGCCACTACTTTTTGCAGCACAAACCCGATTTTCAGCAAAGCGGTGAAATGGGATTTCGCTGTGCCCCAAAAGATATGAAGGATACCCATAGGCCACAAGAAATTGCTGCGAACCGCTTTGCGACGGAATTGTTGATGCCCGCCAGCCAGTTTCGCCCTATGATAATCGGTGCGCCGCTGGACTATACACTAATCAATCACCTTGCTAGATATTTCGTAGTGTCTAAACACGCCTGCGGCAGCCGTATTTTGGAGTTTACAAAGGATGCTTGTATTATCATTCGTACCAGTGGTTTTGCTATCTCTGGAAAGAATGAGTCCCTTGTGGCCAAACGAAGATTATTGCCATTAACCCATGTTCCCAAGGGGAGTGCTGCATACGTGGCTATTCAAAACAAAGAAAATCAAATTGCATTCTCGGAGGCCAATCCCGTTCTATGGCTGGCGAGGACAAATCCTACAATTCGGCTTTATGAGTGTACGCGAGGAAGTTGGGAAAACGGCGTAGCGACCACTATCCTAAAATGGTAAAGAGAAAACAGGAGGGGATTAATCGTGGCAGTCCAATTAAGCGCATCTTACTTGCGCAGAAGTTTCCAGCTTGTATCACGACTAGAGCCACATCAAATGTCTCAAGAAGAGGCGTTTAATCGAGCAGGAAATATCATTTATGAATGGGCGAGATTGAAATTCTCCAAAATTTTCCGTTTCATGCCAAAAAAGAAAGAAACTTTTGACGATAAGCGTGACGGAAATGAAATGGGCGTTATTTTTAAGCCAGATGAGGACATCTTTATTCTTCGTTGCACACACCCAGATAAACAAATACCTGGTCGGTTATGGATTACGGATGTAGAGTTAAAGCGGGATGGACAAACCTACATTCTGGCAGTGAGACTCTCTGTATCTTCATTACAAGCATGTACAGAAGATGTTCCTTTTAGTTGTCCCGGCTTCGTCAAATCCATTGCGGATTGTATTGGTTTATCAGATGTTTTGCCGGTTACAAAGGATGTACATCTGTTATCCACTAATGCAGATGTTGATGAGTTTGTTGCGTTCTTGGAAAACAATGAGAGGCGTATGCCAGTCATTTTGCTAACCCCATGTGTGATAGCGGAAGATGGCCCTTGCAATGGATATATGATGGATGCAGCACAAATGTCGAAAGATTTATTCGGTGTTGCCCATGTCTTCCAAACCACGCAAGAAGCAAATCGTTATCTGACTAATTGCATTGGTCGTCAGTGGTCTGCTTTTGATGGAACCGTCCGTACATATTACCCTCGGCTCTCATTTGAAAACTCGGATTGTTACCAGCATCCTCTGCTGACGAGGCAAAGTGTTTATTTGCGTAGCGTTTCACCAAGTGATGATCCTGATTTATGTATGCACGAAATTGAAGGTTATGTGCAAAATTATGTTTTAGCTCAACATATTCAGTGGGATGAAATTGGAATAGATTTTTACCTAATTACTTATCAAAATGCTCTCCGTGAACAGCGGGCGAGTAGCTCTCAATCTCGTAAGGACTTAATCGCTTCTTATGACGACCAACTAGAGCAATTGCAGAAACAAAGCGATGAAAATCTTTCTTTAGCGGAGTCTTATTATCAGGATTGTGAAATTTTGCGTGAGGAATGTGAACAACAAAGGCAGCTTATTGGACAACTCAAAGCCCAAGTTACTACGTTGCAATACCGACTTGAAAAGGCTACCGGCGAATCAGCAGATCAGAGCATACCAGTTGATGGAAACTATGTTGATATTGGTGAATGGATTACTGAATATTATCCTGGCAGATTGAGGCTTCTGCCTCGTGCTTCGCGCAGTTTAAAGGCAGCGTGCTATTCGGACCCCTCGTTGGTATATAAGTGCCTAAAATTGCTAGCAACCCATTACTGTGATTACCGCATGGGTATCATTAGCTATGAAAAGTTTATGGAGTTTTGTAAATCAATCGATCCTGGATTGGAGGAACGAGGAGCCATCACAGATGTCGCAGCTGGAATGCAGGGTGATGAGTATTATGTTCAATACCAAGGCAGAAAGCGGAAGTTAGAGCGCCATTTAGCAAAAGGAACCAGCAAGGATCGGAGATATTGTCTAAGAGTTTACTTTTTCTGGGATGACCAAGATCAAATTGTCGTGATTGGAGATTTGCCACATCATTTAGACACCGTTGCAACATGAAACATTTATTTCGGGGCTACTGTATTGCTCTTTACAATAGTTGCGTGTTGTAGCGGCAAGCAATGCACAGGTATATACCCTGTGCCTGCTTGTTGGTGGCTGACCGCCCCCAAGCCCCTGTAAGGAGCGGCGCATTGCGCCGCTCCTTTTAAGCCGCCTTCGGCGTCTGCGCGTCGGGACAGACTCCACTCCGCTGCGCCCGCCTGACGGCGGGCATTTGCTTCAGGTACTGTCAAGAATTATGCGCAAATTTGGTTTGCAGCCCTCTTCTGAATGAGGTCAGCCGGCAATAGAGGCGTCCTCAGCGGCAGCCTCCGGATGCTTCATGTTCATATATTTCTTGTTGCCCCACTGGGTTCCGGCCACATGGCGGAGTCTGGCGCAGACCAGCATGAGGGCAGAATTGCCATCGGGGAAAGTGCCCACCACCCGGGTGCGGCGGCGGAGCTCCCGGTTGAGACGCTCAATCACGTTATTGGTGCGGATCCGTGTCCAATGCTCGTAGGGAAACTCACAGTAAGTCAAGGTTTCCTCCACACCGTCCTGCACCTTGTCCGCCGCCTCCTTCAGCTTCATCTCACGCAGTTGGGTAACTACCATTTCAGCCTTGGCACGAGCAGCTTTCTTGCTCTCCTGGGCATGAATCGCTTTGAGCATCTTGGCCACCAGCTTCACCTTGGAGCGGGGCACAACAGAGAACACATTGCGGTAAAAGTGGACGGTACAGCGCTGATATTTGGCGTCCGGGAACACTTCTCCCACGGCTTCCAGCATGCCCAGGCATTTGTCCCCTACGATGAGTTTTACACCATCCAGACCGCGGCCGCGCAGCCATTGGAAGAAGCTGATCCAGCTGGCCTTATCCTCTTTCATCCCCTCGGCAGCGCCTAAAACCTCCCGGTACCCGTCCTCGTTTACCGCAATCGCCACCAAAATGGCCACATTCTCAAACGCTCCGCCCCAGTTTCGCCGCAGGTAGATCCCATCCACATAAACGTACGGATACCGCCCGCCCTGCAAGGGCCGGCTGCGCCATGCCTCTATGTGGACATACGCTTTCTTATTCAGCTCACTGATGGTTGCCGGGGACACCTTGCTGCCCCACAGCGCTTCTGTGATGTCCTCCACCCGCCGTACCGATACTCCTGCCAGGTACATCTCAATCAGCGCTTCCTCCACGCTGCTCTCCCGCCGCCGGTACCGTTCAATGATGGCCGTTTCAAACGAGACCCCCTTTAGGCGGGGAACATGCAGCGTTACCTCCCCTGATGTTGTGGTGAGGTTCCTGTCGTAGTGCCCGCTGCGGTATCCCTGCCGCGCCTCACTGCGCTCATACCGTGCCGCCTGCGTCAGTTTTTCTGCTTCTGCCTCCAGCAGCTCGTTCAGCGTTTCTTCTACACTGCCCCGCGCCAACTCCTTCAGCTGTCCCTTGATTACTTCCTCGTTTAGTTGTACAATCTTTTCTGACATGGTTTGCTGTCTCCTTTCTGAATGTGGTTTCCCAACTCCATTCTACTTGAGACTGCAAACCTTGTCTTTTTATCCCTTTTTCAATTTGCGCAACTTATTGTACCGTATCTTGCTTCATTCCGTTGTCCCTCCTTTCCCCACGCAACTCGCTTCGCTGGGCTTGCGCGGGGATCCCAAATGCAGGGAGAGAAAAAACATTACCGTGCCCCCTGCTGGCGGTCACGATTTTTCTCTTTCTCTGTTACACCCAAAATCCGCTCCACGTTGTTTTTGGCGGTAAGCAGTTCTATCATTTTTGCCTTGGCCTGCTTGTACTCTGGATACCGTTTTCTGTTCTCGGCATATAAGGCCGCATACTCCTGTTTCAGCGACTGCATAGGCGGCAGCTTCTTCAAACCGAGGAAATCAAAGTACCGCTTTGCCGCTTGGCAAGCTTGGATTTCACTGCTATGCTTATCGTAGAATTTGGCTTGTTCCTTGCCCGTCAATTTCCGATATTGCGCGTAAATCTCTCGCGTCTTACTATAAGCGCCGATGTGCCGTTGCAGTTCGGAAATGTCCTTCATCCTTGCGCTGGCGGCCTTCGTTTGGTCGGCCAAATCGTTGAATTTCTGGATTGCCACATCACAGGCTTCCTCCAATTCTCCCAAGTTGGTCAGGCCATTTTCCTGCAAGTACATGACCGTCTTTGCCATCTCTTTGAGGTTGAAAATCTTTGCCCACCGTTCAAATCCGGGGGAGTTGGCCTGTTGCATTTTCGCTTGAATATCAATCAGCAAATTGGGCTTGGACTGCGCCGCCTCTGCCCTGGAAGCGGCGATCCGTTTGCCGGAAATGCGCTCCATAATCGCCGCTTCGGTGTAATCGTCACTGAGAGAATCACAGCGGATGAACCGCTTGCCGCTGGGGATTTTGAATGCAAGGTGCTTGCCCCGCTTTACCTCAACACCCGCCGCTTTCATGGCGGCGAGGAAGCTGTCAAAATCCTTGCAGCCACGACCAAGGGCGGCGTCGATCAGTCCCTCCAACTGGCCCCGGATGGTAAGCGGCTTGTCCTCTCCCATCCATATGCCGTAGCTGCCCCGGCTGGGCTTCGGCTCTGCGATCACCGACAGCCCATTTCCCAGACACAGCATATCGGAAATTTTACGGACCGCAAAAGATGAACCCCAAAAATTTCGGAACTTCCGGGTGCAGTCCAGGGCAGTCGAATTAAATACGATATGCGAGTGGATATGATGCTTGTCCACATGGGTGCAGACGATGAAAGCGTGTTTTCTCTTGGTGAGCGACATGGCGAGGTCGTAGCCGATCTTGTTCGCCAACTCAGGCGTGATCTCCCCAGGCTTGAAGGACTGCCGCAGATGGTAGGCGATCACATTGCTGTCACCCTGATCCCTGCCGGTAATGGCGGTGTACTGCCGCTTGGAAAATAGAAACTCCTGGTCAGCGATGGACGGGTTGCATTGATAGGCCGTGACCAAGTCGCCGCCGTTGGTTTTCTCTGGATTTTCCACATAACCCGTCACCCGGCCCAGGGCCTCCGCCACAGTCCGGCCTTTGCCGCTGTGCAGGGGCATCAGCCGCGTTGTCGCCATTGTCAAAACCTCCCTTCAAAAGAAAATGGTGGTGAGCGAAAAATCTTCGCCCACCACCAGACTGTTATTTGATTTTCGATAGCTGCTCCAAAATGTTTCCGAACAGTCCGCCGACCTCCGCCAGCTTTGCGGTGATCTCGTCCACTTCATCGGGATAGATTCCGCTGCCGGAATTGACCCGGCGGGCGATCTGGTTCACATTGTTGGAGGTATACCGCAGGAGCTTGGCACACTCTGCCAGCTCCGGGATTTGCAGATTGACGGTGTAACCGTCAATGCACATCTTCCGAATGTACCCGCTCATATTTTTGATCCCTGTCAGCGCCATTTTCTGCTCGATCAGCTCCCGTTCCTTATTGGAAACCTTGAAATAAATGCCTTTCTGTTTTGCTTTGGCCGTAATAAAGTTTACCTCCTGAAATTGTGATTTTTGGCTGCTAAGGGAAAATATATCAGCCCCCTGTTGAGCTATGGCTCAAAACCCTTGATTTTCAATGGGTCGCAGTCTTCTAATTGTCCACACTGGCAGCTCTGCGCCGCCGCTCACTTTCGGTCTTTTGCCGGCGATGGATTTTGGACGCACAGGCCGGACAATACTTTCCCCGATTGGAGCGGGGATAAAAAATCGCTCCACACAGGCAGCATGATTTGCGGGCCTTTTTACGAAAAAGCGCCGCTTCCAATTCTCTGTCCAACGGCAGGACCGCAGTTCGGAAATATTTGCAGGCCAGCGATTTGGAGATACTCTGGACGCAGACGTGGGCATCCCACCCATCGTCCAACAGCAGGCAATCCCCATTGTCATTGTTGCAGCACTCATGTACCAGCCTTTGGACCTGGCGAAGTTGTTGATAGTCTAAACGAGGCAATTTTGACATTTAGTTTTCCTTCCTCAAGATTTGCAAAAAGGACGGCCTGCTTCACAGCAAGCCGTCCCGAATATTTTATGCGCTTTTTTCTTTGCCGGACAGCCTCTTTTCCTTCTCCCGCTCCCGGTGCCGCTTACTGCGCTCCCGGTAGTAGGCCCGCAGCTTCCGCTGCTTTTCCATCGCCGCCAGTTCCTCCGGCGTCGGCTCAGGCATGGGCACATCGAATTTCCCGATGAACTTCAAATAGATGTCCACTTCCTGGATGCGATCCCCGGTGGATCTATCCGGCGCGTGGACGAGGATCTTGTCCACAAACTCGTAGATCATCGGCGTGGTCAGCACCGAAAAATCGGTGTACTTTTTCGCTAGCGCCAGAAACTGATCCACCCTGGCCGTATCTGTCTCAAAGGCATCCAGCTCCGCCTGCGCGGCGGCAATAGATCCCTCTAAAGCCTCCTGTTCCTGTTCGTACTCGCCGGACAGCAGCTCGAACCGCTTCTCCGAGATCTTCTCCGTGGCAAAGGATTCATAGAGCTTCTTGATCAGCCCGTCCAGTTCCTTGGAACGCTTGCGGTCCCGGTTCAGTTTCCGCTTCAGATCCTTTGCGGCCCGGGTCTGCCGTACCTCGGACGCCGCCCGGACCTTCTCAATGAACTCCGCCTCATTTGAGATCGCATAGGCGCTGACTGCCTTGATGGTGTCCAGCAACAGCGCCCGCACATCCTTGGTGCTGATATAGTGCCCGAAACATTCCTGCTTGTAGTGCCGGAAGGTCAGCGAATAGGTGGAACAGTCATAGTGGTCATAGGGATAAAGGCCGCTCACCGGGTCCTTGCCACGGTTCTCCTTTTGGGCCTGCGCCTTTCCACGGTGGTTGTACATCTTCGCGCCGCAGTCCGCACAGTACACCAGGCCCGTCAGCGGATTGGCCTCACCGGTGGTGTCGGTGCGGTGAACGGTCTTTCGGACCTGCTGGGCCAGTTTCCAGGTTTCCGGATCTACGATGGCCGCATGGGTGTTTTCAAACACCATCCACTCCTCCGGAGGCCGCTTGATGGCGGTTTTATCCTTGTAGGATTCCTTATAAGAGCGGAAGTTGACGGTGTGCCCCATATACTCCGGCTTTGCCAGGATATTTGCGACAGACGTGCCGCTCCAGTCGTAGGGGCGGCTGTCATCGTAGCTGTTCCGCTGCGTCCCCTGGCCGCGCTTGCCCATGTAAACGGAGGGGCGCTCGATCCTGTCATCCCGCAGGATGCTGGCGATTTCATGGGGCCCGTGGCCCTCCATGCTCAAATGGAAGATGCGCCGGACGACCCCGGCGGCTTCTTCATCCAGAAGCCAGTGGTGCTTGTCCTCCGGGTCCTTCCGATAGCCGTAGATGGCGTGGTTGGTGGTAGGTTTCCCGGCGTGGCCCCGCGCCTGGTATGCCGCGCACTGCTTCCGGCTGCAATCCCGCAGATACCATTCGTTCATGATATTCAAAAACGGGGCAAATTCGCTGGTGCTGCGATCCGCGCTGTCCACGCTGTTGCCGATGGCAATGAACCGGACTCCCTTTTCCCGGAACAGGACCTCCGTGTAGAAGCCGGTCTGCAAATAGTCCCGCCCGATCCGGCTCATATCCTTGGCAATGACACAGCCGACCTTCCCGGCTTCGATGTCGCTGACCAGCCGTTTCCAATCCGGGCGGTCAAAGGTGCCCCCGCTCCATCCATCATCCGTATAGTGGGCGATGTTCGTGAAACCATGCTGGGTGGCATAGCCCTCCAACAGCATCTTTTGAATTGACAATGCTGTTGCTGTCCCCTTCGGCCTCGTCATCACGGGAAAGCCGCTCATAGAGGGCGGTGATCTTCTCCGTCTGCCTGCTGCTCATGTGGCGCTCCTTTCAGGCTGACGGCTCATTTGTGGCAATTCCATTATACCACGTTCCGGCCCGCTGTCCAGAACTTCATTGCCGATCAGCCGGATAATTTTATCCTCCATGGTCTCCTGTGCCGCATCACTGAAATGGACCGTCACCTTGTAAGTCGTCTTGCCGATGCGCCGGTACATGACGGCGGCGCTTTCGTTTTGTTTTTGGATCGTACTTATAATTTCCTGCCTTTCTTGCGGATAGGCCGCAGCCCCGATGAATTACCTGTAGGTTCGTTACGATTACCGTCGTCATTCGATATTCATCCTTCTTTCTTTGTATGCAATTTGCGTGTAGCTTTGCCGTTTTGCCACCAAAGTGGTTCCTGCCCCCGGATTTTCGGCGGCGTGTTCCCTGCATTGGCGCGCTCCTGTCCTGGCGGCACTTCCCCTGCAAGGGTATCTCTTTGGGAACGGTCATTCAGTTGTGGAGGGCTTTGGGAAAAGCATCCCCTATATACCGTCAAAGAATCGGGTGTTTGACAGGGTGCATTTCATAAAGTTCATAATTTGTTTACAATTGTGGTTGCTTGTGCGGCCTTCCATTTCTACAGAAAAAAGGAGCCCTCATATATCGCCTAAAAACAGGGAGTTTGGCACCCCACTTTTTGAGAAGTTCACAAATCGTTTACAATTATGATGCTGAAACCAAGCCCTCCACATAGCACATAAAAATAGGGCATTTTACCCCCTGTCCTTTGCACAGTTTACAAAATATTTACAAATAGATGTTTTTGCTTGTGCTGCAACAAATCACGCCCCTATTAAGCACATAAAAATGGCGTTTTTTTCAAAGTCATTTTTCATATCTCGCGAATTTTTCACAAAAAATTCATAAAAATGGGAGTGCGAAGCCATTGCAACAGCTTCGCACTCCCATTTTTTCTTATACAGTATAAACCAATTCACGAAGAACAATTTCTTCCGTCCGATTGTGGATGCTGTTCATGCGGCCCACCCAGGCCATGGAATCTGACGCCTTCAATTCTTCGGTCGCACCCTCTTGTTTCACCATTACAGAAATCATGGTGTCCATACGTTTATCGCAGATGGTGTCAATCTCAGATAGGTATGTCCAGAGCTTCCCGGAAAGCACCAGCCGATTGTAGGTGCCAGGATAGTAATCTTTCAAATACTGTTGGTGCATCCGGCCATATTTCCCTAACGGTTTGTCCGGCTGTTCACCCAGGGTCAGGTCTGGGATGTAGTAGTCTCCGATCCTTGTATAAGTCAATTCCATGGTATCCGCTCCTTCGTAGTAAGATGTTCATACAATTGCAAAACGCCGGATTATGCGGTCCCACCGCCTTTCTCACAACTGCATCCATTCGCCACAAATGAGCCGCAGCTATGTTGTATTTGGCGAGGTGTTATCCTCACCCTTTACAACATACATCTTCATAAATTTTCTCGAACAGCACATCAAGCTCCCTGTCCCGCGCCAGAAGGCCGTCCAGCTCCCGCTGTTTCCTGGCCCGGTCATTGTCCGCCACCTTCGCGGACTGACCCATGACGGCCCGGAGAAAATCATCCTCGTACTCGTTGGCGAAAGAGGCCAGCCGGTTCACCTCATACAGTACCACCTGTTCCAGAAACTCCACCCGGATATAATGGGTCTTGGAGCATTTCCGCAGGCCGGAGTTGTGGTTCTGGCAGCTAAAAAACTTGATGTCGTGGTTGCCCTGGTTGAAGTGGAAGTTGAGGTTTCCACCGCATTCCGGGCATTTCAGAACGCCGGAGAATACGCTGGGCTCCTGGGTGATGGTGGGCCGCTTGCGGCGCGTCCCCTTCTTCAAATTCTGCACCTTCTCCCAGGTCGGGCGGTCTATGATGGCTTCGTGGACGTTGAGGAAGATCGCCCGGTTTTCTTCCGGGTTCTCGATCCGCTTCTTCATTTTGTAGGACTTGGAGTAGGATTTGAAATTGATTACATCGCCGCAATACTCCTGAGTGGTGAGGATTTTCTTGATAGTGGTGTGGCCCCATTTGGTGGGTTCAACGGTGCTTTTAAGCCCGCCCCGGTTCGTCCCCTTGCTCCGCCAGTAGTAGGTTGGGTTATAAACTCCATCCCGCTCCAGCGCGGCGGCGGTTTCCGCCAGCCCATAACCATCCAGGGCCATTTGATAAATGCGCCGCACAATTTCAGCAGCTTCGGGGTCAACCACCCAAAAGCGGGGGTTCTCCGGGTTCTTGAGGTAGCCATAGGGCGGCGGGGACAGCGGCACCCCGGAATTTCCTTTCAGCTTGTTCACGATTTTTCGCTTTTTGGAAATATCCCGGGCGTAATACTCGTTCATGATATTTTTGAAGGGAGTAAACTCGTTCTCGCCCTCGTCACTGTCCACCCCGTCCGACACGGCCACCAGCCGCACGTCATGGGCCGGGAAAAATTCTTCCGTCAGGCGGCCCACCTCGATGTAATTCCGGCCCAGGCGGGAGAGGTCTTTCACGAACACCGCCGATATGTACCCGTGCTCGATGGCCTGGAACATTTTCTGAAGGCCGGGGCGCTTCATGGTGGTGCCTGTGATGCCGTCGTCCACAAAAAACAAGGTGTCCGAGTAACCTTTTTCTTTCGCCGCCTTCTGGAGAATTTTCTTCTGAGACACCATTTGTCAAGGATATTTTCACCATAGTAAATACATTTCTCTTTACCTATTCATATTACTGATGAGCCCAATTTCTTGACGCTTGCATGAGCAGCAGGTCCAGTTTTTTAATCATCACAATAACATAACCGCAAGCCATTAAATGATGACTTGCGGTTATGTTTGTTTGCCTTTTTTAATACGTTCATTTGCTTCCCTTTTTTGCCTTACAGATAAGTTGGGTCATCGTCCCCATAGGGCAGTAGACACACCAGCTGCGGGGCTTGAACAGCACCATGGTGACCAGTCCCAGCACCGTGGAGGTCAGCATCACGCTGTAGAACCCGAAAGCGAATTGGGCCACGCCCGGATGGAACAGGGTTCCGTGATAGGCCCAATTCCAGGGCAGCTTGAAAGTCCAGAGCAGCGTGACCACCTGCCGGAGATCCTGTGCTCCGGCAAAAACCAGGTATGTATTCCAGAGCATCTGGAAAAACATGATAAAGAACCAGATCAGGAAGCCATAGCGGAACGCCTTGCTTTTCATCCACTTTGGGATGTCCTTTTTCCGGGAGAGGCCAAACCGGCCGCCCAGCAAACCGAATACCTGTCCCCGGCCGCAGTAGCGGTTGCAGTAGCCCTTTGTCCCCCGGGCGATGGCAATGATCAACGGGATAAAAAAGAAGAACAGACCGATCCATGCGAACAGGATGTTGAAGAAACCGAGGATCAGATAGGTCAGCTCCACGATCCACAGGTAGTCGTACCAGTGCTTTTTCATATCTCAACCTCCCGGATCTCAATGACGCTGGCCGGGCACTCTTTGGCGCACTTTCCGCAGCCCACGCATTTGCTCTCGTCCACCTGGGCCACCACGCCCTTGATGACCTGAATGGCGGACAGGGGGCAGACCTTCATGCAGCAGCCACAGGCCACACAGTCCCGTTGGTTCACAACTGCCCTGCGGCGTTTTCTCTTTACTGGTTCCATGCTCGATTCCTCCTGCATTTTACGGTTTTTATATGATATGGGCAAGGCCTTTGTCCATATCACTGCTCTGTGATCATACCGATGCCCTTTTCCAGTGTTTCCTTGTCAATGGCGCCGGTGGCCTGGGCGACTCCATACCCCTCCGCATCAATGAAATAAGTGGTGGGGAGGGAATACACGCCATAGGTCGCGGCGGCGTCGCCGTCCATATCATAGAATACCGGGAAGGAATACCCTTGCTCATCAATGAACGCTGTTGCTTTTTCAAAGGACTCTCTGGAGCTGGTGGTCATATTCACCATGAGGAAATGGATCTCCTCACCGAGTTCGGCATATGCCGCGTCGAAATCGGGCATCTCGCTCTGGCAGGGGCCACACCAGCTGGCCCAGAAGTTGAGTACCACCGGCTTGCCCACATAGTCGGACAGATGGACCTCGTTGCCCTCCCGGTCATACACCGTGAAATCGGGAGCCAGTACCTTTTCGGCTTCGTCTTCACTGTTTTCGCCATCACTGTCCTCCTGGGTCTGCACCCCGTCCTGCACGGCCAGCTGGTCAGGCGTCACCTCCTGGCCCAACTTGCTATAGAGAACATAGGCCCCGCCTATAAATAAAACGAAGGCCAATATTACGATTAGCAACGTCTTATTTTTCTTCATAAACGCCTCCTAACTGAGCAGACTGAGCAGCCGCCCGAACATTCCGGTAGCCATCAGCAGACCGATAAGAACCAGCAGACCGCCGCTGACTTTGTTGATGATGTTGTAATGCCGTTTGATCCAATCAAAGGTGGACTTCAGATAGCCGATCAGCACCGCACTGAGAAGAAAGGGAATTCCCAGGCCAAGGGAATAGACCAGCAGCATGAGCATACCCTCCACCACATGGCCCTGCTGGGAGGCCAGCATCAGCGCCGAACCGAGGAAAGCCCCCACGCAGGGCGTCCAGCCGATGGAAAACACGATGCCGAACAGCACTGCGGAGAGAAAGCCCATATTGGCCGTGTTGACCGAGCGGCTGCTCCCCCGGAACAGGTTGACCTTGAGCACTCCCAAAAAGTTGAGCCCGAAGAAGATCACCACCAGCCCGGATACGATGTTGACGGCTGTCTGATACTCACGCAAAAAGCTGCCCACCGTCCCGGCCAGAGCGCCCATGGCCGTGAAGACGATGGTAAAGCCGAGGACGAAACCGATGGCGCAAGTCAGCGTTTTCTTTACGCTTCGCTCTCCGCCGCTGGCAAAGTAAGAGATATAGATGGGCAGCATGGGCAGCAGACAGGGAGAGATAAAGGTGATGATCCCTTCTAAAAATGAGATTACATATTGCATTGATCGTCGCACCCTTTCCCCAAAACGCCAGACAGCAACCACCCCACCAGGCCCATATAGGCCATCGTGGCCAGCGGATTGGATGTCAGCGGACAGGTGCCGGAGGTGCATCCAACGAAGTGGTAATAGGCGAGGCCGGCCAGCGCTCCGCCCGCAGTGAATAGGACCGGCCTCAGCCATTTTTTGATGTTCTTCCTCATATCAGTTGCCTCCTGCCAGGTATTCTTCCGCATAGTGAACGGCGACAGCGCCGTCGGCCACAGCGGTCACTACCTGCCGCAGGGCCTTTGTGCGGACATCCCCCACGGCGAATACACCGGGAAGATTGGTACGGGTACTCTCGTCAGCGATGACATAGCCCGCCGGGTCAATCTCCAGCTGGTCCTTCACCAATTCGGAGGAAGGTTTCCTGCCGATACTGATAAATACACCGTCACAGGCAAGGGTGCTTTCCTCTCCGGTCTTCACATTCCGCAGCCGGATACCGGTCACCTTTTCGTTGTGAAGCAGTTCTGTGATCTCGCTATCCCAGCGAAATTCCACATTTTCCGCTTTCATCAGCGGCTCATGGTAGATTTTTGTCGCTCTCAAGGTGTCTCTGCGGTGGACCAGAATCACCTTCTTGCAGATGCGGGAGAGGATCAGGGCATCCGCCGCGGCGGTGTTTCCGCCTCCTGCGATCACCACGGTCTTGTTCTTATAGAACATACCGTCACAGGCTGCGCAGTAGTTGACGCCCTTGCCGATCAGTTCCCGCTCGTCCGCGACCCCCAGCTCTCTGGGACCGGCCCCGGTGGCCACTACAATGGTCCTGGCGTACAGGGCGCCCTCGCTGGTCTCCGCCTTCTTCACGGCGCCGGACAGGTCGAGGGAGAGTACCTCCGTCAGCTTTGTCTCCACGCCAAAACGCTCGGTTCCGCGCTTCATCTTCTCCCCCAGGGAGAAACCGTCGATGCCGTCCTCGAAGCCGGGATAGTTGTCGATCTGCTCCGTCAGCGCCATCTGGCCGCCGGCGGACAGCTTCTCCAAAACCACAGTGTCAAGGCCCGCTCTGGCGGCGTAGAGAGCTGCCGTGTAGCCGCCGGGCCCGCCGCCCACCACGATCATGTCATAGACATGTTTTGCAGCATCGCCCTCCTGCTGCCGGTGCCGCAGGGTTTCTTCGATGAAGGACACCATCTGCGCCTTGGATTCCGGAGCTACGACAGAGCCAAGGACCTGACCATTCTGATAGAGCAGCAGGGTAGGGACCACCTCAATCTCCTCGGACCGGGCCAGCTCCGGCTCGTCATCAATGTTGACGGCGCCGAACACCAGCGTATCCCGATATTCCTCTGCCACGACCTCCAGCGCGGGGGCCAGCCGGCGGCAGTATACGCACCAGGGGGCTGAGAACTCCACCAGCACAGGCTTCTCTGCCTGGGTGTACGTCCGATAGCTCTCTGCGTTCATATTCAAAATCGACATAGATTATAGCTCCTTTCGTTCTTGTTGAATTCAGTATATATATAAACAGCTTTGTTTTCCGTGATGTCATCACAAAAGGCGGCTCCGCAATATGCGAAGCCGCCTTGAAATAAAACGGGATCATTAGACCTCAGTCATCCACAGGCCGTGGAGATTGCAGTAAGCATAGACCGCAACCGCTTTGTCGTCACCCAAAGAGAAAGTGACGTTGGGGTCATCGCCGGGCTTCAGGGCCTTGCGCTGGCCGCCGTTCTCGGTCTGGACATAGACCCACTCAATGAAATGTTCGGGAAGCATAGGATGGTCCACGGTGCCTACGTTGACATTGACAGCCCCTTCCTCCACTGTGACCACAGGCAGATGCTTCTCGCCGGCGGCGTCCACGGTGTTGGGCTCCAGAACTTCCATCTTCTGACCGCAGCACATCATAGGTACACCGGAATCATGGATCATGCCAACCAGATTGCCGCAATGACGGCAGATATAAAATTTATTGCTCATTCAATAGTCCTCCTTAAATATTCTTACCGGGAGCAATGTCCTCAATCCTTACAAATTTTTCCGTCGGCTGTGTGCAGACCGGACACTTGAAATCGGGGGGCATAGGGCCTTCGTGAATGTAGCCGCAAACTGTGCATTTCCACCTTTCTGTTTTTGCTCCCTCCGGTTCTTCATTGAAATGAAGGGTGTGCAGCAGCTCATCCACCACGTGGTTGGGAATACCTGGGTAGGACCTGATCTGCTCCAGGAACGCCTTGGTATTGCCGCTCTGGGGGAGCATAAAGCCCGCCTCCCGGCACAGGTCCTCCGCCATCAGCCGGGAGGACTTTTCCACGGCCGCGCTCAGCGCGCCGGGCAGCTGAGCAGCAATGCCTTCGGCCTGAACCTTGCTCTGGATCAGGCCCCGCAGAGCCTCCACCACCTTGTCCTCCTTGGGCTGCTGCGGGGGGAGCGTTTTGGGAACCATGGAGATGGCCCCGGACGGACAGCTTTCGGCGCAGGCGCCGCAGCCGATGCATTTCTCCGGGTCGATCACGCTGTTCTCCGTATCCGTGGCCCCGGTGGGACAGACATAGAGGCACAGGCAGTCCTTGGTGCATAAGCGAAGATTTCTTACCGCGTATTTTTCAGCCATGCTCAGACCCTCCCTTCCACTTTTTCAAACTTCCAGCTGGGGACCTTGCAGACCGGACACAGCTCCGGGGCCGCGTCGCCCACATAGACAAAGCCGCAGACCGTGCAGACCAAGACGCCGGTGTTTTCCAGCACCTTCTCCCCCTCGCTCTCGTAGCGTTTCAGCAGCGACTGGAGCATCCGGGTGACCTTTTCGCTCCAGACCTGGCACCGCAGAGCGCCCCGGTCGGGCTTTTCCGAGGAAACCGCATTGCCATAAGGGTAGCCCACCGAGAGGTCATGCTCGATGAGCTCCAGCAGCTTTTGTGTGCGGGCCTCTTGAACCGGCTTGGCTTTGAACCGGAAGAACTCCGCCAGCTTCCGAAAATCCTCCGCCTGCTGGGGCAGATACTGTTTCTCACAGCCTCTTGCCAAGTTGGAGCAGATCACGCTCATTTCCATAGCGGACAGTTCCTTCTCCACATGGGGCTTGTCCGGTGTAGAAACAGCCTCGGGCTTGGCCAGCGCAGCCTTTTCCCGGAATGCCGACTTGTCCGCGCCGCACAGAGGACACTTCCAGTCCTCAGACAGGGCCTCCCAGGGGCCGCCTGCGGCCTCGTCGTAGACATATCCGCAGATGGAACAGACATATTGTTTCATAGAGTTTCCCGCCCCCTTTATCCGTATTTTATCGAGTCACGACAAAAATTCCGTGACTTTATCACGCTTCTCAGCCGCAGTTGTGATGGCCACAGCCGTGGTCGCCGCAGGCGTGAGGCTCACCGCCGTGCTCATGGTCGTGGTGGTCGCAATGGACAGCGGGATCAAAGTTCAGTGTCCCTGCCAACAGGGCGCCCACCGCATCGTCCGCGCTGCCGCTGACGCCGCCGTACAGCCTGATACCCGCCTGAGCCAAGGCCGTCTGGGCACCGCCGCCGATCCCGCCACAGATCAGGGCGTCCACGTGCAACGCACTCAGGATGCCCGCCAGGGCACCATGGCCGCTGCCGTTGGTGTCCACTACCTCGGAGGAGAGAATCTTTCCGTCTTCTGCATCGTAGACCTTGAACTGCTCGGTATGGCCAAAATGCTGGAAAATCTCACCGTTTTCGTAAGTAACCGCAATCCTCATGATCGTTTCTCCTTTCGATTTTGCGTATTGTTCATTGAGCTTTTGCTTATAGCAATTGCTGCGACCGCAGGACCGGCCGCCTCCGTTGCAGAGCTGATAGTCTCCGCCCTCGATCCGCAGGGGCAGGCCGTCCACCAGCACATCCGCCAGCTTTTTCCGGGCGTTGGCATAAATCTGCTGCACGGTAGTGCGGGCAACCTGCATCCATTCGCCGCACTGCTCCTGAGAGAACCCCTCCTTGTCGATGAGGCGGATGGTTTCATACTCATCCACCGTTAAGATAACTGCCTGTTCTCTGTTTTTGTCGTCCTCCGGAAAAAATGTCAGTGTCCGCGGAAGCTCACACACGCGCCGGCATTTTCTTGGCCTTGACATATCACACCTCCTTCGGTCTTTCTATTGTAATCTCATTTACGGCATATGTCAACAACGATTCTTGACATATACCGTAAATTGGATTATACTCCGTCGTAGGGGGACAGATTATGAGCTTTGAACACTATTTTCCCATATGGGACCAATTAACTATACTACAGAAAAACCGTATGCTGGACAGCCTAATCAATCGGCAGATCAAAAAAGGGACCATGATCCACAACGGGAGCATGGACTGTACCGGCTTGCTGCTGGTGAAGCACGGCCAGCTGAGGGCCTACATCCTCTCCGACGAGGGCCGGGAGATTACCCTTTACCGGCTGTTTGACAGGGATATGTGCCTGTTTTCGGCCTCCTGCATCATGCGCTCCATTCAGTTTGATGTGACCATCGAAGCGGAAAAGGATACCAACCTGTGGATCATTCCCGCAGAGATCTATAAAAGTATCATGGAGGAATCCGCAGCCGTGGCGAATTACACCAACGAGCTGATGGCCTCCCGCTTTTCGGACGTGATGTGGCTGATGGAGCAGATTATGTGGAAGAGCTTCGACAAGCGGCTGGCCGGGTTTCTGCTGGAGGAATCCTCCATCGAGGAGAGCGCCGAATTGAAAATCACCCATGAGGTCATCGCCAACCACCTGGGCACCGCCCGGGAGGTGGTCACCCGGATGCTCCGTTATTTCCAGAGTGAGGGCATGGTAAAGCTGGCCCGGGGTACGGTGGAGATCACGAACGCAGGAAAGCTGCGGCAGATAATATGAATGAAAGCTGCCTCCCAAGTCGGGAGGCAGCTTTCATTCTGTCACACCTGATCCATGCCGCAGGCGGCGGCCTGTTCGATCAGGCGGCGGTCGTTGACCACCGCGTCGTAGAACCGGAAGCCGCCGGAGAAATTATAGCAGTCGAAGCCGTTTTCAGACAGGACGCGGCAGGCGACATAGCTGCGCAGGCCGCTCTGACAGATGACATACGCCGGCTTGCCCCTGTCCAGCTCGCCCAGCCGCTCCCGCAGCTCGTCCACGGGGATGTTGATGAAACCGTCGATGTGTCCGCCCGTGTACTCCTGGGGTGTCCGGGTATCCAGCAGGGTCACGCTGCCGTCCTGGGGCAAACTGGGCACATCCTCGATCCGGAACTGCTTTACAAGCCCCTCGGCCAGGTTTTCCGCCATGAAGCCCGCCATATTCACCGGGTCCTTGGCGGAAGAGTAGGGCGGCGCGTAGGCCAGGTCCAAATTCTTCAGTTGAATAGCCGTCAGCCCGGCGTGGATGGCTGTAGCCAGCACATCGATACGCTTGTCTACGCCTTCATAGCCCACAATCTGGGCTCCCAGCAGACGGAAGGTCTCCTTTTCAAAGACCACCTTCATGGTCATCAGTTTTCCGCCGGGGTAGTAGCCCGCGTGGCTCATGGGGGAGAGAACCACCGTGTCCACATCCAGGCCGGCCTTTTTGGCGTTGGTCGCGTTGACGCCGGTGGAGGCCGCTGTCAGGTCAAAGACTTTGATGACCGAGCTGCCCTGACTGCCTGAGTACCGGCTGTCCCCGCCGCAGATGTTGTCCGCCGCGATGCGGCCCTGCTTGTTGGCGGGGCCGGCCAGGGAGATCACCGCGTCCTGTCCGGTGACAAACTGTCTCACCTGGACGGCGTCCCCCACGGCATAGATATCCGGGGCGGAGGTCTCCATCCGGTCATTGACCACAATGCTGCCCTTGAGGCCCAGCTCCAGTCCAGCTTCTTTGGCCAGGGCGGTGTCGGGGGTGACGCCGATGGCCAGCACCACCATGTCGGCATGGAGCGGAATTTCGTCCTTCAGCAACACGTCCACGCCACCGTCCTTTTCCTCAAAGCCCTCCACCGTGTGGCCCAGGGCTAGCCGGATGCCATGCCGCCGCACCTCGCTGTGGATGAAAGCGGCCATATCCGGGTCGAAGGGGTTCATCAGCTGTTTGGGCCGCTGGACGATGGTGACCTCCATCCCCAGCTCCCGCAGGTTCTCCGCCAACTCCAGGCTGATGAAGCCGCCGCCCGCCAGCACGGCGGACTTGGGGTGATGGGTGTTGATGTAATCCTTGATGCGGAAGGTGTCCTCCACGGTGCGCAGGGTAAACAGTTTCTCCAACCCCACGCCGGGGAGCCGAGGCTGGGTGGGCTTGGCACCGGGGGAGAGGATCAGCTTGTCGTAGGCCTCCTCAAATTCCTCCCCCGTCTCCAGGTTTTTCACGGAGACGGTCTTTTTCTCCGGATGGATGGCGGTGACCTCGTGACGCACCCGCATCTCCACCCGGAAACGGGCGAAAAAGCTCTCCGGCGTCTGGAGGGTCAGTGCCTCGGGATCCTCGATGACCCCGCCGATGTAGTAGGGCAGGCCGCAATTGGCGTAGGAGACATACCCGGACCGCTCAAAGACCACGATCTCCGCCCCCTCGTCCAGCCGGCGCAGGCGGGCCGCCGCTGTGGCTCCTCCCGCCACGCCGCCGATGATGACTACCTTCATTTCATCATTCCACCTTTCCTGTGTAGGCGGCAATGCCGCCGATATTCTTTGTGTTGGCATAGCCCATCTGGCCCAGCAGCCTTACCGCCTGGCCGCTCCTGGCTCCGCTGTGGCAGTATACGAAGAGCGGCGTATCCCGATCGGCAGGAAGCATATCCTCGCCGCCGAGGGTTTGCAGAGGAGCGTTGACGCTGCCGGGGATATGGCCGCCCTGATATTCCTGGGGAGTCCGGACATCCAGCAACACTCCGCCGGACGTATCCTGAAACTCCTTCACCCCCTGGTTGATATCAGGGCCTTTGAGAAAATCGAAAAATCCCATCCCTGATTCCCCCTTACAGCATGGCGAGGATCTGCGCTTTGGGTCTTACTCCCACAGCCTGATTGATCACCTTGCCGTTCTTCATCACCACAAGGGTGGGGATGCTCATGACGCCGAACTGGCCCGCCAGCTCCGGCTGCTCGTCCACATTGACCTTGCCGACCTTGAGATCACTCCGCTCGGCGGCAATCTCATCCACGATGGGGCCGACCATCCGGCAGGGGCCGCACCAGGACGCCCAGAAGTCCAACAGGACAGGCTTCTCAGAATTTATAACCTCATTCTGAAAATTGGTTTTATTGATATTGATAGCAGACATAGCGCAACGCTCCTTTTTCTTTTGTGCTTTCATTGTGATTTATTTTTCCTTATGCTGCTGTGATGACGTTATGCAAGAGAGTCGTTAAGCCCTTGCCATCCCATCTACGCTCAGTACCACGCCGGTAATATAAGAGGCTTCCTCAGACGCCAGGAATACAAACGCGTTTGCGATGTCCTCCGGCTGGCCCAGGCGGCGCAGGGGGATATTGGCAATCATGGGATCAATGACTTCCCTGGGAACAGCTTTCATCATATCCGTCTCCGTGATTCCAGGGGCGACCGCGTTGACACGAATGCCTTTGGGACCAAGTTCTCTGGCCAGGGAAACAGTAAGACCGTTGACCGCAAACTTGGACGCGGGGTAAGCGAAGCCGCTGGGCTGACCGGAAATACTGACCATAGAGGATGTGGAGAGAATGACGCCGGTACCCCTTGCTGCCATGCACTCTGCGGCGGCACGGGTGGCGTTGAATACACCTTTCACATTCAGATTCATGACCTTGTCAAAGGTGTCCTCCGTGTATTCCAGGAAGGATGTGCTTTCAGATACACCGGCGTTGTTTACCAGAATATCTACACAGCCATATTTGCCAGTCGCTTCTCTAAACGCGTCCCTGACTGATTCCAGACTGGAAAGGTCGGGGCTGATGCCGGCAACTGTGCTTTCCGGATATTTTTCTCTCAATTGGGCAACCGCCTTATCAGCGGAAGCCTGAGAGCTGGCCGCTAAAATGACTGTGGCGCCTTCCTTCAAAAATTTATCTGCGGTAGCAAATCCGATTCCGCGGCTTCCGCCGGTGATGATAGCGACCTTGTCTTTTAATCTCATGTTGAGTACCCCCTTTGTTCTTTTTCATGGCTGTAGTATAACCGAGGGGGCAGAATTGTTCTGTGATGTAATCACATAAAAGTGGCTATCAGGCAAACCCCAAACTCTTCCCAGTACATCCAAGACCCACATCGGCGTGGAGTATCGGATGATGAAGTTGGAGTAGATATTATAGCAGAGAAAAGCAGTCTGTTTCAGACTACATTGGATACTTTCGTTTTTAATCTTGACCAACTGGGCAAAATGGCCAGGTCGTAACAGATTAAACGGCATTGTAGAATTTTACCGATCCAGATCATGCTCTTTTTTGTAAATATAATTGCCGTAATTTGTTGAGATTTCCCGTAGCTTCTGGCGGATAGATACCGGTTCTGCTGACTCATCCAACATTTCGGCGACATCCTTTCGGCTCTGCGCCAACATCCTGGAATCAAATTTCTTACCATAAGCAGTTTGCAGCCGCTGGGCCGCTTCCAGTTCCTGATCTGGCCGAATAGCGTGACGGACGGCGTCCAGTTCTATGGCATCCATATCCGCCGCCTGTTGTTGCAGTTTGGAGTACTGCGCCAGTGCCGCATCCAGTTCGGCAGTATATTTTTTCTCCTGCTGGTTCAGCGTTTCCAGGGAGGACTCCATGGACGTAATATGCTGTTTGATCTCGTCCATGCCATGATCGTCCGCACAGTTAAACTGATTGAGCAGCAGAGCTTTCTCGCTTTTTAATTCCTCAATATCTTCTGTCAGACCGGCGATTTTTGAGGCCAATTCCCGATGCCGGAATACCTGGATTGCCGGGGT